>Ga0209193_1000043_pt1 | contig 104894 bp, 84 predicted proteins | sample COGITO_mtgs_1003_FD_185515 | JGI IMG/M metagenome (GOLD analysis project Ga0209193, IMG submission 185515) | Pelagic marine microbial communities from North Sea - COGITO_mtgs_100330 (SPAdes) (version 2) | ecosystem: Environmental > Aquatic > Marine > Epipelagic ...
ACTTCCCTTCTAGCGAAATTTACATCTACAACCGTTTTGGAAAGGTGGTCGCTAAGGTGGATTTATCGGAACAGGGCTGGGACGGAACCTATAACGGAAAAAGATTGCCTTCGGACGATTATTGGGTATCTATTAAATTGGTGCCCTTTGATACCAACAAAAAAACAATCTTTAAGACTGGGAACTTTTCGTTGCTTAGGAAGTAAAGAAGTAATTCTATTTTAAAGGAATGAACTATTTTAGACCATAAAAAATGATTATTTTTACTGTCTAATAAATACATCCCCATGGATATAAACTTCAACAAAAACGAAGATTTTAATAAACTTTTAGTTTCAGATTTACGCAAACGCTTTGCCAAAGTAAAGCTGGGTGGAGGACAAAAACGTATCGACAAGCATCACGAAAAAGGGAAAATGACTGCTCGTGAAAGGGTAGACTACCTGTTAGATAACAAAACAAAGTCTATAGAAATCGCTGCCTTTGCCGGTGATGATATGTACAAAGAACACGGAGGGTGTCCTTCTGGTGGTGTTGTTGTAAAAATAGGTTATGTCAAAGGAAAACAATGTATTGTTGTCGCCAATGATGCAACCGTAAAAGCAGGAGCTTGGTTTCCAATTACGGGAAAAAAGAACTTACGAGCACAAGAAATAGCCATCGAAAACAAAATTCCAATCATTTATTTAGTAGATTCTGCGGGTGTATATTTACCCATGCAAGATGAAATTTTTCCTGATAAAGACCATTTTGGACGTATTTTCAGAAACAATGCCATTATGAGTAGTATGGGAATTACCCAAATTTCTGCAGTAATGGGAAGTTGTGTTGCAGGTGGAGCCTATTTACCTATTATGAGTGATGAAGCAATTATTGTTGACAAAACAGGTAGTATTTTCTTGGCCGGGAGTTATTTGGTAAAAGCAGCCATTGGAGAAAGTATTGACAATGAAACATTGGGTGGCGCAACCACTCATTGCGAGATTTCAGGAGTTACAGACTACAAAGCATTGGATGATAAAGATGCATTGGATAAAATTAAAGGTATTGTAGATAAAATTGGTGATTTTGAAAAAGCAGGATTTAGCAAAATCAAAAGTAAAGCACCAAAAGAAAATCAAGAAGATATTTTCGGGATACTTCCCAAAGAAAGAAATGCCCAATATGACATGTTGGAAATCATCAAACGATTGGTTGACAAATCAGAATTTGATCAATACAAAGAAGGATACGGACAAACCATTTTGACGGGCTACGCGCGCATCGACGGTTGGGCGGTTGGTATTGTGGCAAATCAACGAAAATTAGTAAAAACAAAAAAAGGAGAAATGCAATTTGGAGGGGTGATTTATAACGATTCTGCAGACAAAGCAACCCGTTTTATAGCGAACTGTAATCAGAAAAAAATACCCTTGGTTTTCTTACAAGACGTAACAGGATTTATGGTCGGAAGTAAGTCTGAGCATGGAGGGATCATTAAAGACGGAGCAAAAATGGTGAATGCAGTGAGCAATTCTGTTGTACCAAAATTTACGATTATCGTCGGAAACTCATACGGTGCAGGAAATTATGCCATGTGTGGCAAAGCTTATGACCCCAGACTAATAGTAGCATGGCCGTCAGCGCAATTGGCGGTAATGAGTGGAGATGCTGCTGCGAAAGTTTTGCTACAAATAGAAACCGCTTCTTTAAAAAAACAAGGAGAAGAAATCACACCAGAAAAAGAAGCTGCATTGTATGACAAAATAAAATCTCGATATGACAATCAGATTTCCCCTTATTATGCAGCAGCAAGAATTTGGACAGATGGAGTTATCAATCCATTAGAAACTAGAACTTGGATTTCTATGGGAATCGAAGCTGCGAATCATGCACCCATTGAAAAGAAATTTAATCTAGGCCTTTTACAAGTATAACCGAAGGCACCTAGACAGGAGTTTAGGGAAAACATTCAACAAACAATTGTGCAACAGTTTGCAAATTTTTACATTTGCTTACTATTACAATACTAAAAAAATAAAATTAGAAATGGGAAGAGCATTCGAATTAAGAAAGGGTCGAAAAATGAAACGTTGGTCAGCAATGGCAAAAACCTTTACCAGAATTGGTAAAGACATTGTAATGGCGATCAAAGAAGGAGGACCAAACCCAGATGCCAATTCCCGATTAAGAGCAGTCATGCAGAATGCAAAAGCTGCAAACATGCCAAAAGAAAATGTTGAACGCGCCATAAAAAAAGCGACAGATAAAGATACTGCAAACTATAAAGAAGCACTCTTTGAAGGATATGCCCCTCATGGAATTGCTGTTGTTGTAGAAACTGCAACTGATAATAACAATAGAACGGTTGCAAATGTAAGAGCCGCTTTCAATAAATGTGATGGAAATTTAGGAAACTCAGGGTCTGTCATTTTTATGTTTGATCATACTTGTACATTCACCCTTAAAAAAGAGGATATTACTACCGATTTAGAAGATTTGGAATTAGAACTCATTGATTTTGAAGTAGAAGAAGTTTTTGATGATGAAGAAGGAATCATCATTTATGCACCGTTTGAACAATTTGGTGCGATACAGTCTTTCTTTGAAAAAGAAAATATAGAAATTGTATCATCTGGTTTTGAAAGAATTCCAACGACAACAAATAAGCTTTCTGAAGAACAACAAGCAGATGTTGAAAAGCTTTTAGAGAAATTAGAAGATGATGATGATGTGCAGAATGTCTACCACTCAATGGAAATGTAAAATTATTCCTTTATAGTCCTAACAGATCCAATGTTTTATTACGTTGGATTTTTTTTGTTTCCGTTGTTACAAAAGTAGTAACAAAACGAATTTCTTTTGGTTTTTCATATTTAGAGAGGCTGTCTAACTTTTGAATTTTTTCAGAAAAAAACTGCTGTAACTTTAAAAGATTTATACTTTCATGTTCTATAATTAAGAATAATTTTTCGCCCAATTGTGTATCAGGAATTCCAGCAACAAAAAAACGTTGATCAATAATTTTAGAGAGCTTCTCCTCTATTCTTTCTGGGTGTAGCTTGATACCTCCAGAATTAATTACATTATCAAAACGCCCTAACCACTCAAAATGCTTGTCTGAAACTACATCGACAACATCGTTTGTAAATATGATTTCTTTGGCAACTTTTGGTGCATCTATTACCAAACAATTTCGAGTGTCTTTATAGATGCTTACATTGGGTAATAATTGGTAAAAAGAAGCCAATGACTCCAATCCTGCTGATGGTAAAAAATGATTTAATTTTTTAAGTGCAATATGTGTAACGGTTTCTGTCATTCCATAGGTTGCATAGACAACACTTTGAATTCCTTGTAATTTTTCTTGAAGTTGTGATGAAACGACACCGCCTCCAACGATTACTTTTTTAATCTGATTGATTTTTACTAAAGAATGTTCTAATTGTAAGGGAACCATTGCAGAAAAATCATAGGTTTTATCCCAGTTTTCTAAGGGATTTACCTTCGGTGAAATAACATCTAAATGCCACCCTAAAACAAGGGCTCTTACCAACATCATTTTTCCTGCTATGTATTTTGGTGGCAAACACATTAAAGCAGTTGTACCTTCTTTTAAATCAAGAAAATCAGCGGTTGACAGGGCCGAGTTGACAAAAAATTCTTTTTTGATTGCAATTGTTTTGGGCACTCCTGTAGAACCTGAAGTATTGACTTCAAGATTCCGTTTATCAGAAAACCAATCTTTTAGAAAAAGAGAAATTTCTAAAGAAATTTCCTTGGAAAAATCAATGATTTCATTTGGGTTAGCAAATGTTTTTCTGTTTAATTGAAAGCTTTTATGAAAATTCATTTTCATCAATTAGATTCGGTTTTTCAACAGCTCCAAAAAGTTTTTCTTTCCAATTTTTCCAATTGTATTTTTTGGAGAACCAAAACAACATGACTGGGTATAAAACAAAAACAGGCAAAAACATTAATAAGGATACCGAAGGTTCAGATTTATCAATAAACAAGGCGTCTGTTTGAAAAACAGTCCAATCTGTAGTTACCAAAAAAGCGGCAACAATATTGTTTGATGCGTGCAAGCCTAGGGCTAGTTCTAGTCCATCATCCATTAAGGTTGCGATTCCAAAAAATAGTCCCGTTCCAATATAAAAAACCAAAGCAATATTGCCTATTTTGTCAATCTCTGGGTTTGCCATATGCAGCAATCCGAAAATCACTGAAGTCATCAGTAAAGGAAACCATCGATTGTTAACTAACAATCCCAATCCTTGCATAAAATATCCTCTAAACAAAACTTCTTCTGTACTTGTTTGCAAAGGGAGAAAGAACAATGAAATTGCCAGTAAAGTAAAAAATGGAATCGGTTTAAAATTCCAATCATACAATTCAGGTTCAAAGTAAATGCCTACTAGAATGATTAGGGTAGAGAGAATTCCCCAAGAGAAAAAGCCAAATGAAACCCGTTTCCAATCAATAGACACTCGAGAAGTTACAATCCATTTAAATTTCTTTTTATGAATATATTTTACGGAGAGAAACAAGGCAAAAAGCCCGGACACAAAGGTAAAAATCATTAAGGATAGAAATAAATTGGCGTTGATCCCCATTTTCATAAAATTATCATTGGCTGCTTCTATATAGACCGCCCTATCACCTCCTGCTTGCCAAAAAGCAACCAATCCTAAAGGAATGGATCCTAGTTGAGTTCCAAAGAAAATAATTGTACTGCCTAAAATATACATCCACCAGTCATTCTTTCCTTTGTAACCTGTTTCTATAAATCCCATAATTATAATTTAAAATCCCAATTTACTAAATTATTATAATGTAACGCTCCTTGATTCACTTCTAAAGGGCTTTGAATATTATTGGTAAACAAACTCCCCGTTCCTAAACCTTGGGGCAATCTACTTTTTAAAGTGTATGTAAATTGTGATATTGCATTCAATCCCACATTACTTTCTAATGCTGATGTAATCCACCAAGCTGAATTGTTTTTTTCTGCTATAGATATCCATTCCTTAGTTCCTGAAAACCCACCCACCAAACTTGGTTTTAAAATAATATATTGCGGTTTTATGGTATCTATGAGTGCTTTCTTCTCTGAAGCAGAAAATACCCCAATAAGTTCTTCATCCAATGCAATTGGTAGCGATGTATTGGCACATAATCGAGTCATTTCTTGCACTTGCCCTCGTTGAATTGGTTGTTCTATAGAGTGTATTTTTAATGCCGACAACCTGTCTAATTTCTCCAAAGCTTCTTCTGGAGAAAATGCACCGTTCGCATCCACCCTCAATTCAATTTCTGATGGTGAAAATTCTTTTCTAATGGATTTTAGCAAGTTGATTTCTGCATCAAAATTGATCGCCCCAATTTTCATTTTTAAACAAGAAAATCCTTGATTTAATTTCTCTTTTATTTGGTTTTTCATAAACGTTTCATCACCCATCCAAATTAAGCCATTGATTGGAATTGGCGCTTTTTCTTCTGTAAACTTAGACGGAAACAGCTGAAAAGGAGAATCACTCTGTAGCGATAAAAATGCCTGTTCTAAGCCAAATTGAATGGAAGGAAAGTGAGACAATTCAATCAATAATTTTTCGATTCCTAAATTGATATGATTGCAGACCCACGTAAGTTTTTCCTCATATTCTGGAACATCATCAATACTCAAACCTCTAAAAAGACCGGTTTCTCCATACCCTTTTTTTCCATTTTTCTCTAAAATCAGAAACCAAGTTTCTTTGGTTCTTAAAATCCCACGTGAGGTTCCACTTGGATTTTTAAAATTAAGGATGTATTTTTTGTAGGTCGCTTTTATCAAAATAAACTTATTTTTCTGCAAACGCTTTAAAGCTATTCAAATATCCTTGATCTTGAGCCTGAAAGGTTCCTTTAAAATAGGGAAACATACAAGCCATGATGTAGGAGTCGCTAACACAAATTGCGTTTAATTGAATAGTAGTGATGCCTTCTTTTTCCGTAAAAATATAGTCATCTGTTTTTAACATATTCTCAGCATCAAAATAGAAAGTTAGCTTTTCGTTGGGTACGAAAGCGAGGACTTTTTGAGTCATTGTAATGTCTTGCCCACTATTATTGATAACAATCTCATAGGTACTTCCAACCTTCCCTGGATTTTCGTTGATCACTTTCAATGATTTTATTTCAGGAATCCATTTTTTTATGTTCTCAGAGGTACTAAAATCTTTAAAAACTTCTGAAATGGGCTTATTGAGGGTTATGGATGCTTGATAGGTGGTTTCTTTTACAAACAAACCGGTTAGAAAAAAAGCAAGGACAAAAAAAGTGATGACTCCCAGTATTATTTTTATTGTTTTCATTGTAATCAATTAGAGTATTTGTCCAATTCCAAAAAGAATTGCGAATAAAAAAGTACTCAGCGCTACTTTCTTTAACTCACTATCTAGCTCTGAGAAAAGGATGTTTTGTGCAACTACTTTTATATTTAAAAACAAAGGGATAAAAGCAATTAAGAATAAGTATTGAATAGGCGATTGATAATGTAATTGTACATATAAAACAGCGGTAAGTAAAGCGCCTAAAATTAAAACATAATGATATGTTTTTGCTTTTTGACTTCCCAAACTTACAACCAAGGTGTTTTTGTGATGTTGCTTGTCTTCGATTTGATCTCTCATATTGTTTAAATTCAAAACGGCAGCACTTAGCAAACCAATGGAAGTTGCCGGTAAAAATAAAAGTGCGTTTATTTGGTGTGTGAATAAAATATAACTTCCAACAACACTAAGAAATCCAAAGAATAAGAAAACGAAAATATCTCCCAAACCACTGTAACCATATGCAGATTCTCCTACCGTATATTTAATTGCAGCTGCAACCGACGCAAGTCCTAGGATAAAAAAGGCTATTGAGTATTCAAAATTCTCGCTTCCGAAAGCCACATAAATTAGGAGAGCAGCAATACACAATGTACAGATTGTGGTGAAGATCATTGCATGTTTCATTTGCTTGGGTGAGATGGCTCCTGTAGAAACCATTCTAGCTTCTCCTTTGCGATTGTCATCAGTTCCTTTAATGCCATCTCCATAATCATTGGCAAAGTTTGACAGTACTTGAAATCCAATTGTAGTTAAAATTGCTAACCAAAAGATAGAAGTTGCCCAAAATGGAACAGTAACTTCTGAAGTAAGATTTGTATCAACATTGGCATTACCTAAGATACTTCCAACTATAATTCCCGATATGGATAGCGGAAGTGTGCGTAATCGTGCTGCTTTTATAAAACTTTTTAGATCCATGATTTTAATTTTTTTTGTACTTCTAATAAAGAGCAATCAACTTTTTTAAAAGCGACTATTATGTCGTTTGGAAATATGATAATAGCATTGTTTTGAGATGTAAATTTCATAAAAATTAATCTGCTATTGCCTCTAAAATAGACACTGGAACTTCATTTTTTAAAGCTTGAACAAACGCATCTCTGTATGTGTTACGAATCCTGTTTCTAATTTTCGTGCTTCGGAATAGCTATTAAAACTCCCCGATCTGTATTTTATAAGTCCATTTTCCTGAAATATAGCGACGTCTTCTAATTTGGAAAGAGTTTCATTTGGCTGTTTCAAAGCTGCAATTTGCACTTTAAAAACAAGAGGTTCTTTTTTGATAAACTCTGCTTGAACCACCTGTATCGTATCTTTTGCTTTTATTACTTCTGAAGCTGTCGTTTTCTTTACTTCATTATTATTACAAGTAATGAAAAGAAGTCCAGTAAGAAGTAACAAACAATTTTTTACTTTACAAACCATTTGCTTCTGAGATTAATTCTGCGATGTCTTTTACAACTACTTCTGATTCTTTTTCTTTGAACTTAATTCCATCTGTCATCATTGTATTGCAATATGGGCAACCTGTTGCAATAATTTGAGGTTTGGTTTCTAAAGCATCTTCCGTCCTTAAAATATTGATTTCCTTGTTCCCTCTTTCTGCATCTTTAAACATTTGCGCTCCACCAGCTCCACAACATAAAGCCGTTCCCTTATGACGTTTCATTTCTGTTAAGTTAACACCTAATCTGCGTATTAAGTCTCTAGGAGATTCATAGACTTCATTGGCTCTCCCTAAATAGCATGGATCATGAAAAGTAACTCTTTTACCTTTCAGTGATGTATTGTCTATTTCTAAACGTCCTTCTGAAATTAAATTTTGAATGAACTGCGTGTGATGAAAAACTTCATATTTACCCCCCAAACTCGGGTATTCATTTTTTAAGGTATTGAATGAATGCGGATCGCAAGTCACGATTTTTTTTATTTGATACCCATTTAAAACCTCTATATTCATGAACGCTTGCATTTGAAATAAGAATTCATTTCCGGCTCTTTTTGCTGCATCTCCTGAAGAGGATTCTTCGGTTCCTAGGACGGCGAAGTCTACATTAGCTGCATGCAGTATTTTGACAAACGCTCTTGAAATCTTTTTTGCTCGATCGTCATAGCTTCCGGCTGCACCTACCCAAAATAAAACTTCTGGCTGCTTTCCTTGTGCCATCATATCTGCCATTGTAGGTACGTTCATAGTTTATTCTTTAATCGTTTAAATTGTTAATGTAAAAAATTATTTTAAGCTTCTTTTGCCCAATTCAATCTGTCTTGTTGGTTGTATTGCCATGGCGCACCGTTATTTTCAATATTGGTCATCATCATATTCAATTCTTGGGGTGCAGCACTTTGCTCCATGACCAAATATTTTCTCATATCCATGATTATAGACAATGGATCGATACTTACGGGACATTCTTCAACACAGGCATTACAACTTGTGCACGCCCACAACTCTTCTGGACTGATATAATCATTTAATAATTGTTTCCCGTCGTCTTTGAATGTACCCTTGTTTTGATCGATATTTCTACCAACTTCTTCCAAACGATCCCTTGTTTTCATCATAATGCTTCTTGGAGACAATTCTTTTCCAGTAAGACTCGCTGGGCAAGCAGATGTACAACGACCACATTCCGTACAGGTATATGCATTTAGCAATTGAACCCAACTTAAATCGGCAACATCCGAGGCACCAAATTTTTCTGAAACTTCCTCTTCTGCACTTTCATCTGGTATTGCATAAGGATCTGCAGAAGGATCCATCACCAATTGTACTTCTTTTGAAACTGCTTCTGAATTTGGGAATTGCCCTTTGGGCTTTAAATTTCCAAAATAAGTATTTGGGAAGGCTAAAAGAATGTGTAAATGCTTTGAATAAAACAGATAATTTAAGAAAACTAAAATTCCGATAATATGAATCCACCAGGCTGCTCTTTCTATTGTATGAATGGTTTCTGGTGCATAACCCTCAAAAAATGGTGCTACAAATTGACTGACAATATTTCCAACTCCTGCTTCCTGAAAAGCAGTATCAGTAGCATTCATGATGATAAATAATGACATTAACACCATCTCAAAATAGAGAATTAAATTCCCATCTCTTTTTGGCCAACCGGTCATTTCTTTGCTTAAAAATCTTTTAATGTTAGCCACATTTCTACGCAACCAAAATAAAACTACAGCAATAAAAACAAGTGCGGCTAACACCTCAAAAACACCAATTAAAAAACCATAGAATGCGTCTCCTAAATAGGGTTGAAAAACACGGTGAGTGCCTAACAATCCATCTACAACAATTTCTAAAACTTCGATATTTATAATTACAAAACCTATATAAACAATAATATGCAAAAATCCTGAAAAAGGTCTCTTCACCATTTTAGACTGTCCTAGAGCAATCATCGCCATGTTTTTGAAACGTTGAAGCTTGTTATCATTTCTATTGATACTTTTTCCCAGTTTTATATTTCGAAAAAGCTTCTGAATATTATTCACAAAAAAACCAATTCCGATAATTAATAAAACTCCAAAAAGTACATTTGAAATATAATTCATACTGAAATATTATTGATTGGTTTTATTATTATTGTTGTTCTGTTGATTGAAAGGGGTTGCACGCTTTCCAAATAAAGAAAAATGCACAAAACGCTTTGGATTTAATTTCATTTCTCTAAGCAACTGTTCGAGTTCTTTAGATACATTCGTTAAATTGTCATACATCTCATTGTCGTTTACAAACTTCCCTAGAGATCCTTTCCCTTCATCAATTCCTTTTAATAAAGAATTAACAGTCAACAAGGTAACTTCTGCTTCTCGCATAATTTTCCCTAAGTCTGCATTGACAAGTGTGTCTGAAACTTTCGATAAGTTTTCTGCAAAATTCCTTGAATATTGCATTGTTTCTTTTAGATCTGAAGATGTAGCATCCATAATACCATTTACTGCTTGTATGGTTGTTCGTACATCTACCAAAGATTGTTCTAGCGTTTTTACTGAATTTTTTACACTTTGAATTGTTCGTTGGTCTAAAATATCATTGATGTTTTTAAACAACGTATCTGCACTTACGATTACATGTTCTAATTTGGTTTGAATAGGATCTAAACGCTCACCAATAGAAGTAAACAAACTCGACTCTATTTCTCCTTGTAAAATATCTCCAGAAACGGCATTCTCGCCCGTATAATCTGGGATAATAGCCAAGTTAGAACCACCTAGTGGACTTGGTGAATAAATTTTGACAATACTTTTTTTTGAAAACTCAAACGGGTCATCCATTGAAAACAAGACAATTAAACTGCCTCTTTTTGTTGAATCTGGGTTGAATAAAATCTCATCAACCTTTCCTACTTTTAAACCATTAATAGTTACCAAGCTTGATTTGCTTAAGCCACCAATATTTGAGTATGCTACTTTAAATTGACGGTTATTGGGTTGAAAAATATTTTCCCCTTTCAGGAAAGAATACCCCCAGAAAGTCATTGCAAGCACTACAAGAGCAACAATTCCTGTTTTTAATTCTTTTGACATATTTTTTATTCTTGTTCTTTTAACAAAATTAATACTATTTTTATGGAAAAGTGTTAAATTATTGCATATTCTGAGCTTCTTTTAACGGGATTCTTTCGCCATTTTTAAAAGCGACTATATAGGCTGTTTTATATCCTTTTCTCTTTACTAATTTTAACGCTTTTTTTGCCTTTTCTAACACCTTAGAATTGCTATAATAGTATTTAAAAAAGGATCCAACATCAACTCTTTCTACATTCCTAAGACCTCTAAAATTATATGATTTAGTGGCTATTTTATTTTTACCTGAGGCAATTTGGATTTTGTATTGAATTTCAGTCATACTTTTTTCAATGACTACTTCATCTACCATTGAAATGGTATTTAACTTTAATTGATTAATGTATTTCTTGATGGCAAGAGCTATAGAATTTGACAATGCTTTTTGTCCTTTTTTCGAGTTTAAATAACGGCCTTCATTTCTATTGGTTAAAAAACCCAATTCTATTAAAACACTTGGCATGATTGTTTCTCTGAGCACTTGAAAATTATCTTGTTTTACTTTTCGATCTAATCTTTTTAATTTTTTTGTGAAATTTGACTGAATGTAACTAGCAATTGTTAAACTTTTATCTAAATTTTCTTCTTGTAAAAGGGATAAACCAATCATTGATTCGGCTGAATTGGGATCAAATCCCTCGTATCGTTTGTAATTATCTTCTAAAAGAATTACAGCATTTTCTCTTTTTGCAATTTCTAAATTCTTCTTATTTCCTCGAATTCCTAGAACAAAAGTTCCTGCTCCATAAGCATTTGATGTATGAGAATCACAGTGAATGGAAACAAATAAATCCGCTTTTGCTTGATTTGCTATATCCCCTCTTTTCCATAAATCGATAAAAACATCTTCATCTCTAGTAAAGACGACTTTAATATCATCTTCCTTTTGCAGCTGTTTTCCAACAGCTACAGCAACCTTAAGTGCTATGTTCTTTTCTTTGTATCCATTTCCAGTATTACCAGGATCTTTACCTCCATGCCCTGCGTCTAAAACAACTACATACTTTTTTTGAGCCGCTAACTCCAGACTAACTGTCATAAAAAAACAAAAAAATGCTAAAAAAAATATATTTTTAGTTTTGGACTTAATTTTATGGTTTCGTAGAAAATTCATCAATAAAATTTAACTAATTTTGGCAAATGTAAGTTTGGTGCTTCAAACATTGAACCCTACTTTTACCATTGTACAAAAATAGCATTTATAGCATTGCAATCAAACCGATCATACATTCTTTTATTTTTCGCTCTTTTTGTGTTTCAAAAAGGGTATTCTCAAGATATCGAAAAAACGAAATCACTTTCCCTACCGAGTATGCGATTTGATAGTTTGAAACCAAGGCAATCAAAAACAATTCCAGAAAAGAAAAAAGATAGTCTTTTTATAAAAAAAGTAGACACAATGGGCTTGGACTCTATCAAACCAAAAGAGTCTATTCAGGATATTATTATCCATGATGCCAAAGATTATACCATCCAAAATGCAAAAGAAGAAACATTGACTTTATACAATGAAGCTGTTTTAATCTATGGAGAAATTGATTTAAAAGCTGGAATTATTGTCGTTGATTATAAGAAAGAAACTTTATTCGCAAAAGGAATTATAGACAGCACTGGATACACGCAACGACCTTATTTTAAACAAGGGAATGAGGAAACAGAACAAGATTCTTTGCTTTACAATTTTAAAAGTAAAAGAGCCTTAATCTACGGTTTAAAAACCAAGCAGGGTGAAATGTTTACCTATGGTAAAAAAACAAAGCGTGTTAATGATTCTACGATTTATGTACGAAAAATACGTTTTACAACTTCAGACAATGAGAAGAATCCCGACTATTATATCACCACAAATAAAGCAAAATTAGTTCCAGGAAAGAAAATAATTGTTGGAGCTAGCAACTTGGTCATTGCCGATATTCCAACTCCTTTGGTATTGCCTTTTGCCTATTTCCCATTGGGTGAAAAAAGTGTTTCTGGATTTTTAATCCCTGCTTTTGACACAGGGAGTTCGAGTAGAGGAATTGGTTTTCAAAACGGCGGCTATTATTTTGCCATAAGTGATTATGTAGATTTGGCGGTAAGAGGTGATGCTTATTCTAACGGAAGTTGGAGTTTAAGAGGATTTTCAAATTACAATTTAAGATATCGTTACAGTGGGAGTTTCAATATAAGTTTCGAGAATATTGTTCAGGGAATCCGAGGGTTTTCAACTTACAACAAATCAACTAATTTTAATGTTCGATGGAGTCATTCTCAAGATTCTAAAGCAAATCCGAATTCTAGATTTACGGCCTCTGTTAATCTAGGAAGTAGTCGTTTTTTTAGAGAGAGTTTAAACGAATTCAATACCAATCAGTTTTTAACAAATACCTTTAATTCTTCTGTAAGTTATTCAAAAAGATTTGTGGGAACTCCTTTTAATCTTTCGGTTGCAGCAACGCATACTCAAAATACGAATAACCAGTCTATCAACATGACCTTTCCTTCTGTAAACCTTACCATATCAAAGATTTTTCCTTTTGAAGGGAAAGGAGGCGTTAAGAAAAATCCGCTTCAGAAAATGGGTTTTGACTATGCAATGCAAGGGGAATATCGAATTAACACAACGGAAGACGAATTTTTAACTTCAGCAATGTTTCGTTCGGCCAAATCGGGAATCAAACACAGAACTGGAACGAGTACCAATGTAAAAGCTTTTCGATATTTTACACTTTCTCCAAGCGTCTCTTATCAGGAAATTTGGAATTTCAACTATCTCAAAAAAACCTATAACGAAACCGATCAAGAGGTAATTACAGATACGATCCGTGGTTTTAAATCTTTCAGAGAATACAATACCGGGGTTAGCTTATCTACCAATATTTATGGGACATTTAAATTTAAGAAAGGACGCTTAAAAGCAATAAGACACACTATTAGACCTTCTATCTCTTATAATTACACCCCCGATTTTGCACGTAAATATGAAGAACGGGTGCAACGAACTGCAGATCCACTCGATATTGAAACTTACACTCCTTTTGATAATAATGTAGGTATTTATGGTGCACCAAATTCTGGATTAAGTAATTCTGTTGGTATATCTATAAACAATGTTGTGGAGGCTAAAATGGCACCTAAAGATCCAGATAGTGATGAAGAAGATAAAAAAATAACCATCTTAAATAACTTAAACTTCAGTACCGCCTACAATATCGCTGCAGACAGTTTGGGTTGGAGTAATTTAAACGTCAATGCAGGGACTCGCTTATTTAATGATAAAATGGCCCTAAATTTCAACGCCTCATTAGATCCTTATCAAATAAATGAAGAAGGATTCTCTATTGATAAGTTTAATAAGAATATTTTCAGAATAGAAACGGCAAATTTATCGGCCAACTACAGTTTGTCTAGTGCTGATTTTAGCAAGGACAAAGATGATAAAAACAAAACAAATAGTGGAAATGGGGCGCAAAATACACCTGATGTAATTGGCGGAAACATTAACCCAACCAATCGATTTTCACAAACGGGCGCCAACAATAACAACAATCAAAACAAAGAGGTTGAAACTGAGCTCTACAAGGCAGACATTCCTTGGAGTATCAATTTAGCTTATGCAGCAACCTATACGAATAATGGAAGAGAACCTGGTGAAATAAGAAGTCATTCGGTCATGTTTAGTGGAAACTTAGAATTGTCGCCCAAATGGAAAGTGGGCTATTCCTCTGGGTATGATTTAAAAGATGGTGCTTTTACTTTCTCAAGATTCAATTTTACAAGAGACTTAGACAGCTGGCAATTCAATTTTAATTGGGTTCCATTTGGTAACATTTCCTCTTACACCTTTTTTATTGGTGTAAAATCTACCGTATTGCAAGATTTAAAATGGGATAAAAACAAGCCGCCAGATAGACGATTATTTTAAATAAAAATAGGCTTCGACAGTCACATTCTGACAAAAAATATACATTTCAATATTGAGAATTTTAAAAAATGAAAAAAATAATTACTACCTCTAAAGCACCAGCACCCATAGGGCCTTATAACCAAGCAGTTTTAACCGGAAACACGCTATATACTTCTGGACAAATTGCATTACACCCTACTACAGGCGCATTGGTTTTAGAGAGTATTCAGGCAGAAACAACTCAAGTCATGGAAAATATGAAAGCTGTCTTAGCAGCTGCCGAAATGACTTTTGAAAACGTCATCAAAACGTCTATTTTTATCTCTAACATGCATCATTTTGGAGAAATAAACGCCGTATACGCTACCTATTTTAACGAAGAAACTGCTCCTGCAAGAGAAACGGTAGAAGTGGCCAACTTACCGAAGTTTGTAAATGTGGAAATTAGTATGATTGCAGTAAAGTAATTTTCAGTAATCGACTAAAAAAACCTGATAGAAATAAATCTATCAGGTTTTTTTTAATACTTTTTGTTTCAACTACAATGTTGAAGCATATTCAATTAAGTCTACTATTTTTGTAGAATATCCCATTTCATTATCGTACCAAGAAACAACTTTTACAAAGTTATCGTTTAAAGCGATTCCCGCATTTGCATCAAAAATTGATGTACGTGTATCTCCTACAAAATCTTGTGAAACAATTAGGTCTTCTGTATACCCAAGAACACCTTTCATAGGTCCACTTTCTGAAGCCGCTTTCATGGCTGCACAAATTTCTTTGTAGGAAGCTGACTTTTCTAACTTCACTGTTAAATCTACAACAGATACATCCATTGTTGGAACTCTAAAAGCCATCCCTGTTAATTTACCATTCATTGCAGGTATTACTTTTCCTACAGCTTTTGCAGCCCCTGTAGAAGAAGGAATGATGTTATGAATTGCAGAACGTCCACCTCTCCAGTCTTTCATGGAAGGACCATCTACTGTTTTTTGAGTTGCAGTTGCAGCATGAACAGTTGTCATTAAACCTTCAACAATTCCAAAATTGTCATTTAATACCTTGGTAATTGGCGCTAAACAGTTTGTTGTACAGGATGCGTTTGAGAAAATCTTTTGATCTGCAGTTAATTCTGTGTTGTTCACACCCATGACAAACATTGGTGTATGATCTTTGGATGGAGCTGACAAAACAACTTTTTTTGCACCAGCTTCTAGGTGTTTTCCTGCGGTCTCTTCGGTTAAGAAAAAACCTGTAGATTCGATTACATATTCGGCACCAACTTCATTCCACTTCAAATTTGCTGGATCTCTTTCTGCTGTAATTCTAATTTCATTTCCATTCACAACCAACATGCCGTTTTTAACCTCAACAGTTCCATCAAATGCACCATGAACAGAGTCGTATTTTAGCATGTATGCTAAATAATCAACCTCTAATAAGTCGTTGATGGCAACAACTTGTACATTTTCTCTTTTCACTGCTGAACGAAAAGCCAATCTTCCTATTCTACCAAATCCGTTAATTCCTATTTTAATCATTCTTTCGTAATTGTTTATTATGTGGTCATTATATCTGACACACGAATTAATTCTTTATTTATTTTTGATTGTCCTTTAATTGCTTTTTCTAAGGGTGTTAATTGTATTTTATCACTTAACAACCCTACCATAAAATTCGATTTTCCGTCCAACAAACTTTCAACTGCTTTTACTCCCATTCTACTTGCTAAAACACGATCAAAACAAGAAGGGGAACCGCCTCTTTGCATATGCCCTAGGACAGATACTCGCACTTCATATTCCGGAAGATGTTCTTCAACATAGTCTTTTAATTCAAAAACGTTTTTTCCTATTTTATCTCCTTCTGCTACTACAACAATACTGGATGATTTCCCAGATTCTTTACTTCTTCTTAAAGAATCTAACAGTCGATCTAAACCTAAGTCTTCTTCTGGTATTAAAATCTCTTCCGCTCCTGCACCTACTCCGACGTTTAAAGCGATATGACCAACGTCTCTCCCCATTACTTCCACAAAAAATAATCGATTGTGCGAACTTGCCGTATCTCTAATTTTATCAATTACATCAACAACCGTATTCAGGGTAGTATCATACCCTAAAGTATGTGAAGTTCCAAATATATCATTGTCAATAGTACCCGGTATTCCGATTACTGGAAAATTAAATTCTTGATTAAAAATCATGGCACCAGTAAACGTTCCATCACCACCAATAGTTACCAATGCATCAATACCTGCTTTTTTTAGAGCATTATGGGCTTTTTGTCTTCCTTCTTTAGTTCGAAAGCCATTGGATCTTGCCGATTTCAAAAAAGTACCTCCTTTATTAATGATTCCTTTTACACTACGTGCATTCAAATCAATAAAGTCGCCTTCTATCATTCCCTCATACCCACGATAAATTCCTGCACATGCTATTTCGTGAAATGCACAAGTACGAACAACCGCTCTAATTGCGGCATTCATTCCTGGGGCATCTCCTCCTGAAGTTAGAACTCCTATTTTTTTAATTTTATCCATATTATTTTGTGTAAAAGTACTTAATTTAAGGGATTCTAAAGAATAAAATGACGAAATCGTTTTCGACTTTAGCGACTGTTTTTTAATAATTATTCCTCTGATTTTTATGTTTTTTTTCTTGAAGGTAGTCTATTAAAAAGGATTGCCTATTTTCGTCTTTTAAAAACGAATATACGAATGAATCTGTCGAATCTTGATTATGGTATTATTATAGGTTTTTTTATGCTCTCTCTTTTTATTGGGCTTTGGGTCTCTAAAAAAGCAGGAAAAAACACTTCTGAGTATTTTTTATCTGGTAGAAATATGCCTTGGTGGTTATTGGGTGTTTCTATGGTGGCTACGACGTTTGCCGCTGACACTCCAGGTTTGGTTACCGAATTAGTTCGGAAAGAAGGCGTTTCTGGTAACTGGGTTTGGTGGGCATTTTTACTCACTGGAATGTTGACTGTTTTTTTCTATTCAAAATTATGGCGAAAATCTGGGATTACAACAGATCTAGAATTTTATGAAATTCGATATTCTGGAAAAATGGCTGGCTTCCTTAGAGGATTTAGAGCCATCTACTTGGGCATCATTTTCAATGTAGTAACCATGGCAGGGGTTTGTTTGGCAGGCGCAAAAATTGCAAACATATTATTGGGCATCGACCAAGGAGAAATGCTTATCTATTCTTCAGTAATTGTGGTCATATACGCTTCTTTAGGTGGCTTAAAAGGAGTGCTTATTACCGATTTTGTACAATTTATAATCGCTATGATTGGCTCTATTTGGGCAACCATATACATCTTAGATTTACCAGAAATTGGCGGATTGACAAACTTATTATCGCATGAAAATGTTAGCGGTCAATTAAACATGTTGCCTGATTTTTCAGATACAGAGGCTTTGGTTACCTTATTTATCATCCCCTTAGCAGTTCAATGGTGGAGCACTTGGTATCCTGGAGCAGAACCTGGAGGTGGTGGCTATATTGCCCAGAGAATGCTTGCTGCAAAAGATGAAAAAAACGCAACGTGGGCAACACTATTTTTCAACTTTGCACATTATGCGGTACGTCCTTGGCCATGGATTTTGGTCGGATTGGCCTCTTTAGTAATTTTTCCAACATTGACTGATGTCAATGCTGCTTTTCCAAATTTACCTCCAGAGATGCAAGGACATGATGTAGCCTATTCAGCAATGATGACCTACTTACCTGCAGGATTAATTGGTATTGTTTTAACCTCTTTAATTGCTGCATTTATGAGTACCATTTCTACTCAATTAAATTGGGGAAGCTCCTATGTTGTAAATGATTTATACGCACGTTTTATAAACAAAGAAGCTTCAGAAAAACAAAAAGTAATTGTGGGGAAACTTACTACAGTACTCTTAATGATTTGTGCGGCTACTTTTTCTTTTTACCTGCAGTCTGCCAAAGATGTTTTTGATTTGTTGCTACAAATTGGTGCAGGAACTGGTTTGCTGTTTATTCTAAGATGGTTTTGGAATCGAATCAATCCGTTTAGTGAAATTGCAGCAATGGCGATTTCATTTATGGTGGCTCTTTTCTTTTTTATCAACGGAAAACAAGAAGTTCCATGGATTGAAATTGCAGGATATTGGCAATTAATAATCGGTGTTATCATTACAACTATTGGATGGGTTTCAGTTACATTACTTACAAAACCTTCGACTAAAGAAACACTAGATTCATTTGAAAAATTAATTTTTGACGGTGAAGATAAATGTAAGAATATTGGATTTAAAATAGTTGCTTTCTTTACTGGTATTATTGGGGTTTACAGCTTTTTGTTTGCAACAGGAAATTGGATTTATGGAGAAACATTGATTGGGGTTGCCCTCTCAATTCTCTCGATCATTTGTACTTTTATTCTGATAAAAATCTGGAAGAGAATTGCTTAAATTTAGGTGGAATCAAAAGTTAATTAATTGCTTGTTTTTAGAAAGTACTCTACTATTCTTAATCCCTTTTTTGGGTATTTTTTTAGATTTTTGAATTCCTATTTTATCGAGAAATTCAGAGAACGTATTAAAATTAACTTGGTAAGAAAGTCCGACTCCTTGCGTATACCCCTCCTCTTCTGCTGAATATTGAATTTCATTTTGTCGATTAAAAATGACACCTCTAAAATTACCTTCTTTGTTTAACAAGACTTCAACTTTTACTTCACCTATTACACTGGATTGTGTTTTGGCTCCAACAGGCACCCCAACTTTTCCATTAATAATAATTCTATCATTCAAGTTTGTACTTACAGAAACATCTACTTGGTTGTCTACATCCAGCCGATCTGTATCGCTATTATCGATCCCCTGAACATAATCAACACCAAACGTAAACTTACTATCCGGACTGTTCATTAAATTCGAAAAAGCAGCTGTTATTGCGTTGGAAGCTGTAGTTGTAATGGCTGACGTGCTATCAAAATTTATTTTATCAGGATTTACAAAACTCCCTAAAGTTAATAAAGAAATAAATTGTGTCGTTTTTTCATTGACATTATTATCATTCAAAATAAATTCTAATTCTGTTGCAATAGAGGGGTCTACATTTGCTAACTCGATATCCAGTTCTTGTTTGGAACTAAACAAACCACCCGTTATTTTAGTCACTAGATCTACCTCAATATTTCTACTTGAATTGAAGTTTTGTAAAAGTATAGATGGGTTTGCTCTCGCTTTATAAACGGCTGCAACATTTAAGTTGGCTTCATAAGGATTCCCGTTCCAAGAAACAGTGCCTCCTTTTTGTATGACAAAAGGCCTATTGACTAAGCCTCCATATTTAAAATCATAAACTCCATTATCAATGGTATAATCTCCAAAGATGTTAAACTTTCCACGGGTGTTGATTTGAATATCAATCGCCCCAGAACCAAACCCTGTTAACTGACTCCCATAAACCTCATCAATAACAACTTGCATTTTTGCCGCTTTGGTTACCTCTAAATTTATATTTAAAGAAAGTCCCTTTAATGCATCTTTCGCTAATTCCTTTTGCCTATCTGCCACTTTTAATGTGTCTGATTTAAAATGAATTAGCTTATAACTATTTACCGTTTCAATGTCTTTTAAAGGAACAACAAAAACAGTTCCAGGCTGCGTACTTCCATTAACATCTATTGTTAATTGGTCAGTTAAACCACTGATCGTTGCTGTGCCTTTTAAAAACCCAGTGCCAAAGTACTGAGCTTCTTCATTATCTTCAGTATCTAAAACCAATAAATTGTTAGTGTCAATTTGTAAATTTAAAAACCATTGATTAAAATTTTGATGTGTAATTTGCCCTTGCAACATCCCGCTGGTTTGGTGTTTGACATCCAATAAATTAATGTTCTCTAAAAGGAAGGATTGCCCATCTAATTTAATAAGAGATTCTCCATCAAAGTTATAATCTACATTTAAATATGGAAATAGCATTCCAGCATTTTTCAATCTTAAAACTCCTTGCATTTCTGGGTTTCCAACAAAACCAGACAATTGAAATTCTCCACTTGCTTTCCCTCTTATTGCTGACAAAACATCTTTTCCCAGAGGACTAAAAGCATTTAAACTAAAGTCTTCTAAGAATACATTCAAATCAATAAGTGGTTTTTTACTCGAAAAATCTAAAACCCCACTTGCAGCAATGCTTTTTACTTTTTCATTTTTAAGAGAAACTGCCACATTGTATTTTTCATAGGAATTGTCGCCAACAATATTTAAAGACAAATCACCCTGTTTAAAATCATTGATTTCAAAATCTTTTATTAAAACAATTGCCTCTGGCTTGTAAACACCTTCTTTTTGAACAAAATCTAAATTCCCAGAAAAAACACCTTTCAAAGCCAAACTATCAATGTCAGGCAAGAAACTTTCTAAATCTACTTTTGTAAAATCTGCTAATAAGGCTTTTTCATTTTCCCCTTTTAGACTTCCAGCAAATTCAATTTTTTGCTCCTTTGAGGTGATTTCAAATTGACTGAAATTGAACTCACTTGTGTTTAAATCAAATGTTATTTTATCTGGATATTGACTATTAGGGTTAATTTTCCATACGTTTTCTCTAAAATTAAAGGAGGATTCTTGAAAAGCTACAACCGATTTCCCTTTTGGATTGATGGTATAATAAAAATCTAAATTGAATTCTTCATCATTCAGATTTCCGCCTTCAAAAACAGATTTAAAATACAAGGTATCATTATCGGTTCTATTTAAAAAATTCAACTTGGAGAGCTTATAATACTTTGTGTTCAGTTCAGAAGCTGTTAAACTGGTATTAAATAGCGGATTCTGATTGTCCGTAAGTAGTTTGACATCTTTAATTTCGTTGCCATAAACTTGGATTCTCGGTGAAGTGATGTTTAATTTTAATAGGCTTTTATTAGAAACTATTTTTCCTTTGACCTTTGTATTATCATGAATATAGATTTCTGGGAAAAACACATTTACAATTTGGTTATATACCGTAAAATTAAAATCTAAAAACTGATTTTTAGCGACCTTATAGGGTTTGTAATTTGTATAAATACTTCCCAATGCGTTTTGGGCAACGGGCAACAATTCTGAAAAAGCAAAATTACCCGATAAGAACCCATTTGCGATATCTTTAGAGGTTATTTCAATTCGCTTTACATCTTCTTTCAACGAAGAAGAAACACGAAACTCTTCAAAGTGAAATTCTTTCTCATGATTCGTATAATAAACATCCTTAAAGCTAGCGTTTCCAAGAATATCATTAAAGGTATTTCCAGCAACATCTGAGGTTATTTTTCCTTTTAAAATTGCAATGGAATCTCTTGTAAACAAATTCGTTTCTTTTAAATTTAAAGAAGCTATCGTTGCGTCAAAATCAAATTTATGCATTGATGAAGAAAGATCTGCTGAGCCTTTAAAATTCATCTTAAAGTTGTCATCGTCTATCAACAAGTTTCCGTTGAACTTATTCTTTTGATATACACCATCTACTTCCATATTGGAATAGGTATAATTTTTAAATTCGAATGCGGCAACGGTACCAACAAAAGAAGTGTTTAATGATGCAGATTGAAACCCACGTCCATTCACATTTCCTGCTAAAGTAAATCTTCCTAACATAGGGTTGTCTATAAACACTCCAAGATCAAAATCACTAAAAGCAACATCGCCTTTGTAAGTAGCAAAATCCTGATTGCTCCTATTTTCAATTTTAAAATCAGATTGCATGGCTCCAATTTCAGAATTCAAATTAACGTTTGCACTTACTTCCTCTGAAGTAACCCGAACCAATCCATTTACATCAAACCTCCCTAAACGAGATAGTTCTGGAGGTAGCATATTTCCAAAAATATTTGGGAGTAGTCTTTTTAGTTCTAAAAAGGTTGCTGAAACATGCTCTAAATCACCTTTAAAAAGAAAGGGTTTGTCGGTATTGATTGAATTTAGAATCGTAAAATCTCCAGATACTTTTATACCTTTTTTAGACTCTAGTTGTAAATTTTGAATATTTAAATCATTGAGTTTTCCTGAGAGATTTCCACTAAAATTTAAAACATCATTTCCACTAATTTCCGAATACAACTTCTTAAAATCATGAACAGAAAAAGTGCTTTTTTTGAAATTTGCTTTAATTTCCACCTTGTTATTAAAGTCTTTTAAATCTGCTCTATCATAAGTGAAAAAAATATTTCCCACAATTTTAGAATTTCGAGTTTGTAAGGTTGTCTCCCTGAAGTGCATTGCGCTCAATGAATACAAAAAGTTTGTTGTAAGATTCGTTACATTTAAACCGTTAGATTCTGTGAAATACAATCCTCTGATATTCGCTTTTACATCGGGACCAATAATCGAAAAATCTTGCAAATTACCCCCAATTTTTATGGCCTTATATTTTAAAGGTTTTTGATCATTCTCATTTGTCAACTTATAATTTAAATTGCTAAAATAGATATTGGATGTTTCTAAAATAAAGCGTTTTCGCAAAGAATCTTTGGGAATATCTGTATCAAAACTGTCGATAAAAACGGTTAAATTATCATCTTGCTCATCTTTATATGTTTTCATATGAAAATGGGCATCCTCTATCGAAATACTTTTCAGCTTTACCTCTCGATCCAATATTTTTTTTGCGTTCAGCAATGATGTAGAGAGTTTATTGACAAAAATTAAGGTATCTTTATGATGATCTCGGATTTCGATACCTTTTAATTGCACAGTTCCCAAAAAAGATAAATCTACTTTTTGAATCAACAAATCGGTTCCAAAATCTTCATTTATCGCAATCGTTGCGTATTTTGCTAGTTTTGTCTGCACATAAGAAGTTGATAATAAAATTATTATCAACAAAAGAAAAAGTACAATGTACTTTAACAGCTTTAATAGTATTTTCTGATATTTTTTGATAGGTTCTATTATTAAATTATTGGCGTTTTTAGCAAATCTTATCAAAAATATTGCCAGTTATACAAAGAACGCCCAAATATAACAAACTATTAAATTTCTATTCTTAAAAAACGGTTACATCATAAAAAATTATCGTTAATTTTGTAACTTAAAAGTACTATTTAATGCAAAACGACTATATTTTAGGGATTGAATCTTCTTGTGACGACACAAGTGCTGCTGTTATTTGTAACGGAAAAGTATTGAGTAATGTTGTTGCAAATCAAGAAGTACATTCAAAATACGGTGGAGTTGTTCCAGAATTGGCTTCAAGAGCCCATCAACAAAATATTGTACCCGTTGTTCAACAAGCAATCGAAAAAGCAGGAATTAAAAAGGAAGATTTATCAGCCGTAGCCTTTACAAAAGGTCCTGGTTTAATGGGTTCATTATTGGTTGGGACTTCTTTTGCAAAATCCTTGGCACTAGGCCTTAACGTTCCATTGATTGATGTAAACCATATGCAAGCGCATATTTTAGCCCATTTTATAGTGGAAGAAGGAAGTCGTATTCCACCGTTTCCTTTTATTTGCCTAACCATTAGTGGTGGACATACTCAAATTGTAAAAGTTACAGACCATTTTAATATGGAAATATTAGGAGAAACCATAGATGATGCCGTTGGAGAAGCCTTTGATAAATCTGCAAAAATATTGGGACTTCCTTATCCTGGTGGCCCCTATATAGACAAATATGCACAACTAGGGAATCAGAAAGCCTATCCGTTTACCAAACCAAAAGTTAGTGACATGGATTTTAGTTTTAGTGGTTTAAAAACTGGAATTCTTTATTTTATTCAAAAACAGCAAAGAATCAATCCCAATTTTATCGCAGAGAACTTAAATGATATTTGTGCATCCATTCAACATACAATTGTTGAAATATTAATGGATAAACTTAAAAATGCAGTCAAATACACCGGTATCCAACACATCGCTATTGCGGGTGGCGTATCTGCCAACTCAGAAATTAGAAAAATGTTGTCAACAGCAGACAAACATTTTGGCTGGACGACTTACATTCCTAAATTTGAATATACCACAGACAATGCAGCAATGATTGCTATTACAGGCTATCTTAAGTATTTAAATAAAGAGTATGCAGACGAAAATATCAGTGCGAAAGCACGCTTAAAGGTAACTGAATAATTTTTTTGAACCCTAATATATATGAACGCTTTTAAACATAGAATTCAATTTTTTTTTCAGTATTACTTTTTATGGATTGTCTTCTTTTTCTTTGCGCGCATCTTTTTCTTGCTCTTTCATTATAATGATAGTTATCAACTGGGATTTTATGAAGTTTTAAAAACATTTGCTTATGGGTTTAGATTGGATGCTTCTTTTACCGGCTATCTGTCTGTACTTCCTTTTTTCTTTATTTTAATGTCGCTTTTTATCCCTAAGAAAGTGATCTCATTTTTAATCAAATTTTTCACCTATTCAGCCATTATCCTCATCAATTTGTTCATGGTTATTGATGCCTCGCTATATCAATCTTGGGGAATACGAATCGACAATACATTGCTCAACTACATAAATACTCCAGAAATCATGTGGGCCACAGCATCTAAATTTCAAATCATTTCTGGAACATTCATTTGGCTGTTATTTTCCTTGAGTTTCATCCAATTATTTAAAAAACGAATCAATAAAGAAATTAAAAAATTGTCTACAGGTAATTATCTCGCAATCCCATTTCTTTTCATCCTAATCGCTGCATTACTTCTTCCAATTAGAGGAGGGCTTCAAACCATCCCAATTAACCAAAGTAATGTGTATTTTTCAAACAATATGTTTGGAAATCATGCAGCCGTTAATTTTATGTGGAACTTCACACATGCTATTTCGAGTGAAGTTTCTACAAAAAACCCCTATAAAAAATTTGACACTTCTATAGCCAACCAAATTATAAATTCAAGACAAAAAAAATTATTTAAAAGTAGTAATGACTCCATTTTAAAGATCAAAAAACCAAATGTTATTTTAATTATTTGGGAAAGTTTAACGGCCAAACTGGTAGGTTCCATTGGCGGAGAACCCGATGTAACAGCAAACTTAAATAGATTATCCAAAGAAGGAATTTTGTTTACCAATTTTTATGCGAATGGTGACAGAACTGACAAGGGTTTGATTGCAATTTTAAGTGGCTACTATCCGCAAACCAATAAAAGTATCATTAAGATTCCAAATAAAAACAGCAGCTTACCCATGCTTACCAAAAGCATGATTGCTGCGGGTTATGACACCTCTTTTTATTATGGTGGTGACTTGAATTTCGGAAATATGAACACCTATTTAAGAAATGCTGGAGTCACTGAATTTATAGATGGCAGTTCATTTGATAAAAAAGATTGGAATTCAAAATGGGGTGCCCATGACCATGTTTTTATGGAAAAATTTGCAGCGGACCTCAACCAAACACAAACCGCTCCCTTTTTTAAAATTGCTTTGACATTGACCAGCCATGAGCCTTTTGAGTTTCCAGATACCTATAAATTTGGCAAAGATACTGAAGAGAACAGATTTCGAAGCTCGCATGCCTACACAGATAAAACGATTGGTAAGTTTATTGAAAACGCAAAAAAACAAGCTTGGTGGGACCATACACTCATCGTGATTATGGCAGATCATGGACATCGTTCTCCAAAACACGAGGGCGTCTTTAATTCTCCCAAAAAGTTTAAGATACCAATGCTATGGCTTGGAGGTGCATTGCAAAAAAAGAATGTTCAAATCAATACCATTGCATCACAAGTAGATTTCTCATATACGCTTTTAGACCTTTTGAATATTGATAATACTGATTTTAAATGGAGTAAGCATATTTTCAACAGCGATGAAAGTCAGTATGCTCACTATATATTTAACAACGGATTTGGGACTTTGGATAAAAATGGGGTTTTCGCCTATGACTTTGTAAGCAACAAACCCATCCTTCAAAAAGGAACTTCATTTCTTACGCTAGATTCTTTAGGGAAAGCAATTACACAGGATGCTTATCAAGATTTTATCGAAAGATAAAAGTCCCAAAAAAACAGGCTCATTTTTAACAATTCTAAATACTAAAAAACAAGAATAGTTGTACTCTTTTTAATCGTTTTATCCCTAAATTTGTAGAATTAAAAAAAGCATCATTTCAGATGAAAAAAATAATCAGTTTTTTGTATTCAACACGTTTAATGGCTATTTTATTCGTGCTTTATGCCACCGCAATGGGCCTTGCTACATTTATAGAAAATGACTTTGGCACACAAACTTCTAAAGCATTAATTTATAATGCTTGGTGGTTTGAGTTGATCATGGTTTTTTTCGTAATTAACTTTTTTGGAAATATTTTCAGATACCGTTTACTTAGAAAAGAAAAATGGCCCGTATTGTTGTTTCACGTATCTTTTTTATTGATTTTAATTGGTGCAGGAATCACACGATATGTGGGATATGAAGGAGTAATGCCCATTGACGAAGGAGAAACCACCAATTCATTCCTATCAGAAACAACCTATTTAAATGTTGTAATTGATGATAATAAAGATCAAGCACCAAAAATTCATAAAAAAATGTTGCTCTCTGCTTGGGGAAAAAACAATTTTGAATTTGATACTTCTTTTGGAAGAAACAGCAATGAGCAACAAGAAATTAACTTCAAATTAGTAGATTATATTCCATGGGCAGAAAAAAAGCTAGTCCTTGATGAAAATGGAGAGGAGCATCTTTTCTTTGTAGAATCTTCTGAAGGTACAAGACACGAACACTACATCAAAAAAGGTACCATACAAAATATTCACGGAATTTTGGTAGGCTTCAATGCCCCGAGTCAAAATGCAAGTGTCAATTTCTTTAAAGAAAACGGCAATCTTAAAATGGTCACCAAAGAAAGCGGTGATTGGTTTCGTATGGCAGACCAAAAAAGAGGGCTTGTTGTGAAAGATTCTGTCCAAAACTTTCAGTACTTAACACTTCATAATGTTGCTGGACTTCAATTTGTTATTCCAAAACCCGCTGAAAAAGGCACCTTACAAATGGTAAGGGGTCCTAAAGACGATACAAAATTGGATGTGGTAATTTTTGACATCACAACAAACAACGTAACGGAGAGAGTAACATTAACAGGAGGACAATACAACACACAGGGCGCCAAAGAAGTTACAGTTGCAAACTTAAACTTCAGAATGTTATATGGTTCCAAGTTTTTAGAAACGCCTTTTAAAATTAAATTAAATGATTTTCAACTAGAAAAGTATCCTGGATCTGAAAATGCTGCTTCTTTTGCAAGTGAAGTAACCGTAATTGACCCCAATGAAACCTTTGACTACAGAATCTTTATGAACAACATACTCGACTATAAAGGGTATAAATTCTTTCAAGCCAGTTATGACTTGTCTGGTGAAGTAGAACAAACACGACTTTCAGTCAATCATGACTTTTGGGGGACTTTTGTAACCTACCTTGGATACTCGATGTTGTACTTTGGAATGATAAGCATCTTTTTTGCAAAGCATACTCGTTTTGACGATTTAAAGAAATCGCTAAAGAAATTGCAACGAAAAAAATCAACAATGGCAGTCATCGCTTTTTTATTATTTGTCAATGTTTCAAATGCACAACAATCTATAAATCAACAGCAAAGAAGAATTACAGATCAACAAATTGATTCGATTTTAAAAGCGAATCTGGTAGCAGAATCACATGCTGAATCGTTCAATAAATTGATCATACAGGATGCAGGTGGGCGAATGAAACCCGCCCATACCTTTGCCTCTGAATTGGTCCGAAAAGTAAGTCAGACAAACAATTTTAATGGCATGAAACCAAGTCAGGTTTTAATGTCAATTATTGAGAATCGTCTCTTGTGGTTTGAAGTTCCATTTATTTATTTAGAGAAAGGAAACACACAAATAAGAGACATTTTAGGACTGGAAGAAAAAGCGAAATATGCGCGTTTATCCGATTTTTATGATGCCAAAGGAAATTCCAAAATAGACCGTTATATCCAAGAGGCACAGAAAAAAAACATTCAGAATAAATTTGAGAAAGATGTGATAAAAATTGGAAGACGCCTGTGGTTATTTAATTCTGCATTAATGGGAAGTGTATTAAAAATATATCCGATTCCTGGGGATGAAAACAACAAATGGGTTTCGCAACCAGAAGCATCAAGAGTCAACTTTAAAACCCTCGATTCTATTTTTGTGCGACAATCACTACCCGCCTATGTGCAGGTTTTACAAGAAGCAAAAAAGACCCAAGATTACACTTTCGCAAATAAAATATTGTCTCGTATCAAAAGTTTTCAAAAAGAGAAAGGGAGCGCTGTATATCCATCTGAGAACAAAATAGAATTAGAAATTCTTTACAATAATTACCAGCCTTTTTTAACTCTTTCAAAATTGTATGGGGTTTTGAGCTTGTTCTTAATCATCTTTGTAATCTTACAAATATTCTACACAAAAAAGTGGATTAACCTACTTGTTAACGTTTTACTTGGAGTTGCAGCTGCACTGTTCCTACTGCATACTTTAGGGTTGATTTCTCGCTGGTTTATTAGTGGAAATGCGCCTTGGAGTAATGCCTACGAATCAATAATTTATGTAGCTTGGGCTGTGATGCTCTTTGGATTAACCATGGGGAGAAAATCTTCCCTGGCATTGACTGCTGCCACTTTTTTGACAGCAATAACATTGGCTTTTGCGCACCAAAACTGGTTGGATCCTGAAATTGCAAACTTAATGCCGGTTCTAAATTCGTGGTGGCTGTTGGTTCATGTATCTATTATTGTTGCCAGTTACGGTCCTTTTTCACTCTCGATGATTTTAGGGATTTTCGCGCTCTTTTTAATGGTGTTTACCACAAAGAAGAACCGAAAAAGAATGGATATCAACATTAAAGAATTGACTGTTATTAATGAAATGGCAATGACTGTTGGATTGGTCATGTTAACCATTGGTAACTTTTTAGGCGGTATGTGGGCCAACGAAAGTTGGGGTCGCTATTGGGGTTGGGATCCAAAAGAAACTTGGGCATTGATTTCTATCATGCTCTATGCATTTGTACTGCACATGCGTTTAATTCCTGGTTTAAGAGGAAGATTGGCATTTAATTTTGCCGCTGCCTTTGTATATCTATCGATCATGATGACCTATTTTGGTGTTAATTTTTACCTATCAGGATTGCATTCCTATGCAAGTGGAGATAAACAAGTAACACCAAGAGAAGCTTATATCTATATTGGTTTTCTACTGATCCTTTTCGCCTTTGCAGCTTTTAAGTACAAAAAATATTATAAAAAGTAAGTCGTCATTTTTTTCATTTAAAAATGTATTTTTGCTATTCAATAAAATTAAAACATGTTCAATAAAAATATAAAAATCGTATTAGCTGCCTTAATTACTATTTGGGCCATCTATCAATTTAGCTTATTCAATATTATGAACGGAATTTCGATTTTGTTCTTAGCGGGTATTTTCGTTTTATTATACTTTAAAAATGAATTTATCTTATTGTCTTTCTTACAATTACGAAAACAAAATTTTCCTGGAGCTCAAAAATGGTTGGGGTATATTAAAAATCCGTCTTCAGCATTAACTACAAAACAAGAAGGATACTACAATTATTTACACGGTATTATGTTGTCACAAACAAATATGACACAAGCTGAAAAGTATTTGAGAAAAGCAGTAAGACTAGGCTTGGCAATGAAACATGATTTGGCGATGGCGAAATTACAATTGGCAGGAATTGCAATGACAAAGAGGCGCAAACGTGAAGCAACACTTTTAATGGCGGAAGCAAAGAAATTAGATAAGCATGGAATGTTGAAAGAACAGATGACCATGATGAAACAACAAATGAAGAAAATTTAATCTTCTTCTTTAAATCCAAAAAAACCGCTTAAGCGGTTTTTTTTTGTTTGAGGCTTTTGGTCTCAGGACCTTTATTCTTTTTATACTTTGATTAAAATGATCGGATCACTTTAATCGGGTTAAGGTTAAATCATCATTGTATTGTAAAATAAATAACCCTTTATTTTCTGTTGTCTCAAAGAGCTGTTTGCTATAATTAAATTTACTTTCTACGCGATAGGAAGCTCCCTTTTTGAAAGTTTCTTTTAAAGGTTCTCCCGAAGCCAAACGCACTAAAATATCATAGGTAATATCAAAACCTTTAGTTGCATAAAAAGAAGGCAACGTATTGTTTTTAGCGACATACTGCTTGTTAAATATTTTTGTTGGTTCCAAGTTTTCATCTACAAAACGATCATTCACATAGGTAAAACCTATTTTCGCCAATTTATTATCGTCAATATTATCAAAAGCTTTTCCTTTATCCATTGAGAACACTTTTGCAGTAATGGAATCTGGCAAACTGATAAGGCTATTAATAGCGTCAGATACAACCACATTGTCTGAAGTTGCTAGTACAACCCAATTATTGGTTAATTGCTTAAAAACCTCTAAAAACCGTTCTTTCTCGATATAACCGTCTATTGCTTTTAGATGCTGTACTTCATTTATAGAATCTACATCTTGTAATATTTCACTCATTTTTAAAGCATGAAAATCTGATTCAGGATTGCCATCACTTACCACAGTAATTGTACCTTCTGTATATACTTCTTTAATGTGGGTAGCAATCGCATCACTGAAAACTGCTTTGTTGGGTGCTGTTTTTATAATTCTGGGAGATTTAAACTTAGATTGATTTTTAGAATATACCGGAAAAACAAGTGGAGTCTCAATTTGATTCGCCACAATTACTGCTTCTTCTGAATACAAAGGACCAATGATTACATCATTTTGATTTAAATTATTTTCTTCTAAAATAGCTCTTATTTTACTGCTATTTCGTTCTGTATCATAGACGTTTAACTCGATACCAACTCCTTGTAACCTTAAAGAATCGACTGCCAATTCTGCACCCATGTAAAAGTCGGTCACATAGGTAGCCAATCTACTATTGTCAAAAATATCATCTGCAGCAACCGTATCATATTCTGAAACACGAAAAGGAAGTAATAAGGCAACTTTTAATGAAACATTTTCTCCAATTTCATCGCTGTAAACAACCGCTTCGTTGACATTATCTTTGAGGCTTTTAACTTTAATTTTTTGGAATAATTTCAATCCTTCTGAAAGTTCAGGATTCAAAGAAATCAATGCCTCTTGAGAAACATTGTAAAAACGGGTTAAATTGTAAAAAGTATCACCTTTTTTCACCTCATGAATCAAAAAGTTTTTGGCATCATTAGCTGCAGCCAGGGCTATAGAATCCGTTTCAACCAATACAACTATACTATCTAATGCCTTTGCGTTGAGTGCTTTTTTCTGAGCATTAGCAGTTGCTAGTGATTTGGTATTCGGAACGATAATGATGGTGTTTGGAGCGGGTCTTCTTCTAACATCAGGATTTAAACGTCGTAAATCTTTGGTCTTCATGTCTAGCTTACGGGCTATGGAGCGCATTGTTTCACCTTCAGCAACTTTATACTCCACGTATTTTTTTTGCTGGCCACAAGAAACAGCAAAAGTTAGTAAGCACAAAAACAAAATTAGTTTCAATTCTCTCATTATAAACAATGTTTTTTTTATTCCCATTCTATCGTTGCAGGTGGTTTTGAACTTATATCATAAACAACTCGGTTCACACCTTTCACTTTATTAATAATATTATTTGAAGTTTTTTGTAAAAATTCATAAGGTAAATTTACCCAATCTGCAGTCATACCATCCGTGCTTTCTACAGCTCTTAGGGCTACTACTTTTTCATAGGTTCTTTCATCTCCCATGACTCCAACTGAATTCACAGGTAATAACATTGCACCTGCTTGCCAAACTTTATCATAAAGACCGTGCGCTTTTAATCCATTAATAAAAATAGCATCTACTTCTTGTAAAATACGTACTTTCTCTGGAGTTACATCTCCTAAGATACGGATTGCGAGTCCTGGTCCTGGAAAAGGATGACGACCTAGTAATTCTTTATCAATTCCCATAGAGGCTCCTACTCTTCTTACCTCATCTTTAAAAATCATTCGCAAAGGCTCAACAATTTTCAGTTTCATGAAATCTGGTAATCCTCCGACATTATGATGACTTTTAATGGTTGCAGAAGGTCCTCCGTTTGCTGAAACGGATTCAATAACATCTGGATATATCGTTCCTTGTGCCAACCATTTTACGTCTTTTATTTGATTTGCCTCATCATCAAAAACTTCGATAAATGCATTTCCAATTGCTTTTCTTTTCTTCTCAGGATCGGAGAGTCCAGCTAAAGCTGTTAAAAAACGTTCGGAAGCGTCTACCCCTTTAACGTTCAACCCCATTCCTTCGTATTGTGTAAGTACACTTTCAAATTCGTTTTTACGTAAAAGTCCGTTATTTACGAAAATACAATACAAGTTTTCTCCAATGGCTTTGTGCAAAAGCACTGCGGCAACGGTAGAATCTACTCCACCAGAAAGTCCTAAAACCACTTTATCATTGCCTACTTTATTTTGGATTGATTGAACAGCACTATCTACAAAAGAATCTGGCGTCCAGGTTTGTGCTACCTGCGCTATTTTTACTAAGAAATTTTCTAATAATTGTTTCCCATCGGAAGAGTGGTACACTTCTGGGTGAAATTGAATTGCAAAAGTAGCTTCGCTATCGATTTTATATGCTGCGTTTTCAACATCTTTTGTGCTTGCCAATAAGACAGCATTGTCTGGTAATTCTTTAATGGTATCTGAATGACTCATCCAAACCTGACTTCCTTCCGAAATATTTTCAAAGAAAGTTTCTTCATTTTTGATGTAGGATAAATTTGCTCGACCATATTCTCGTGTGTTGGAAGGGGCCACTTTTCCTCCCGAAAAATGAGCTAAGTATTGCGCTCCATAACAAACCGCTAATAAAGGTTTTTTACCTCTAATTTCTGAGAGATCTGGATGTAGTACAGCCTCTGAACGTACAGAATTTGGACTTCCTGATAAAATAACTGCTTTAAAATCTACTAAATTTTTAGGAGGTTTATTGAAAGGGTGAATTTCACAGTAAATGTTTAATTCTCTTACGCGTCTCGCAATTAGTTGTGTGTATTGCGAACCGAAATCTAATATAAGTACGTTGTGTTGTTGCATGCGCAAAAATACTATTTCAGTTTAAATTCTGATACTGAAAAAAGGTATTTTTTATAGGATTTTAATATTTTTTAAAAATAACGTGTATTCTTTTAGTATTAGTTTCGATAGACAACCGCATTTATATTCATTCCTGCTCCTACGGATGCTAAAATAATGACATCGCCTTTTTTTACTTCTTGATGGGCTACATTTCCTTTTAATACTAAGTCTAATAATGTAGGAACGGTAGCTACAGAACTGTTCCCTAATGTATGAATGCTCATTGGCATTACCCCTTCAGGTACTGGTTGGTTGTACAATCGATAGAAACGTTTGATAATGGCTTCGTCCATTTTTTCATTGGCTTGATGTATGAAGATTTTTTTTACTGCATCTATTGAAACACCACTTTTATCCAAAGCGGTTTTCATTGCAGTAGGAACTTTTGTTAGAGCGAATTCATAAATTTTTCTTCCATGCATTTTAATATAACGTACATTTTTGTCTGCATTTTTATCGTTTGATTCTCCGAAGAATAAATGATACGCTTCGTCTTTAGAGAATGTTTGGGTTGCGTGGCTTAAAATTCCCGAATCTTGATTTTCGGATGCTTCAACAATACATGCACCAGCACCATCACTGTAAATCATCGAATCTCGATCTACCTTATCTACTACTCTTGAGAGGGTTTCTGCTCCAATGACTAAACATTTTTTTGCAATTCCTGCTTTTATAAATGCCTGGGCTTGAATAACACCTTCTATCCACCCCGGACAACCAAATAGAATATCATAGGCGACACAATTGGGGTTATTAATTCTTAACAAGTGTTTTACTCTAGTTGCCAAACTTGGTAAAATATCACTTTGAATTGCACCACTTTTTACATCTCCAAAATTATGGGCAACAATAATGTAATCTAACGATTCAGCATCTATTTTAGCATCTTCAATTGCTTTTGTTGCTGCGAAAAAGCCCAAATCAGATGTCGTAAAATGAGGCGCTGCGTACCTTCTTTCTTCAATCCCCGTAATCATTTTAAACTTCTCGATAATGACTTGATTCCCATTGGAAAAATCACTACCGTCTGGATGTAAGAAATGGCTGTCTATAAAATTGTGATTCTCTTTTTTTATGGTTGGAATGTAGGAACCTGTTCCTGTAATCTTAGAAAAAATCATCTATTGGGAATTTATCAACCAAAAATACAGAAAAATAGATTTATAAAATTGACATTCTAGGTATTAATGGTAAGTTCAAACTAAAGAATTGAACAACAACAACTACTAACAAAAACAAAAACTACTTTTAATACCGATTCATCTTAACCTTCATGACCATTGCAATAGAGGTTGCTCTGTTTTTCATCTAAGACGCAATCAAACATTTAAACTGACTGTCCAAAACCTCAAATAAATACGATATCCAACAGGCAAAATGGACTTTTGTAAAGTTCATAAAAAAGTGCTATCTGAATCTGCGGTTCATTTATTTAGATAAAGTGTAATATCAAATAAAATAGCTTGTCAAAAACTGTGGATTAGTGGAACGCGTCTATTTGATGCTTGATAAGAATTTCCTCAAAAAACGAAACCTAAAGATATGTGCTATCAAATGAGAAAGGCAATAAAGAAAGTAATGAACTTGTTTTTACAACCTCTCCAAATTCACCCATAAAAAGTACTTGCATGGGTTCTTTTTGGTTGATCTCGTATTCAGACAATGTTTGTCTACACGCTCCACAAGGGCCTATTGGTTTGTCAACTCTCGCAATAGATGAACTTGCAGATATTGCTAATTTCTTAATTTTAACACCAGGAAAATCAGAACCTGCTTTCCAAATAGCCACTCTTTCTGCACACATTCCAGAAGGATATGCTGCATTTTCTTGATTATTTCCTAAAACAATTTGATTGTTTTCTAAAAATAGTGCTGCACCAACTCGAAACTTTGAATAGGGTGCATAGGCTGTTTTTCTTGCTTCAATTGCTTTATGCATCAGCATCTTATCCTCTAAAGAAAGTTCTGAGATGTCGTTATATAGCAGTGCCGTTGTTGTAATTTCTATTTCTTTCATACAGCATAAATTGGTCAAAAAAAGCAGCCTTTTCTGACTGCTTTTATGCTACGAATTTACTAAAAAAAAAGCACTTTCTTAATAATCATCATAAATCTCTCCCAAATCGAATGAAATAGAGAATCGTAAAGAGTTTTCAAGGGGGTTATTTACATCGGACGCATTGGCCAAATAGGACAAATCTACGTTCAATGCATTGGTCTTAAAACCGGCTCCCATGGTAAAAAATTGTCTATTCCCTTTGTTTTCGTTTTCGTGAAAGTAACCCGCTCTGAGTGCAAATGCGTTGTTATACAAGTATTCTGTACCAAAGGCATAGGTAAATTCTTGCAGTTCTTCACTAAATCCGTCTTCGGCATCTCCAAATGAGGAGAAAATACCAGAAACCCAAGAAATATCTTCATCAGAACCGTCTGTTTGCGGAGATGGAACTAATAATTTTGTAAATTCTAAGGTGGTAGAAATGGTGTTGTAATCGTCTAAAATAAAATCGAATCCACCTCCTATTTTCAAGTTTGTTGGAATGAAATCTTCTTCCCCTGGAACATAAGAAACTTTGGGTCCTATATTGGCAACGTTAAAACCGAATCGATAACGTCCATTAAAAGTACCATAGTTTTCTTCTTCTGATTGATAATATCCTGAAACATCAACACCAAAAGAGTTAATAGGCTGTAAAGTAGATGTAGTTCCTGTAAAGGCGAGGTTAGATCGAAGGTATTTTAAGGAAACTCCCATTGAGAAAGTTTCACTTAACTTTAAAGCATACGACCCTGTGAAAACAAATTCGTTAGGATTTATAATTCCTGTAGGATTCCCGCCACTATCTGTTAAGTCTATCTGTCCTAAAGAAAAATATTTAAAATCTGCTCCCCAGGCTGCATTTTCGCTAAAACGATTCATATAAGAAACAGTTCCTGTAAAAATATCATCTGTTAAATTTCTAAGCCAAGGAGAATAGGTAATACCAGCTCTGACCTGTCGATTGCTAAAGGCCATTTTTGCGGGATTGTGAAACAAAGAAAAAGCATCTGCACTCGTAGCGACCCCAATATCTCCCATTGCGCCAGATCTTGCATCGGGTATGATTAACAAAAAAGGTGCTGCTGTTGTAATTCCTCCGATCTTTCTCGTGTCTATTTCTGTTGCCTGTGCATTTGCTTTATATACAAATGAAAAACAAACAAGAAGGCACAATACAATTTTCTTCATATTAGATAATTTTTTTTCATTATTCTACAAATATCTACTTTTTATTGAAGTATAACTAATTTTTCATACTTCTCTGAAACTAAGTTACTCAATATTGACTTTACTCTGAGTTTATATACATACACTCCTTTTCCAATTCTGTTCCCGAAATCGTCCAACCCATTCCAAGAAATCGTTCTTGACAAACTCCCTGAAGTTTGCACATTTTGATGAATGGTTTTGATCAATTTTCCTGAAATTGTAAAAACTTGAATTTGGACCTCTAACAGTTCGTTTGGCTTATTGTGCTGGAACCAAAATTCTGTATAATTGACAAAAGGATTTGGGTAGTTTAAAACATTCTCTAGGTTTAAAGTAGTATCACTAAGAACCACAAAATATAACGTAGCTTCTGATGAATTATTATACGTATCCCAAGCTTTTATTTTTAGAGTGTGGGGTCCTACTTCTAAATTTCTAAATTTGTAATTTACTTTTCCATTGGTAAAATCGTCCAAAGCTGTTTGATAAAAATCATTTAGAATAATTGGATTTGAATCATCACCATCTAGCACCCCAACAATATCGTGATCAACGGCTGTGATTGAAGTATTGATTCCACTAATATCTGATAACAATACAATTAAGTTTGGTGAAGCATTTGTATTGCCTCCATCAATAAAAGATTCATCATTCATAAATAGCTGAATTTCTGGACCTATTGTATCTTCTGGAGCATTTTCATTAATTCCACCTACAACCACATCAAAATTATACCCTGCTTTATCTTCCAATCCATTTTCTGCATAGAAGCTCATTTTTCCTTTTCCGTAAGAAATTTTTATATCTTTTGGCACTATAAATTCGAAGTTAAAGGTACCATTTTGAACGGTAGAATTTCCTCTAAAAAGTTTACTATCTTGTGTATCAAAAGTGAGAACTATTCCGAAATTATCATTGTCTAAGGTGTTTTTATCAATGGCTTTATCGAAGACGGTCGTCGACAAGGATCCATTAAAATCAGTTAGGGTAGTATTTGAATTGTCGGTTATAACACCTTCAAAATTTACTCTAGAAAGAGCTTTTAAGGTATCAATCGATTGGCTAAGGTCGATGCCGTTCATTTTTGTAATCCGCACATTTGGTTTAGGTACTGCCAATTTCATGGCAGGATCTCCAAAGAAATAAATAAAGAACTTTTGAGCATCAGAAAACTCGTTTTTTGTTTTTGCCAATGCTTCAGAAATGGTGAGATCTTCTTGATTGTACTCGAGAATAAAACGCATTAATTTTTGGTTGAAATTCTGACCAACAGAAATATAAACTTCACGAGTTGTGGTTACCATCGCAGCAGCGCCTCCGGTTGGATTGAGAAATGTAAGCTCTCCTGCTGTGAATCTTTTTGGGTTGTCAAATCTAGAAAAATCACAAGTAACAGTAATTAACAATGGTAAGGTGTTCGGGTTATTGAAATCTTGAATTTGAGGTTTTTCTAAAATTCTTTCGGATGCGAAACCATCTTCTCCTCCATGTCCAAAATAATTAAAAACTAAGGTTCCTTTTTCAATAGCATTGGTAATGGTTGTTTTTATTTGTGGATAGCGTTCTCCACCTGATGAATTTTCTTGAACATAAGAATCGACATATATTTTGTTGACATTAAAAATGGGTTTGTTATTTTTTATATCATCGGCAATAGATTCTACTCCACTTTGTATTTGAATGTCTGCAGTTTGATCAATATCATCGGCCAAAAGTGTAATGGTATTTCGCCAATCTCCAAGAGCTTCTTTGTCATAATAACTTAAAATTTTGTCTACGGCTATCTTTGCTTCCGAAATCGTTGAAACAGGAATCCTTCCTGAAGCAACATCTACAGTATGTGTTCTAACCATTCCCCCTTCGTGAGGCTCTAACATGACAAAAAAATCGTCTGTAACATAGGATTCCGCTAAATTAAAGCTGTTGGTTGATAATTTTACGGGAACAATATTGTTGTTTCCAGCAATTCGGTCTTTATAGTCGTAGGAAGCATCTCCAAAGAAAGTTACGTATTTTAACTTCTTCTCTGGAGCAGAATTGTTGTTATATAGGTGCTTTATAAAGTCTCGAATTCCAGTTATATCTTTAGATCCAGAAGAGAATTCATTATATATCTGATTTAAAAGTACCACTTTTGTAGTAAAATTTGAATTATTTTGATGATAGTCGGCCAATCTTTGTGCCTGATTTATGAGTTCATTATTGGTAATAATGAGATAATTAATATCTGCTATTGCGTGCAAATTTTGGTTTTCTACTTTGGAGTTTTCGATAGTTTTTGGAGTATAAAAATCGGTTTGTCCTAAGACAATATATTCTGATAAAGAGCCGTTCTCGGCTTTAAAAGTAAACGTATCTCCAGTACTTTCGTTAAGAATAAATTGGGGTTCTGATGGATTGGAAACATCCCATAATTGAAAACTATTTGCTGCATTTGATATCCGAAACTCAACGTTGCCAGTAGCATTTGCTTGCTCAAAACTTCTAAATGAAAATTGATTTCCGTCTGCGATTAATTGTTTTTTTCCAACCACTTCAATATAATCAAGGAAACCTCTTGCTGAAGGGTTTCCATTATTATTAAAAGTAACGGTCACCTCTAATGAAGTAGCTGAGTTTACAAATGCTTGTGATCGATGATTTGCATATCCTTTGGTTAATGAACTTGAATTTACCGCTGCGAAATTAATGGTAAATGGGTCTTGAGTGTTTAATTGCACTCCAATACTAGAGGCTGAGGAAGAGACAGTTGCGCCACCCACTTTAAGAGATAAAGGAGTGTTGGGGAGCGCTTTCGAAAAAGGCAGCACAACTTTTAGGGTATTCTCGAAACTCAAATCTTCACCAAACCACTGGTCTCCTACTGCAAAAATGTTTGTCAGTTCATTTTCATAGAAGACAAACTCATCAAAAGTGGTGATTTGTTGTGTGACTACAGATGTAACTGGAGGTTTTTGTTGAACTCTTTTTCCATTAGTGTCTGATATTGTTATAAAGTAATAGGCTTCATCAGAAAAAATGTTTTGATGGTGGGTTGCTGTTTGGTTATCTGGGTCTGCAGTCCAACTATGTGGTCCTTGTCCATAAAACAAAATATAATCATTGTCATTAAAGACACCATCACTCTCTCCTGCTATATAAATGGCATTTTCTTGTAGGTCTTCAATTCTAAAATCAGAATTTAAAACCGATAATAAATTACCTCCATTCCCATAAATGTGTATTTTCTGGGGGTTTAAGTTGCTCGTAGAAATTCCTATTTGTTGCAACAAACGTTTATCTATTTTAAAAACACCTGTGGTATCGATAGAAAATTTATACCATTCTCCTTGAGACAAGACGGAATTCAAGATTTGCCCAGCTACTATATTGGCAAAAAAAACAAGAAAAATAAATGCAACTATTTTTTTCATAAAATTGTAATCAAAGAACGCAAATATTTCAAATATATTTTAATAGAATCAAAGATAAATTATACTAAAATAAAAAAGGGTTCGTTTTGATTATAAGTTCAATGAATTGAAGCGTTATATTTATTATTTTTCTTGTGTGAAAGTATAATTATTGTAAATTAGCAAACGAAATGAAAACCCCATCAATTTTAATTAGGAAATGAAAAATTTTTTAAAAATAACTTTTGTTTTAGCAGCAACAATATTCTTTATTAGTTGTAATAGATCTTCCTCAGGAAAATCCTCACTAACAGGTTTAAGCTTTAATGATCCAAAAAACGGAAACTATATTCGTGCCGAGTCTTATAAAGGCCAGACGCCCCCTTTAGGGATGGTTGGTGTTGAAGGAGGTTCTTTTACAATGGGACAAGTTCAAGATGATGTAATGTTTGATTGGAATACAACACCAAATAAAATACATGTACGTTCATTTTTTATGGATGAAGCAGAAGTTTCAAATTCTGAATATTTTTTATATGTACAGTATACCAAAGATGTTTTTCCTCCATCGGAAAAAAAATACAAACACATATACAACTCTGTATTACCGGATACCTTAGTTTGGAGAAAAAGCTTGGGAAATACAGAATTATTAACTGAAAACTACTTCCGTCATCCCGCTTATGCAGATTATCCTGTTGTAGGTGTGAGTTGGTTACAAGCTACTGAATACTGTAAATGGAGAACCAATGTTGTTAATTTAAAGACATTAATAGACAAAGGACACATCAAAAATATTTTTGAAGCAGATACGACAAGAAACTTTTTTGACACGGATGTATTTTTAACCGATGCTACCAAAATGTTTGCAGGCGATACCACAATCTACAAGAGAGGTGTAAAACAACGAAGAGCAAAAGGACAAGCAAAACCCGGAAAAGACGCTTTTCAAGGTAGGAAAATCATGAAAGCTGACGGTATTTTACAAACTAAATTTAGACTACCAACAGAAGCTGAGTGGGAATTTGCTGCAAAAGCAAATGTTGAAAATCGCGAATACAATACCATAAGAGGTAGAAAAAAATATGCTTGGAATGGGAAATATTCACGATCAAAATCAAAAAAATATAGAGGAGATCAACTTGCTAATTTCAAACAAGGTAAAGGAAATTATAGTGGTTTATCTGGCTGGAGTTCGGACGGATCTGACATTCCAATCAAAATAAAATCATATCCACCAAATGCTTTTGGTATTTATGACATGTCCGGAAACGTTGCAGAATGGGTTTCAGATGTTTACAGACCGATTATAGATTCGGATGCAAATGACTTCAACTACTATAGAGGAAACGTTTTCAATAAGAAAAAAATCAATAAAGAAGGAAAGGTTGTCTTCATTGGGTCAAAAGGAGATGCCATTAAGTATGATACTTTAGAAAATGGAAAAATCATTCCTAAGAATCTACCAGGAACTATCAAATATGTTCCCATCACATCGGAGGATGTTGCACTTCGAAGAAATTTCACCAAATCAATGAATGCAGACATTAATGATGGAGACATCAATTCATCACGAGATTTCGGAAATGAAAAAATGGAGCAAAGCATGTACAATTCCCCGGAGAAGCCAGAGTTTATTAGAGACTCGATAACAGGTATCACAAAAGTGGCATACGACACCGAGAAAAGAACAACTTTAATCAGTGACAATACAAGAGTATATAAAGGAGGGGCTTGGTCTGACAGAGAATATTGGTTAGATCCAGCAATGCGAAGGTACTTACCTGAATACATGGCAACAAATTATATCGGATTTAGATGTGTATCCGATAAATTGGGTCCAATGAGTTCACAAAAACGAAGAGCTAGAAACTCAGCGAGGTAATCCTTTTCAAAATTATAACAATATAGAACCTCATTGCTTAAAATCAATGAGGTTTTTTTATCTTTAAATAATGAAAATCGAGGAACTTTATAAATATTACAAACAATATTGTTTGGTAGATACCGATTCAAGAAGTATTCGAAAAAGCACTATTTTCTTTGCTTTAAAGGGTCCCAATTTTAATGGAAACACTTTTGCTGAGAAGGCGCTAGAGGCCGGTGCTGCCTTCAGTATCGTAGATGAAGCTGTCTATGCAACAAAACCTGCTATTTTGCTGGTTGAAAATGTATTAGAAACTTTGCAAAAGCTAGCTAACTATCACCGAAAACAATTGAATATTCCAATTATTGGCCTTACAGGTAGTAATGGAAAGACAACAACAAAAGAGTTGCTTCAAACTGTATTGTCAAAAAAGTATAAAACGGTGACAACAGTAGGAAATTTAAACAATCACATTGGAGTGCCACTCACGCTTTTATCCATGAATGCCGAGACCGAAATTGGTATTGTTGAAATGGGTGCAAATCATCAAAAAGAAATTGAATTGCTGTCTCACCTATGTGCCCCTAATTTTGGATACATAACTAACTTTGGAAAAGCACATTTGGAAGGATTTGGAGGTATTGAAGGTGTTGTCAAAGGAAAATCAGAGTTGTATACCTATCTTAAAAAAGAAGGCGGTATTGCCTTAGTAAATCCCCATGATAACATTCAACTTGAAAAGACAAAAGAGATGAACCGCATCTTTTTTGAAAAAGAACTCATCCTTAAAAAAACGACCCCTTTTCTCACAGTAGCGCATAGCGGAACCAGCATTAAAAGCAAGTTGATTGGCGCTTATAATTTCACCAATATCTGTGCAGCAATTACAATGGGGCAACACTTCGGTATTGCGCCGGCAGCGATTAAAGAGGCCTTGGAATCCTATGTTCCTTCGAACAACCGATCTCAAATCATAAAAAAAGGAACACATACGATTGTTTTAGATGCTTACAATGCCAACCCTACAAGTATGAAAGCGGCTATTGAAAGTTTTAAAACCATGGAAGGTGAAAACAAAGTGCTCATCTTGGGCGACATGTTTGAGCTTGGAAAATATGAGCTTGAAGAACATCAAAAAATTGCAACTCTCCTAAAGTCAGCAACTTTTAAAAAGGTCTATTTAATTGGAGAGTTATTCCATAAAATAACGACGGACTCTTTGCAATTCAAAGAATTTAGTGATTTTAAAAATCATCTTAAAACACAAAATCTTTCAAACTGTACCATCCTCATAAAAGGATCCCGGGGCATGCAATTGGAACGCGTTTTAGAACTCCTTAATTAGGGTTGTTTTTATGAAAATCGAGTAAATTATCAATAGGTCTCTGTAAAATCCCAGCGATACTTAAATGGTTCTTTTTAGCTACTTTTTCTAAAATTTCGCTGAAGTAAAAAGCAATAGACCCAATAAAGTAGATCGGGGTATCGGTTGTTTTTCCAAAGGGTAGAATTCTGTATTTAAAGAACTCATTAAAACCTCTTTTAATGATTTTTTTAATGTATTTATCTTCTTTAAATTCAAACATGAATTTCGCGAATGAAGCTAAATACCTATTTGGATTGGGTTGTTTGTATAAATGATATTTAATAACATCTGCATCTAGGTTATATTCTTCTTCAAACTTATTTGCGATTCTTTTGGGCATTTTCCCATAAAAGTATTCTCTTAACAGTAATTTCCCAAAGTAATTCCCACTTGCCTCGTCCATCACGGAATATCCTAAAGAAACCGTTTTCATATGCACCGAAGTACCATCGAAATAACAGCTGTTAGATCCTGTTCCAAGAATACACACAATTGCTGGCTTATTTCCTGAAGCCGCATATACTGCCGCTAGCATGTCCTCTTCAATGTTCACTTTTGCATGGATAAAGACTGTTTCTAAAACGCTTTTTAAAATGGCGGAGGGTTTTGGAGTTCCACATCCTGCTCCATAAAAATGAATTTCTGTGACCTCCTCTTTAACGTCCATCAACTGAAACATGTTTACAATTCGATTCCTTAATTCATTTTGATTAACAACCGCCGGATTCAAACCTAAAGTCCGAACCCTAAACACTTCGTTTTTATCATTATCCAAAGCAATCCAATCTGCTTTTGTAGAGCCTCCATCTGCTATAAGTATCATTCGAAAAGTAATTTGAAATCAAATATATTGTAAGTTTTCAGGATACACAAGGGGATAAAAACTTCAATCGTTGTAGTTCGGCAATTAAATTATAATTGAAGGGCTTGAAATCTTTAGGAATGATTTTTCTTTGGCTTTAAAGGTACTTTTTAGGTTAATATTAAGTAAAAAATTAAAGGTCTTGAAATAATATTGTATATTCTAAGTCCTAAAGAAATCAAAAGCATTAAAAGAATTACAGTATATCCCTGAAGATTAAACAGATAGTTACAATTGGTTATTGATTGGATTGTGTATTGAGCAGCGAGTCTCAGATTTATTGAAATTAAGTCCAATTCATCATAGAAAAGCACCCACTGGGTTGTATATAGATATCCTGCAACAGAAAACAATGAAGACTGTGACGGTTGGTGTGGCAGATTTATTTATGCAACAGGCAAAGATAATTTGGTAATAAGAATTTCTTTAGAAAAAATAATTTTAAATCCTGATTTTTCTTTTTATTGTGTTTAATAACCACTTTCTAATTTCTCTATTAAAAACGGATTTACAAACGATAGCAAATCTTCTGTTTAAATTAATCATAATCAATTTAAAATTAATTTTTAGATTTGATTTTCTATTATAAAGAGATTTATTAAATACTTTTAGATAATATTCTGATTCTTTTGTTTTGAAATAGTCTAAAGATTCTAAATCTCCAAAAATAAGATTACAATTTGCTAAAAAACAATTTAATGGTTTCTTTAATATAGTAAACTTTGAAATAGTCTTTTTTGTATCAACTTTTTTTGATAATAGAAAAACGTCATAAGCATTTCTTAATGAGCAGTTTTTAATATTAAACCCATAATCATTTATTTGGCTGGCAATAATAGAAAGTAATAATTGATTTTCAAAACTCAATACTGAAAAATTATTTATTAGTTGAGCATCTGCAATGATTGTTTTACAATTAAATTCCCCTCTATATTTTTCTATGGTAACCTCTTTATGAATTTCAACTGCAGCTATATTCTCTTGTTTAACTAATTTTGGATAATGCCTAGACCCTGGTAAAAAACCTAATTGATTTTCTTCTATACTATAACTATCCTTTTTTAAAATATCAATTGCTTTAAAGAAATCTTTTTTAGAAAGCAAAAAATCAATATCTCCTACCATACGTTCGCCGATATCTTCGTATAAACCCTCTAAAAGATTCCCTGTGCCTTTTAAAAAGACTGGTCTAATATTATTCGCTAATAATAGACTATTTAGTTCTTGTGCTTGTTGAAGGATTTGTATATTTCTATCTCTATTTAAGTTGGTTATGTGTATCATGTACTCAACCAAATCACTTGGGAGGTATTTTAAAAAATCAGCTCTTTTGAAATTACAGTAGATCGCAGGAAAGGCATAATGGCTGGTACTTACTTTTACAATATTATCCCAGTCTACATCCGTTGTTTTAAGCAACAACTCTATTTCGTCTCTGTTTTTTTCTTCCAAAGAAATAGTCAAACATTTGGCAATAAAAAAAAAGGTTTCTTTATAATTCAATTGATTATTTTTTTTACTCTAAAGATGTTATTTCGTAGGTCTGAGTCTCTAACTATAAAACCATGCTTCTCTATTTCTTTTAATTGTTTAATAGTAAATTGATCTCGGACTGACTTTGTTTTTGGAAAGATATAATTGGAAAGTGAACCAAAGAGTTTTACCCGTTCTGTTTTAGTGAGTTTTTCTTGGTTCATAAGCAAATCATCTAGAACATTTTTCATAAAGGCCATCCATATTTTTCTTAATGGATGGGCCTTCTTTTTTTGCAGGACCTTTTTTGGACTTTTTACCAGCTTTTTTTTGCTGAATTTGGATCGAATGGCATATTTAATTGAAATTATATAATCTTAAATATACAAAAAAGTCAATTGTACAGATATTTTTAATAATTTATTTTTCAACTTATTTTATATTTCTATACGGAAATTCTGCTTTTTAATAGGTTATTAAAATTGTAACACTCACTGTTTCGTAAGTTTTTTAGAGATAACACCTTTTGAAGTTGTTATTTGAACCATGTACAAGCCACTAGACAATTCTTCAACAGACACTTTTTCTAAATTGATTGTTGTTGTTTTTACCAAACGCCCGAGTATTGTATAGATTTGAACCTTGGTTATGGTCTCAGATTGTGATTTGATAAAGAGTTGATTTCCTACTGGATTTGGATATATTAAAATAGAATTTTCTAGAGGTTCATCTGAAATACTTAAAGAACCACAACTACTCCCCACCTCGTAAGAAAAATATTTAGTGACTGCTAAACCTCCTGCAAAGGCAAATTTACACGCATAACTAATAGTTTCACCCGGTGATAGACCATTGATCGTTTTTGAAAATGTTAATCCAGAGACTTGTTCCATTTCAAATTCAGTAAAAGGACTTTCTTGCCATAGGTAAGCTACAACCCCGTTTCTATCAGTATCTAATAATGTAAATGATACAGTAACATTAGAACCTACTGTCTCAAAGACCGCTTCATAGCCTGTAGAAAAAGATCCTTGTTGTGCTTCATTTGACACTTCAGAACAAGAATACAACTCATCAACGGTTATAGTGACAATTTGAGAGGTTCCCTGACCAGAAGCATCATCTGTTGCAACTGCAGTAATTTGGTGTTCACCTATTGCTGCATTTTCCCAAAGGAGACTAAAAGGCTCTGAGGTAACACCACCTATTAATTCTGTACCATCAAAAAATTCAACCAAAGTTATTGATCCATCTAAATCTGTAAGAGAGGTTGTGATGTCAATTGCTGAACCATCTTCAAAAGAATCACCTTCATTAGGAGAGGTTATTGATATAGATGGTGCTAAATTCCCTGTTTCAGATACAATTACAAACACTTCATCAGTATCAGTATATGATCCATTACTTACAGTTAATTTAATTTTATATACCCCATCAAGTAAATTACTAATTTCTGGCGAAGCTATTAAATTATCTGAAAAGCTTATAATTGACGGACCGTATACTTGTTCCCAATTATATGTTAATGATTCACCTTCTGGATCGTTACTTAAAGTTCCATTAAGAGTTGCTGTTGTATCTGGTATAATAACTGTAACATTAGTTCCTGCATTGGCAATTGGTGGAGTATAAGGTAGAGGCCCTGAGTAAGAGAATGTCATTTTACCAATATTTAATTCTCCATTATCGATAAATAATCTTAAAATCTGTTCACCTTCTGTTAATTCTATATCTGTAACATTTTTTGTAGACCAAGTATCCCAGTCATTTGTTGTTGATACCTCTATGGAAGGACTAATTGTATTTCCATCAATTTCAAAATGAAAAGGACCACCCCCACTTGTGTTTCCTGAGGCATATCGAAAACTCAAATCATAGGTTCCTGCTGTTTCTACATTAATTGTGTACTCTAACCATTCTCCACTACTATTCCAACCTACTGTAGCTCCTTCATTGGTAACTAATGCGGCATCTATGTATTCTGTTTCTCTAAAGTCACCTTCATTTATTTGAGACATATCTAAATAGGAAATATTTTGACCAACTCCTCCTTCAAATTTGTCATAAAACCCTGCTTCGATAGTTCCAGGAATAGCAAAAGGTATTCCAGTATATGGGACTTGTTCACCCACTTGAATAGTTACAATATTAGAAACATTGAATTCTTGGTTAATATATACTTTAGCATACATTCCGTGAACACCCAATGTTAAATCAGCTACTTCTATTTCATAAGGAGCTGATGTATCTTGACCGATTGAAGTAGTGCCATCAAAAAATTCTACGTTGGTAATTCCTGTTCCTTCAACCTCTAAAGAGAGGTTTACACTTCCTCCAGGAAAGGCCTGATTAAAATTAGAAGAAAGAACCCCTGTTGCATTAATATCTCTACTTGTGGCCATTTGATTTGCAGGGACATCAAGTGTAAAACCATCCGAAAATGTTACTGTAATTGCAACATCAGAATAATTATGAGAAACATAGGTATATTCACCATTATTAGTAAACGCAGCAGATATGGGATTGTCAGCTGTAATAGAAGCATCTATATTACCTAAAGCATTCATAGAATGCAACCAGTGATATGTTTGTGCATCTGAAATTCCAAATTTTATTGAGCGATTTGGATTTGAATTGTACAAGTCTATTGCTGATTGTGCATCCGTCAACGAAAGATATTTCCAATAGGTATCATGCCATAAGTTTGGATTTTCTTCATTGGTTAATATCCCAGTATTGGCTGACATTTCATTCCATAAAGATGATGCATAATCCTGATTATGACCTAAATAAAGTGATCCTCCATGAATAGGATATAATTCTATTCCATAAGATGCTGCGATGTCTGAAGTCCAAAAAGTTCCATTATCAAAAGAGTTTCCCCAAACTCTAGAAATTAAACTATATTCTTGTGAAAATGGTGCTGTAGAAGCAGCAAAATTTTGATTATTAGTATCAAACCAATATTCTTCAACTGCAGTTTGTTCTGTTGTGTAGATATAAATACCTAAATCTCTTATTTCGTCGTTTTCTGTTATAGATCCCCAATGAATTAACGAAGAGGCAAATTGCATACTTTCTGAAGTTGATTCCTGATCATTTCCTTGCGGGAAAGTTGCAAATCCATTTGCCCAACTATGACCTGCATAGGGGCTAAAGTTTCTTAAAAAAGGAAAGTCCTGATCATTTCTATCATAAGAGGCAGCATCACGAATTAATAAATTAATCATCTCTCCCCAATCATCTGACCAACCAGGCTCAAATTGTTCCATAAAAGATGCAGCATGTATAAAATATCCCCAATGAAAATGATGGTCGTTAATATTATTATCTTGCCCATGACCAGCAGGGTATCCTATCATGGTAGACCAATCATTATTGTAATAAAATAAAAAAGCAACTTCTCCAGATTCAGCTTTTAACCAATCTTCTAGTCGTTCTTTAATGGTGGCGATCATATTGTCTCTAGCTTCATAATCTCCAGTTTGATCAGCAATCCTTGCAGTTTGAATCAATCTATTCATCACTTGACCTTCATTATAAGAATCTGTCCACGTTGCTAAGCCATCATTTTCAATTTGTGAAATCTTTTGATCCAATTCAGATGGACTAAAACCTTCACTGTAATTTGCTAAATATGGAAGTGTTGGTAAAATTCCTTTAAAAGTGTTTTCTACCGAGAAACTATTGCCTTTTAGTGTTTTTAATTTTCCTCTTGCTAAATAATAACTGTATTCATTTGGTGATGTAGATACTGAGGTTAAGTTATTCCATTGATGAGGTAATAATCCTAATAACATATTTGTATTTGTTCCTTCTTTTACTTCTGTAATCACAGAGAATGTTGTTGTAACCTTTGAATTGGTTTCGTTATAAGCCCATGAAGTTAAAGTGTTTGTGGGAAAAACATATGCGTATTGTTTATATTCATCAACTAATGTGGTTAATGTTGAAGAACTTTCAGGTAACATGGCCATAGACCAATAATTTTTTCCATTTAATGATGATGTGAAAATAGCACCATTTTGAGACCAGGTACTTCCTGCAGGAGCGTAAAAAACAAAATCTTTTGTATTTGAAGCATTTTCGATGATAAGCACTTCATTTGATATTGTTGTGGTTCCAGAGTTAACTTTTATTTCTACCACATCAGATGATCCTTTTGAAAAGTATAAAAAAGGCATCCCTATTCCAGAGGTAGCGTCTAAATTATGAGACCCATCATCCCAATTCATTGTAACTGTCCAATCCGAATAATCTGATACAGTTGTTTTAGTTACGTTTAGCCCAGCAAGACCAACCTCTATAGGAGATGAGTCTCCAATAACACCCCAGGGTATATGAGTAACAATTAAGCCTTCATTAGTAGTTTTTAAAGTCATCGGATAATTAAATAAATTATCTGCATGATTTTCTTTAATCAATTTAGACCACCAATCATTAGTAGGAACAGGTTTTCCTATGGCATTTCCACTTAGTTGTGGAGTACCCGATGGATATCCGTTTCTACCTGCGGAATCTGTACCTGGAAAGTTATTTGTAAAACTTCCATTACCCACTGAAACGGTTTGTGAAAATAAAAATTGTGAAAAAAGTATGAAGAGTATAAACAGTATTTTTGATTGGTTCATTTTTAATTTATTTGAGTTCAAATATATATAGTTTTTTTAAAAAAAAAAGTGATAAATATCACATTATTTTTTTTCTGTATGATTTTTATTTATTCACCAAAAAATTGCACATTAATTACGATATGTTAAACAATGACTTTGATAATTTATTAATATTTAATCTTCAGATAATGCAACTTTCTTAATTATTGATTTTAATTTTGTTAATTTAATTTGATTATCAACTTCTAAATTAAAATTAGACGTTAAATAACCAATTCCATTATGCTCGCCATTTTTGATAGCTACAAAGGCTAAATAAGATTTAAAGCTATCCAATTTGAATTTTGACTCTTTCGAATAAATTGAATCATTTTCATTGATATCATTTGGATATACTAACTCCACAAATAGACTTGTACCTCTATTATCTACCTCAAATATTTTAATATCATCTTTAGAAGCATAAAAACTATTTAATAAATTTTCTGCATTTAAGGTATCAGTTTCATTCTTAAATTTCACTAGAAAATCTCTTGACATTCTTGGTAAAATTTCTAAGAAATTTTTAATACCAATCATATCTGCAAACTTCACATGTTCTTTAAGACGCCAGTAGAAAGTTAAATACTCGTGAGGTTGTTGATGGAGACCAGTAGTGATAATTAGTTTAATATCTCTTAACTTCAATAGTTCACCTATCTGATAGTCATATTCTGAAAGAATTTGAATTAATGGATCATAGCCATTAGGACAATACCAATCTGGGTTTTTTAAATTTCCTTGATATGCTTTTGAATTAAATAAATAATGATGCTGTATATGTGCACCTGAATTTAAAAATAAATTTGAAAAGTCGGGTTTATGTTTTTTCCAAAGGGTCAGATGAACATCTGCTAATAAACTATCAAGAATTAACGCTTTAGCTCCAGGATTTTTTGCTTTGAGAATAGTTTTTACATAATGAAACCATCTTGAGATGGGAACATACAATAAAAGTCCAAGACCTAATGAAATCATTGATTTCAAATTTAATTTTGATTTAGCATTATCATTTACTGATTGATGAACGGCCTGATACAATGCTTTTACAATCCAATTCCCAGAAGGGTTCGTTTTAGTCCAAGGGTCTGGAACAAAAAAAGAAGGATATTTTAAACGATTTTCAGCATTAAAAGGAGAAACCGCACCAACAGAAAGCCCTTCAGCTTCCAACTCCTCAAATATTTGAGAAAGCTCAGGTTTATTAACAATATCTCCTAAACGAAAAATAGTATGTTCTTGATAACTTTTCCCAGAATGTATGGTTACCCATTGCACCCATGGCTCTAGAAGTTTATACTCATTTTCTGAAATTGTTTCTATGGTAGGTTGTATTTCAAGTATTTTTTTAAAATTGGTAAGAAGACCCTGATTTATATAAAATTTTATGTAATCAAAATTAAGTTCGTTTAAGCCTAATAATATTGTTTTATTTTTTAATGGCATATTTACTATGTGTTAAATTTTTGTTTATTTCTTGTATATATATATATATATTTTAAAATTAATGAAGGTAAAAGTCTTATAAAAACGGTAGGCAAACCAAATAGAATTAACTCTTTAAAGCTAATCATTTTATTGTTGTATCTAAAAATAAAAAGTTTTATTTCAGATTTTACATATTTAAACCCTCTTCTTCTTTTGTACATGTTTTTATTGACTCTAAAAAAAAGTAACGATTCTTGAATATTTCCAAAAATATTATTCTTGGCTGCCATTCTCAACCATAAAAAAGTATCTTCTTTTAGATAAATATCCTTATAACCACCAGCTTCTATAACTTTACTTTTTTTAAAAACAGTTACGGGATGATTAAAAGGAGAACCATATTTAAGCCTATTTATACATTTGCTATGGTCATCAGGTAAACTTTTTGTAGATATTACATTTTCCACTTCCCCCTCGAACTCATCTACAAAAGAACTTACTACATCAATATTTGGATTATTTTTAATAAAATCTAGTTGAACTTTAAATCGATTTGGTTTTGAAATATCATCTGAATCCATTCTTGCAATAATTTCATGAACACATTTTTCCAAACCTATATTTAAAGCATTTCCAAGTCCTACATTTTTTGTAAGAGAAATTATATCCAATCTACATTTACAACTTTCACTAAAGTTTTCTAATACGTTTTCTAATTTTAAATTCAACGGACCATCTTTAATTATAACTATTTGATTAGGCTTTAAATCTTGCTCGTTATGGATACTTTTTAGAGCTTTATCAAAAAATATATGATTATCATTTTTATAAACTGATATCAAAACTGAAAATTTCATCATTAAATAATATTAATTTTATTAAAAATAATTAACAAATATGTATAGCTTAGGATTTAGAACAGATCCATTAAAGTCAATTAAACCCAAGGAACACTTCCGTTTTTTTCTATGTCCATAATATTTGTTTGAATAAAATATAATAAAGCATATAAATAAACAATAATTACCTTCCAATTTCTAGAATTTAATATTAATTCTTTTTTTGATGAAAGTAATAAGCCTAAATAAAAAAGTGAATTACCAATCCTCTCAATTGGCATAAAGCCTACACTTGCAATTTGAAGAAGTAATCCAATAAATAAAATATTAAATCCAATTGATTTTTTTTTGTGATAAAAGAAGGATATCAGTATAAACACAAAAAAGCTCCTATATATCATTAGTCCTAAACCAATATCATCACTAGAATAAAATTGTTTCCTTAAGTATGCTGAACTCGGAATATAAATACTCAAAAAATAAAAAACTATATACTCAAAGTATTTTTTTATTGCTAAGATTATAGAAAATAATAAGAGAAGAAAATAGAGTATGTTGGGAATGTTTTTCTTCTTTCGTTCAAGAAAAACAAAGAAATATATAAACGGACTTATAATAATATTACTAACGTGAACCAAACCTGCAATTAGTCCAGATATGAATACTCTTCGACTACCTAACTTATCAATCAAATAAATAAACAAACTTAATCCTAATAATTGTCTACTTTGATCTGTTGCAACGTTGAAAAAACCAAAGAGTATAAGTAATAAAAATCCGCTCAACCATGTTTTTTTAAACCTAAATGTTAAAGAAATTAATAACATTGTTAAAAACGTAACTATAAATAAATAAAACTGAAACGAAGGAGATCTAGATATTATAAAGTGATATAAAGGTTCAAAATAAACTATAAATGGATTGGTGAGACTTTTATTGATTACAGTGATATAATAATAATAGTATTGTTCTGTGTCATTTCCTGTTTCAATAGACCTTAAAGAGTATATTATACCTATAGTTATCGAAAAGAATAGCAAAACTAATTTTCTGTTCATTTTATTCCAAATGAAATAAGAAAATATAATTAAACCTACAAAACAAAAGTACATTCTATTTTTTTAAAATTATTGTAAAAATCAGTTTTATGAAATAATAATCTCTCGAAGTGTATTTGAATCTGGTAAATGTGCCGAAATACCAAACAAATTGTTGACAATTTCATCTTTACGTTTTTTTGGCTGATCCTCGAAAGGTAAAGTAAAAACATCTTCAATCTTTTTCTTATCCAAATTAAAAGTTTTTAATTGAGTTGAAATCCGTTTATTTTTTTCTTTTAAATTCTTACCCTCATAATAAATATTTTGATTAAAAATTCTATGATTTTTCCCTAGAGCATAACAGTAACTGATATGTGTACCTATACTATTTGAGATTGTAAAATCAGACATTTCAATGATGCTCCTCAATCTAGATAAAAAATTTTGATCATATTTATGACCTGCACAAACAATTGTACAGCCCAATTCTTGATAGTTTGAGACTATTTTTTCATTTTGAGCATCAAGATGATAAAGACATACTAAAACAGTATCATAATTAACTTTCTCTTCTAAAATTTTATTATTAAACATCGTATAATTGTATTCGACATCTAAGTCTTTTACGGAATGAGAAGGAAAGACCAATAAAATTCTTCCAATTTCACTTTTTATTTTATTAATTTCAATGTCATCTAAAAGCGATTTAGCATACAATATATAAGGCCCTATTGCTATAACTTTTTTTTCACTAACTACACTTAAATGCTTCTTTCGTTCTTCTCCAAAAGTTATTATTTTTTTTGGAAAAGAAATTAGAGAGTCCTTAGATATATAATTACCTAAATATATTCCATGTTCAAAATGAACATTTAGATTTTTATTTATTGGCTCATTTATGTGTTTTTTAATAGCATACGATATACCATACAGATTATTATCAGCGATTAAATCGTATGGATAATATACTAAGTCTTTAGATATCTCAAAATAATCCTCTAAAATATTCATTGTAGATCGTTTATTAACTTCTAAAAAATATTTATTTTTATTTTTAAACCTGATGACTTTGTTCACAAGGGTAATCGCAAATTTATTAGCAAAAAGGAACCTTCTTAGATTATCATTCATATTAAATTATCAAAAATAGATTTATAAGCATCAATCATTTTTTCTTGTGTATACTTTTGGGTAAAAAGTACTTTCGAATTTTGACCTAATCGTATTTTTTCTATCGAGGTTTCATTGACCATCTTAATTATAGCTTCTTTTAACAGAACTGAATTATTTGGTTTTATTAATATCCCATTATAATTATCTATTACTAAATCTGGGACTCCTCCAACAGAGGCAGAAATTATTGGAAGACCTAATGACATTGCCTCTATAATTGCCATTGGCAAACCTTCATCTCTGCTCGCTAGCAAAAAACAATCCGATTCTAGTAAATATTTTTTAACATTCTTTTTTGTTCCTAAAAAGAAAATATTTTCAATATTTTCTTTCAAACATCTGTTTTTTAAATCTTTGACTATACCTCCATCCCCAATTATGTTTACTATAAACTTTTTTCTTTGTGTTTGTGTCATTAATGATAAAGCTTCAATCAAAAGATCATGCCCTTTTCTCTCACATACTGTTCCTACAGTAGTTATCGTAAATATTTTGCGTATAGTAGATATTTGTTCATTTTCAGATTTAATACCATTTGGAACAACACTAACTTTGTGTCCAAACTGTGGGTATACCTTTAAAAAATTATCTTTTGCAAAATCACTTAATAATATTATTTTATCCACATCTGACAAAACAGAAATTGCAATTTGATTTTCATAATAAAAAAATGTTTTTTTATTTTCCTTTAACTTTGGGAAATACGAAAACAACATTTTAAATACTTCTCCATTAGAATGAAGAACAATTGTTTTTTTCTTTCGATTCCATAATTCCTTATCATTTTTTCTCAAATGATAAGGAGTCAATATATCGTGAAAAAACAGAATATCAACATCTAATATCTTATGCTTATATTTTCGAATTACAAATTTCACGTTTCTATGATACTGCATCCAAACATAAATTTTTGTTAAGAGTAAAGAATATTTAGAACCTTTTTTTAATACTTTATGCCCTGTTTTTTTTAAATATTCTTTCAATCTAAACTTTGAACTCAATTTGTTTTCACTTTTGATAAAAGTACCATTAGCATCGAGTGCATAAATTTTAAGATCAAACTCATTTACTGTATCAAATCCTAGAGCAATATTTCTTAAAACTGTTGAAGCTCCTGTAGGAGCTTTTAATGCCCCATAAAAAAGTAATCCTATCTTATGCATGATTAATTCTTTTTTTTTGAATATAATAACTATGAGAGACTACTTCAACAAATAAACTAAAAACCAAAGTAATTGACATTGAAATTAAGGAAATCTGATCAAAGAAGTATAAAACAACAACAATAAGACAATAAAAAAGCATAGAAGTTATTATTCCTTTGGTAAAGTAACGGTCAAAGTTAAATGCTATTAAACCAAGAACTCCTCTAGAACCACTTAAAGATAGTAATGGTAATGTTATTGATAAAATATAGAGTGTATTTTTAAAAACCTCAATATCATTTTTAAAAAAATATTGAAGAACGCTATCGGGTATACAAACAATAATTAAAATCACTAAAAATGAATACGTTAGAGATAATAACTCAAGTTTACGCACCATAGTAAAAGATTTTTTTATAGATATTTTAGGAAAAACTACTCTATATAAAATAGAACTTGGAATAATTAATATTCTAATTATTTTATTTGCAAAATCATAAACAGCAACCATCTCAAAATTTAAAAAAACACCAATTATAAATGTGTTAAAATAATCTTTTGTGTTCGCAACTATATTAGATAGAAATATAGAAGAGCCATCAACTAGTTGTTCTTTGATTTTACAAACAGAATAGGTAAAAGTGATGTTTTTTCTACCTAAAGAATTGATTAATAGAATAACGCTTATAATTCCAGAAATAATCATTGATATAGAATTAATAATTGGAACATAATAGTAATCATTTGCCTCTTTTACGACAATTATAATTGCCACCAATGAAATCAATTTAGAAGTTAAAATAATATAAGTTATATTTTCCATCTTTTCAACTCCTTGGAAGTACCATTCAGGGTAAAGCAACCAACCTATAAGGCTAAAAAAAGTTAACCCATAAATTTCTTTATGATTACTAAAGAAAGGAACAAATATAAGCATACTTGTAAACAATATAGAAATAAAAATGAAGATAATAAATTTAGAAATATAGGTTGAAGATATAATTTCATGTAATTTATTTTTGTCATTTTTATGCAATGCGATTTGCTTGGTTGCAGTAATATTAAACCCATAATTTAAAATTAACAAAAAATAACCAATTATTGCTTGTGCAAAAATTACTATCCCATAATTTTTAACTCCTAATACTTTTATTAGATATGGAAATAAAAGAAAACCAATTATTAATTGAAAAAACTGAAGAATACTTAAAAAAGAAAAATTCTTTACAATTTTTTTATTCGATTTAAATAATGCTATTAATTTACCTTTCTTCAAAATACTTCGAATCTAAAGGGGTTCCTTTTTCTATTGAACATGTAACTTTTTTTCCTAAAACCTCATTGTAAAATTTTGGATGCATCCCAAACCCAGGTCTTATTGATCGTATATTTTTTTTTGTTAAAATTTCTCCAACTTTAACATCTTTAACAACATAAAGAGATCGACAAAAGTCTTTTCCTTTTTTTTGTTTTTCTGTCAAAGAATAATCTACAAAACCGATAGCACTTTCGGCCTCTCTTACAGCTTTCACCATTTCAGTGAATTCTGACTCATTCATGGAGAAAGAAGCATCTGCACCACCTATAGACCTATCTAGAATAAAATGTTTTTCAATAATCTTAGCTCCAAAAACGGTTGCTACAACAGGAACCGTAGCCCCTAAAGTGTGATCGGAGAGCCCACTAATTACATTAAAACGATTTGCTAAATCTTTTACCATACACATATTAGCTTCATCTATTGGTGCTGGATAACTGGAAGTACACTTTAATAATGCAATATTATTATTACCCATTCTTTTACATGCATCTAATGCCAATTCAATATCTTTTTCTTCAGCTATACCTGTAGAAATAATAACTGGCTTTCCTTTTGACGCTACTAATTCTATTAAAGGAATATCTGTAATTTCAAAGGATGCTATTTTATATGCAGGAACATTTAATGTTTCCAAGAACTCAACAGATGTTGGATCAAATGGGGATGAAAAACAAATAAGGCCTTCTTCTTTTGCTACTTCCATAAGTTCTTTGTGCCATTCCCATGGTAAATGTGTCGATTTATATAAGTCATATAAATACTGACCATCCCACAAAGTTCCTTGATTGATTTTAAAATCTTCTTTATTTGAATCAAGAGTTATGGTGTCGGCGGTAAATGTCTGCAGTTTAATACAATCTGCACCAGCTCGTTTGGCGGCTCTGACTGTCTCAATAGCTGTTTTTATGCTCCCGTTATGATTTGCAGAGAGCTCAGCAATAATAAATACTGGAGAGTTTTGATCAATTATAAAGTTTGCTATTTTCATGTAATTTTTTATTTAATATACTCCTCAAAACCTTTATAAAACTTCCTGCCAACAACATTTGATCTATTATCGGACAAGGTATACCCCATTAAATCTTCAATAGACCATATTAAATCTTCAAAACCTAATAGATGTCTAAAAAGAACGGTACTTGAGAACCTTGGATTGATTTCAAATACCTTTGGTTGGTTTTCTTTTATTCTTAACTGGACATTAATACTTCCTACTAAATCCAACTTCACTGCTATTTTTTCTAGTAGATTCGAAATATTAATATTTTCAATCACTTCTCCATAACCACTATAACCACTTGTAAGTTCTCTTTTGAAAATTTGAGTTCGTATTTCTTTTGAACTACTTCTAAAAACACCACAAGTAAACTCACCCTTTTCATCACTTATGAATTCTTGAACTACATAGTCATCTATAGTATTTTTGGTGTGAAATAAAAACTCTTCTATTGAATTAATCTTATGAATATCTTTGCTTCCTGATCCTGTATTAGATTTTAAAATAACTGGAAAATTATCGATTCTTTTTAATGATTTTGCTAAAAATGTTTCTGGAAAAGGTAAATTTTCTCTTTTTAAAAATTCAGCTGTTTTAAACTTATCAAAACCAATTTCTAAAGCCAATGCTGAAGCTGTAATCATTTTTGCCTTACCAATTATCTTTAAAATGTTTTGTTCAGAAAAAAATCTCAATTCTGGCTCTGCAATTGGGATAATTAAATCAATGTCATACTTATCTATAAATATCTCTAATCTTTGCAGATAGTCTGGATGTGTAAAAGGGACACCAATAGAAAAATTTGGGTATATAAATTGTGCAGCATTTTTATTTGAAATGTCAATTCCAAATAAATTTTTAGTGTACTTCGATTTTAATAATATTTTCCCAATGCTCTGACCAATATCTCCTCCACAGCCTGTAACTAATATGTTGAATGTTTTATTCATAGATAATAAATCATTTTCTCTTTAAAACTTTTGTTAAATATTCAATTTCAGGGTCTTTTTCTGAAACCTCTTTTACTAAATCCTTAGTATTATAATCAGTACTGAAAAATTGAAAACAGCTATTATCTGTATTGATAACACACCATGATGCCTTGCCTCCAGTTTGTCTAGATTGACCTACTGAGCCAGGGTTTATTAAAATAGTATTTTCATTTCTAATTGCAAAAGAATAATGGGAGTGTCCAATTAAAACAAAATCAAAACCTATAATATCACATTTATTAATGATCTCCTTTTCACAATCTGGATATATATAAAAATCATTTGACCATGGGCTTCCATGACACATTAATAGAGAGGTTTGACCAAATTGTACTGTTTTGGTTTCAGGTAAATCAATCAAAAAACGCAATTGTTCCTGAGTTAACTTATTAATAGCCTCCTGATGTCCACTTCCATACTTTAATCTAATCGTTTCACTTATTGAAGAATCTGCGATTAAGTCCTCTAGAATTTTTTCATGATTTCCTTTAATAATATCAAAATTCCACTGAGAAAGTAGATCCATTATTTTATCTGGATGATAATAATATCCAACGACATCGCCAAGAATCAACAAATGTGTTACATTCTCGTTTTCAGCCTTCTCTAAAACTGCGCCCAAAGCATCAAAATTACCGTGAATATCTGAAATAACAGCTACTTTCATTTGATAGTATTTATTATTTCTAAAGCTACAACTTTAGGTGATTTTAATTTTTCGTCTTTTTTTAGGTTTTGAAAATTCAAAACATCAGGAAAATCAGATTCCCTTATACTTCTCTGCATTTTAGTATCCATAACCCCTGGGTCAATATTGAAAAAACGATGTTGTTTATATTCACTTTCAGCAACCCTAAAAAACATTTGTATAAATGCTTTTGATGAACAATATAAAGACCAATTACTAATAGCTCTATTTGCTGCACCAGAAGTTATATTAACAAATGATAATTTTAAGTTGTTAAAATGAAGGAGTAGGTATTTAGAAATTAATATTGTCGACTTAATATTGACTAAAATAGTTTGATCTAGTGCATCAATACTGATATCTTCAATCTTTAAAATTGGTTCAATTATACTTGCATTATTGATAAAACAAATCTCATTACCTTTAACAATTTTTTTGATAATATTTAATTTTTTGTCGAGAATATTATCAGTTAAATCCGCTTCTAAAAAATAAAAATTTTCTACTGAATAATTTTGTTGCTTTTCAGTAATACTTCTAGATATTGAAATCACAAAACAATCTTTTCTCTTCATTAAAACATCGACAAAAGCTTCCCCTAGTCCTCTATTTGCTCCTGTTATTATAAATGTTTTAATTTCCATTTTTAAAACTTGTTAAGTTGATGAAATTTCGTGTGAATAATTACATCTTTATATTCTCCATTAAACCAAAAATGATCTTTTAATGTTGCTTCTTTAACAAAACCAGCTTCTTCAATTGGAGCATATAAATGAGGCCTTAGATCAAAAGCAAAAGTAGATATTTTATGAAAATTTAATTCATTAAATGCAACTTGCTGTATTAAATTTAAAAATATTTTCCAATAAGAGGCAAAATTTTCTTTTTCTAATTTGGTGTCCATAATAAAAGATATTTCAGCATTTTTATCAACCCAATTAATGTGTACTAATCCTCCGTAACCAATACAGACCTCATCTTTCAGAAAAGAAAATAATAGTTGGCTTGGGCTCTCTTGATCAAACAATTTGTATATAACTGTATTAAAATAAATCTCTTGGTCAACTTCTTTCAAGGGTTTGTTTTGCCTTAAATGATAAACTTGCTCATTTCTCCATTTTAGGATATCCATTCGATCCTCATATCGAATAGGAACAATACTGTAACTATTTAATGAAAATTTTTGTTGTCCAATGGCTTTGTATGAATTCATGAAATCAATCTAATTTAATCTTTTAAAACCAGAATGACAGACAGGTCCTTCTAATAATTCATAAATATTCAACGCTTCTGATTCACATTTATAGATTGTGTTATAGATATCATTTAACGCATCAAAATACATTTCCAGATGTGTATCATTATGTTTTGTACAGGCATAAAAATTAGTACTTGCTAAAAAGCCTTTCTTAAGCATTTCTTGAGTGATAAAAGTTTTATATTCCGCAGCATTATTACTATTGAAGCCATATGAAGTCATAGCTGAAATACCGGAAACAGTGATATCTAATTTATTGGCTTCAGCTAGTTTCAACCATCCATTTTGCATTTTACTTCCCATATTTGTGATTTTCTCCCAAGATTTCTCTCGTTCCATTACCTTTAATGTTGCCAAAGCGGCGGTTGGACCGATACGTTCTGTCCAGAAAGTGCTGCTAATAAATGTATTTTGAGCTGCTTCCATAACTGATTTCTTCCCAACAACTGCCGTCAAAGCATAACCATTTCCAATTGTTTTCCCAAACATAACCATATCTGGTTCTACATTAAATTTCTTAAATATTCCACCATAAGTTTCTCTAAAACCAGAAGAGCATTCATCAAAAATTAGTACAATATTCTTTCGAGTAGCTAAGTCTCTTACTTTTTGTAAAAAATCGTCTTTTGGCCCAAAATTTCTAAGTACTTCCATTTTTATAACTCCAATATCATTTTTCTCAACAATATCTACTAGTTCTTGATAATTGTTATAATGAAAAGGAAAAACTGAATTCTTTAAATTTTTAGGAACACCCTTAGGACTCAAACCAGGTATTAAATGGCCTGATAAATCATCACCTCCATTATGATTGGCAGATAAATACCAATCGTGCCATCCATGATACCCGCAGATAGCGACATTATCTTTTCCCGATGCTGCTCTTGCTATTCTAATCGCAATTGAATTAGCCTCACCACCACTTCTTGCAAATCGAACCATATCGGCCCATGGATTAATTTCGATTAATTTTTCAGCCAAATAAACTTCCTCTGGACAGTTTAAGCTACTCATGTTTCCCTTCTTAACGGTTTCAATTACCGCAGCATCTACCTCATCATTTCCATAGCCAAGTGAATTTGTACCAATGCCCATTATGGACATATCCAATAGTTCTTTACCGTCTAAATCCCAAACTGAACAGTCTTTTGCTTTAGAAAAATATGAAGGCCAATGTTCAGGTAAAAACATTTCTGGTCTTTTTGAAAGAAGCATCGTTCCTCCAGGTATTAGCTGTTTTGCTTTTATGTATAATTCTTGCCCTTTTCCCATTATGAATCTTTTTTTAATGATTTTAAAAGTCCTTCATTTCTAATAATGTCATCATTTATTTTTGATAAATTATTAGAAATTATAAAATCTGTGTATTCCTGCCATGACATTTTAGTACCTAATTTATGTATTAATATTTTAATAAGTTCAAAATCTTGAACCTCATCTACTGTCATTCTAATTTTTGAATAGTCTGCTGCACAAGGATAATTTATTGATGTAAACAAATTATTTCCTTTTCCGTTAGCGTTGTTTCTAATATAAGGGGTTACATGTTCTCGTTCGGAGAGTAATTTAGCATTTTCCCAAGCAGTTTTCAAGGCTGAAAACTTAAAAACCTCGACATCTTGACCATCGGGAAAGTGCTCAATTAAACCATTCGAACCATAATCTATATCTCTTTCTTGCACAAAACGTATCACTTCATCAACCAAAACAGGATCTATCAGAGGACAATCTGAAGTCACTCTAACTATCCAATCAGCATTTTCATCTTTAACGGATTGATAAAATCGATCTAGAACATCCAACTCAGAACCTCTTGAAGCTGAGAACCCCCAGTCTATTGCTTTTTTGTAGATTAGTTGGTCATCTTCTTTAATCGTTGTTGCAACTATTATTTTGGAAATTTTATTACATTGATTTAGCCTTTCTAAATGTATTTCAAGTAATGATTTTTTATCAATCTCTTTCAATATTTTGTTAGGAAATCTCGTACTTCCTGTCCTTGCTTGGGTAATTAAAATTGTTTTTATTTCCATAAAGATGGATTTAACAGATCTAAATTTTTAATTTTAATTGTATTAATATGCTCAATAGTTTGAGGCATTATTTTATGATGAATAGATTTAATATTATCTTTTAGTTGATTTAAAGAATCTACACCAATAAGAACATTGTCAATTGTTTTTTGGAGTAAACAATAACCTAAAGCTAATGCTGAAATGGAGGTGTTCTCCTTTCTCGAAATTTCAGAGATAAGTGCTAATTCTTTTTTTAATTTTTGCACTATATTATCAGTATCATTCAGATCTTTAAAAAATAATCCTTGTAAAAGTGCCGATCTTGTATGAATGATTTTTCCTTTAGATTTTGCCTTCATTAAAATATCACTTCTCAAATTGGTATTATCAAAAAGATTAAAAGGGAGTTGAATAATATCTATATTGTCATTTAATATTACTTTCTCTATTTCATCATTCGTATAGACAGAGACTCCTATACTTTTAATTTTTTTTTCTGATTTTAGTTTGTTTAAAATATTAAAATTTTCAATATTATTTTGATAACTATCATAGCTATGAAACATTAAAGTTTCTAGTTGATTTAAATTCAACTCTTTTAAGTAATCTTCTACTTTAACTAAAATATCAACATTCTTTCTATTGGGCAATTTTGTAATTACCTTAAATATTTTATGAGGATATTTGTTATGGAATTTCCCAATTATTTCATGTGCATTTCCATAAGCTTCGGCAGAATCTAAAATTCTTATACCGTTATCAAAAGCATGTCCTAAAATTTCGAGACTATCATCTAAGGATACTTTTCCTTTGGTATTATTAATGCCATAAGGTAATCCCATTTGGACAGTACCTAGAATAAATTTGCTATTTAAAGTTTCTGACATCTAGAGACATTCTTAAAGAGTTACTTAATTTATTATTGTAGACACCTACATTTTCATTTTTTTCGGTGGTAATAAATCCGATTTTGTGATACAAAGAAACTGCTTTTATATTATTTTCAATAACACCTAAAGTAATTTTAGTTAATTTAAGTTGTTCAAAACAGTATTTTATTATTCGATTTGAAGCTTCATTTGCAAAACCTTTCCCCCAATTTTCCTTATCTCCCATTAAAATACCGAATTCTCCAGAACTCTGTTCATAATTTATGGGGTCTATTTTAATATTTCCGATATGTTTATTAGAATTTTTTAAATGAATAGCCCAAAATAAAATATCTTTTTGTTCTTGTTCTTTTAAAAAATCTGCCAAAAGTTGAAGCGTATAGTTTCCACCAGATTCTAGATATGTATTAACCTCGATGTCATTAAGCCAGTTTACATAAGCCAATGAAAGATGCTTTTGAGAGAGTGGCTTTAAAAAAAGTCTTTCAGACTCTAATTCTACTGCTTTCATTTTAAACACATTAAAATTTTTTCAATAACAAATTCTTGTTCTTTATCATTTAAAGTTGGGTACATCGGTAAACTAATACAATTTGCATAGTAGTTTTCTGCATTAATCAAATCTGAACCTTCATACCCAATGTTTTTATAATACGGCATGGTGTGCACGGGCACGTAATGAATTTGTGCTAAAATCCCTTTAGAGTGCAGGAAGTCATACAGTTCTTTTCTGTTTTCAACCTCTATAATAAAGAGATGATGGGCATTATAAGTCCTGGCAGGTAAGTCTTGAAATTTTATTTTTCCTTCAAAAGCCTTTTTATAAGTTGAGGCGATTTCATTTCTTCGCGCTACTCCTTTATTATTTTTTGCCAATTGAGTAATTCCCAGTGCAGATTGGAAGTCCGTAAGCCTATAATTAAAGCCAAGTGCTATCATTTCATAATACCAGTTCCCATGGTTTTCTTCCATATTTTCTTTGGTAATTCCATGAGTTCTTAGCAGCAGCAATTTTTCGTACAATGCTTTTGAATTGGTAGTAAGCATACCTCCCTCACCACAAGCAATATGCTTTACAGGGTGAAAAGAAAAAACCCCAATGTCTGCATAATTTCCATTACCACAAAAGTTCTTTTCTGATTTACTATCTATAAAATATCCACCAGGGGCATGACAAGCATCTTCTATTATCCAAAGATCATGAGCGTCTGCTAAGGCTCTGAATTTTTCCATATTTACGGGTAAACCAGCAAAGTCAACTGGGATTATTCCTTTAAAAAAACCTTTTGGCTTTGATTCGATCAATTCTTTTACAGAATTAATATCTAATAGATACGTATTTGGATCAATATCTGCAAACCAAACTTCACCGCCTGCGTATCGAACACAGTTTGCTGAAGCGGCAAAAGTAATAGGGGTGGTAATAACTCGATCACCCTTGGAAAGATTTAAAGCCAATACAGAGAGATGCAATCCCGAGGTAGCATTATTAACTGCTACAGAATAATTAGCTCCTACATATTCTGCAAATTTAGATTCAAATTCTCTAACTTTAGGCCCCTGAGTAAGATAATCAGATTGTAAAGTTGATACTACTGCATCAATATCATTTTGATCTATGTTTTGTCTACCGTAGGGTATCTTTTTCATTAAGCTTTAAAATTAGGATCTACATGGATTTTTACCAATTCTCGTAAAGATTCTATAGTTTCCCACTCAGAATTATTTCCTGAATTGTATGAAAAACCGCTAGGTACATCTAAACCATTAAAAGAAAATTTATAATCTTCTTTTGAATATTTCGAATATGGAGACTTTTGAGGAAGTATTGCATAATAATTACCTAGATCAACTGTATTATAAGAATCTGAAGACGTTATCATCTCCTCATGTAATTTTTCTCCAGGACGAATTCCTACTATTTTTTGCTTCAATTCTGGTGCTATAGCAGTTGCTACGTCAGAAATCTTGTATGATGGAATTTTTGGAACAAACACCTCTCCTCCCCAGGCTTTTTCTATAGCATAAAAAACCATTTCACATCCATCTTGTAAAGAAATATTAAAACGAGTCATTTGATCGTCTGTAATAGGAAGAAACTTTTCTCCATTGTTCTTTTTATTTAAGAAAAATGGCATAACTGAACCATTAGACCCCATAACATTTCCATATCGAACAACAGAAAAACGAATATCTCTTTTACCCTTCATATTATTAGCTGCTACAAATAATTTATCCGAAGTTAATTTTGTAGCACCATATAAATTTATTGGAGCAGCAGCTTTGTCCGTTGATAAAGCAACAACATGTTTGACCCCAGATTCTAATGCTGCATCAATTACATTTTCTGCCCCATTAATATTCGTTTTAACACATTCCATGGGATTGTATTCAGCTAAATGTACATGCTTCATTGCAGCTGCATGAATCACAATATCAATCCCTTCAAAAGCTCTTTTTAGTCTTGATTTATCTCTTACATCTCCAATAAAATATCTCATTGCAGGATATTTATCTTCAGGAAACTCTTGCGCCATCTGAAAATGCTTCTGTTCGTCTCTAGACAAAATTACTAACTTCTTCACATCAGGGTTTCTATCTAAAATTAATTTTGTAAACATTTTACCAAAAGAACCAGTGCCTCCTGTTATTAAAATTGATTTTCCGTTTAAATTTAACATTCTAGTCTATTTATTGTAATTAAAATTTTAAATTACTATTTATTTTATTAAAACTCTTTTTTTAATTTTTGTATTTGTACCAATTAATAAATTTTTGAATCCCAGATTTAATATCCGTATTTGGACTGTATCCATAATCATCTATTAGTTTGCGAATATCTGCAAATGTTCTTGGAACATCTCCTTGTTGCATTGGGTGCATTTCTTTAATTGCCTCCTTGCCAAGTGCTTGTTCAATAGTTATGATGAAGTCGTGTAAACTTTCAGTTTTATTATTACCTATGTTATATATTTTATAATGCTCTCTTGAATCAATATTCTTTTCAATGATCTTAGTCACACCATTTACAATATCATCTATGTAGGTAAAATCACGCTCCATTTGACCATTATTAAACACCTTAATAGATGTATCATTTGAAATTGCTTCTGCAAATAGATAATAAGCCATGTCTGGTCTTCCCCAAGGGCCATATACGGTAAAAAAACGTAATCCTGTGGTTTTAAAACCATATAAATGTCCATAGGTATGGGCCATTAATTCATTGCTCTTTTTTGTAGCAGCATATAAACTAATTGGGTGGTCTACATTATCAGTAGTTTCAAAAGGTACTTTTTTATTCTCTCCATATACGCTAGAACTACTAGCATACACCAAATGTTTTACTTTATGATTTCGACATCCTTCAAGAATATTTAAAAACCCTGAGATGTTACTATCAATATACGCTTTTGGATTTTCTATAGAATATCGAACACCCGCCTGAGCGGCTAGATTACAAACTACTTCAAATTGCTCTTGATTAAATAAATTATCAATACTTTCATGATCAACTAGATCTATTCTAGAAAATCGTAAAGAATTGAATTTAGCACTTTGAACTTCATTTTTAAAGAGTTTTGATTCAACTTCGCTAAACCCTAATTCGTTTAAACGATCAAACTTTAGTTTAGGATCATAATAATCATTAATGTTATCAATACCATAAACTTCGTGACCTTGACGCACTAATTTTAAACAAGTATGAAATCCAATAAATCCAGCTGCGCCAGTAACTAATATTTTCATTTACTTTTTTCCAATTTGATAATATTCGAATCCTTTTTCTTCTAAGTTAAATGTATTGTATTGATTTCGACCATCAAAAATAACAGGCGTTTTCAATTGCGCTTTTATTTCCTCAAAATCAGGCGAACGAAATTCTTTCCACTCCGTAAGTAATACCAATGCATTCGAGTTATTTAAAACCTCATATTTCGATGCTACATAAGTAATATTTTGTACTCCTTTTAGATAATGTGCTTTGGCCTCACGCACTGCTTTAGGATCATAAGCCTTTATTTTTGCGCCCCTACTTACTAATTCTTTGATTACATAAATGGCTGGAGCTTCTCGCATATCATTGGTTCCTGGCTTAAAAGCCAAACCCCAAATACCAAAAGTAAAGCCCGTTAAATCTTCTCCAAAACGGGCTACAATTTTCTGAGCGATCACTAATTTCTGTGCATCATTTACCTCCTCAACCGCGGTGATCAGTTGCGCAGTATAGCCATTTTTATTGGCTATTTTTGTAAGAGCTTTTACATCTTTTGGAAAACAAGAACCACCATAACCAGCACCAGGATATATAAAACTGTATCCAATACGCCGATCCGAACCAATTCCAATGCGTACCTGATTGGCATCAGCTCCTATCTTTTCACAGATGTTGGCAATTTCGTTCATAAATGATATTTTGGTAGCCAACATGGCATTCGCAGCATATTTGGTCATTTCAGCAGAACGAATGTCCATGGTGATAAAACGATCATGAGATCTAAAAAAAGGACTATATAATTCCTTCATTTTTTTAAATGCAATCTCAGAATCTGCTCCGATTACTACACGATCAGGCTTCATGAAATCTGCTATTGCTGCTCCTTCTTTTAAAAACTCAGGATTCGAGACCATATCAAACTGTAAATCGGAATTTCTTAGATCTAACTCCTTTTGAATCATAGCTTTTACTTTATCTGCTGTCCCAACAGGTACCGTAGATTTATCAACAACTATCAATCTTTTTTGCATCGATTGACCTATGGACTTGGCTACAGCCAATACATATTGTAGATCGGCAGAACCGTCATCTCCCATCGGAGTTCCAACGGCTATAAATGCTATCTCAGAATTTTGTAACGCTTCGGATAAGGCTGTTGTAAAAAATAGGTTTTTATTCTTTACATTTTTCAAAACCATCGTCTCTAAACCCGGTTCAAAAATAGGAATGATTCCTTGATTTAATTTTTCAATCTTGATTGGATCTATGTCTACGCAAGTAACCCTGTTTCCCATCTCTGCAAAACAGGCTCCTGAGACGAGTCCAACATATCCTGACCCTATAATTGTAATATTCATAACTTACTTATCTTCTGCTATTTTTACTTGTTTTCTAAGTCCACTCGAAGAGAATCTGTGATCTCTGGAATTATAATAGATCTCGATTCCCTTTTCTTCACAGTAGCTTCTACCCGTAAAGTTTTTTTCCTTATACTCATCGCCAATGATTCTTACATCAATCTTAAATGATCGCAAAATATCTTCTAAATCTTGCTCCGAGACATAGGGCACAATTTCATCGATATGCTTGGATCCTTTGAGTTGAATATAACGTTCTATAATAGACTGTGAAGGCCCATTTTTCTCTGGGCGATCCAACGAAGGGTCTAACTGCAAGCCTACAATTAAATAGTCGCACTGACGCTTTGCTTCTTCCAGCATCTTTACATGCCCTGCATGAAAAAGATCAAAGGTTGAAAAGGTGATTCCTACTTTCATAATTTTTTTTTTCAGACTACCACCAGTAGTCCCTTTTATTTGTGTTTTCTTTTTTATTATTTTTTACAGCTCTTTAAAAGGTAAAAAAGTTTTTTATGGCTTTAGCTCACTCCCTGCAGCATTGTATTTTAATAAAAACATGATTGTTAACTATTGAAATTGAAATGAGACAATGGCACCTAATTTATACAGCTGGCCAACTACTTTTTTATTTTATTATCAACCGGGTGGCTTTATTTTTCTAAAACAAATAAAAAAAACAGTTTATAGAAAAATCGGATCGCTAAAAACGATTCATCCCTCAGGAAATAGAACCTTTTTTAATTTCTTTAAATACATCCTGAACAGGCGCTTTTGCAAGGACAAAACCAATACTACAAACAGCTCCTAAAAACAACCAAAACACAACAATTAAACTCCGCTTTGGTTCCGATTTTTCATTTGGGAATACCACTGGCTTTAAAATAGAAAAAACGGGGGTATCTTTGGTTACCTGTAATTTTACCTGCTCTAATTGAGTGGCTACATTGTCAAAAACAACACCTGCTGTTCTTAGCTCAGACTCTAAGCGGGTTTGCTGAATCGAAAAGCTATTGGTAGCAATATTTAAATTACGATCTTTAAAGGTAGACAATCGCTCTTGTGCTTTGTTTAACAGAACTTTTTTAGCTTCATACTCCCCTTGTAAATACCCTAACATTTCCAAACTGGATTTTGTTTTAATAGCGATGATTTGATTTTGTAAAATCAACTCTCCGTTTTTGGCGACTTGTGCAGCCAATTTTGGATTTTCACTAACAGCGATCATTTCTATAAATCCATCTTTATCGTTAATAGAAAGGGTCAATATACCGTCAATAGCTTTAAAATACTCAAAATCTTCCTCAGCAATGGCTTCAATCCCCGGGACTGCATTCAAGCGCGTTTGTGCTTCAGCTGACTTGAACCAACCAATTACCTTACCAGGAAGCCCAATGGTATACCCCTTTAGAGTTCCTATAATTGAAAATTCCGACTCTTTTTGTATAAAATAATCTTTGAGCGTTTGTACGCCTTCAATATTTTCTATAGGGGCCGCTAGCAAAGCTTTTTTAAAAGTAACCCCTTCTGTAATTTTTCCATAAAGCATTGGCGAAACCTCTTTTGTTCCCTCCATAGAACCGATATTGATTCCCGCCAAAGAGGCCAATCCTTTTAACCCAGATGCTCCACCAGATTTCCCACTGTAGTTTGGAGTAAACAAAGAAGAAGCAGTATACTTATTGGGCGTCGCCAAGGCAACCAGAATTCCGATAACACCAAAAATGACAACCGTTTTAAGAATGCTTTTTTTATGATACCATACCTTAGACAACAATGCAATGATATCTATCTGGTCTTCTGTTTGTAGATTGTTTTTTGAAGATTCCATATTTTTATAGTTTAGTCACTAAAAGAACAGTGGTTAAAGTTCCTGTGATTAGACTAAATATTCTAGTAAAATCATCAATAAACTTATTTGCGTCACCCTTTACTCTTTCTGGTTTTTCAACGACATTGATCACAGATCCAGGATAGATTTTTGGATTGCTAAAAAAACTTACTTTTTTTGACGAACCGTTCGCCCTTTGAACCGTTACAGATTCGATATTTTTCAGTTTCCCCCCAGATTTTCTGATATAATATTTTGCTCTTTTCCCTTTTTCCCAATTAAAAGCTGTTGGATTCAAAACAGCACCCGTAGTTTTAATTGATGTAAGTTTTGATCCAATAACTAAAACATCCCCATCTTGAAGGTTGATGTTTGAATCAAATTTTAAACCTTTAGGATTTAAGTATAATTTCAAACTATCTCTTTTTACAAAAGAGCTTTCTAAATTATAGTGATTCGTGAACCCTCCCACTAAATCAATAATTTTACTAATTTTAAATCTATCAGATTCTATAAAAACAGCTCCTGGATATTTTACCTCACCTTGTACCGTGACCTTTGGCTGAAAATTTGCTCTTATTGGAGCAACTACAGAAATAACGTCATAGGCTTGTAAAACGAAAGGATTTGAAGGTGTTTTTTTAAGACCTAACAAATAGTCAATATCGATATCGCTCAGTGTCAATTTTGAATAAGTTCCTTTTTCAAGGTTTCTGTCCAAACGACTCACATTCACATAGCCTTTTTCTGCGATGTCTAAGAAACCTCCTGCACTTAGAATTGCATCTTCTAAATACATGCCCTCCAAGAGCTCAAACTCTCCTGGACGATTAACCTTTCCGATAACTTTAACTGTAGGATTTAAATTTTGAGTAACAGCCTTGGTATACAATACAATTTGATCTTTTGCTTGTAAATAGGTTGTTTTTAAAGTCATTAAATCATCCAAGCTAAATTGGGTCAAGTTGTAAAGTCCAGTGGCTGGATTAAATCGTTTTAAATCCAAACGACTCGAGAGTACTTTAGATTGAAACTCCAACTCATCATAAGAAACAGATTCGAAAATCAAATCAAAAAGCGATTGGTTTTCTCTCCAGAAAACAGTTTTATCAGCGACTCCAAAACCAGAAATGCTCACTTTTTGCTCGCCTGCTATTTCTTGCAGCGAATATATTTTAATAGCATCATTTTCTTCAAGAGAGACAACAACGTCCCCATTTAAAATACTTGAAAGATTATACGTTTTAAAAGACAAGTTCCCTTGTTGATCTACTTTATTAATGTCTACTTTTTTCAAATATGTATTTGGCAAGACTCCTTTTGCTCCTGTAGTAATTAATTTCTTCAAGTCTTGAAACATATCGAGTGCAAAAGTACCTGGTGCTTGCACGTTTCCTTGAATAGAAACCTCGTTTCTTTGTTTTTTTAAAATTTCTTGAACTGTTACTTGGTCGCCATCGGTTAACTGAAATTTATTTTTTGGGCTATTTTGAATACTTGCGTAATTAACTGTTGTTAAAAAACGATCAAAAACCAGTTCTTGATCACGCTCTTTGAAAGGTTTGATTCTAGAAATATTGACGTTGTTTAGAGAAGCATCTGGCGGAAGCCCTCCAGAGTATTTAAATAAATCTTTTAAAGATTCGTTAGGCTTTAGTTCATAGATTGCCGATTTTTTTACTTTTCCTGACAAAGTAATGGAGGATAAACGAGGTCCAACAAATAAAACATCATTGTTCGAAAGCCGGATGTCTTGGTCTATATTTCCTTGAGTAATATAATCGTATAAATCAATGGTTTTAATAAGTTTATTATTTCTGTATACTCTAACAGCTCTTAAAGTTCCTGATGTTGCTATACCCCCAGAGGCATACAATGCATTCAAAACGGTAGCCATCCCACTCACTAAGTGGGGACCCGGAGTAGTAACATTTCCTAAAATGGATACCTTCACAGGTCTAATTTGAGTTAAAGAAACATCTAAAAAGGTACGTGTAGGTGTTGACAGCAAACCACTGTAATATTTTCCTAAAAATATTTTTACTCTGTTTTTAAGTGTTGCAAAAGAATTTCCTGCAGCAAAAAAGACGCCTAAATTTGGAAAAGAGATGTTTCCGTTCAAATCTATTTTAGAAACAAATTCTAAATTGTTATCTCCAAAAACAGTAATTCTAAGTTCATCTCCTGGGGCTAAAATATATCCCTCGTCTATATTTCCTACTAAATACTCTTTTTGCCCAAAAGGGTTGTTGATAAAAATATCATATCCGAAATATCCTTTTGCTTCTTTTTTAGTGACAATAGAATCCTTAAGTGTTGGCACTGCAACTGGAGTTAAAGAATCAACCTTCAATTCAGAGGCAACCTCATTGCTATTGGAAGCTGCTACAGCAGTATTTGTAGAAGCCCCCTTAGAATTTAAATATTCCGCCAAAGCAGTATCGTAATCTATGCCTCTCAATTTAGCCAGCTCCCTTACTTGAGATTCGCTAACACCTTTACGATCCAGAGCTTTTATTACATCTTGCTTAGAACTAATTTTAAGACGATTTGCTTCTGATATTGCATCCTGCTTTGTTTGAGAGTGCAATTGAAATAAACTGAGAAACAAAAATAGAATGATTAAAATTTTTTGCATTTTCTTTTTTTAAATTGTTTTTTTTTAATTATTTCTTTTTCCTACGAAGAAAAATATTCTTGATAGTGAAGCTTTTACTAGCAGTAAAGATACTTGACAAAGATACTAATTAATAAAATAATGAATATTTTAACCGCTTTAACATCTAGGCAAGCTGATTGTTTTTTTTTAATTTTAAAGCCGAGCATCCACTTGATTTCTTGGAAGAAATCCTTTTAAATCAAACACAATACTTTTAGCATCTTTTTTTATGGATTCTATATTTATCATTGAGAATTTGGTGTGCGACACTGCCAATAAAATTCCGTCATACCTATCTTTAATGGCATCCAAAAGCGCAATGCCATACTCCTGTTTTACTTCTAATGGATCCGCCTGGTAATCGTAGGCATCAACCTGCAAACCAAACTCTTTTAACTCGTGATATACATCCGCTACTTTCGAATTTCGAATGTCTGGACAATTCTCTTTAAAGGTGACGCCTAAAATCAAAATTTTAGAGCCCATTATTTGTTTCCCTGCTTTAATCAGCATTTTGATCATCTTATTTGCCACAAAGCTACTCATGTTGTCATTTACGCGCCTTCCACTGAGGATTACTTCGGGATGGTAGCCTAAATTTTCTGCTTTGTATGCCAAATAATAAGGGTCTACACTGATACAGTGTCCACCTACAAGACCGGGTTTGTATTTTAAAAAATTCCATTTGGTTCCCGCCGCATCCAATACATCTTGGGTATCGATACCAACTCTGTCGAATATTAACGCCAATTCGTTGACAAAGGAGATATTCACATCCCGTTGAGCATTTTCTATAGCCTTGGAAGCCTCAGCTACTTTTATACTTGCTGCCTTAAAAGTCCCTGCAGTAATGATTGAGCTGTATAAATCGTCTACAAAGGTTGCCGTCTCAGGAGTCGACCCCGAGGTTACTTTTTGAATGGTGGTTAAGGTATTTATCTTATCCCCTGGAACAATTCTCTCAGGTGAATAACCGCAATAGAAGTCTGTGTTGAATATTAAATTACTTGACTGTTCTAATAAAGGTACACAAATCTCTTCGGTACAACCTGGGTATACCGTGCTCTCGTATATAACAAGATCTCCTTTTTTCAAAATTTCTCCCAACATTTGAGAAGCAGCTCTTAATGGATTAAGGTCTGGTGTTTTGAATTCGTCTATGGGCGTAGGAACTGTTACAATATAAATATTACAGGTTTTAATATCATTTATATCTGAACTAAAAGTCAACTGGTTCGCACTTCTTAATTGCTCAGGTGTAGCTTCATTGGTGTGATCAATTCCTTTTTTTAGGTCTTCAATCCTATCCATATTAATGTCAAAGCCAACGGTTTGGTGATTTTTACCAAACTCAATAGCCAGCGGCAAACCAACATAACCTTGGCCAATCACTGCAATTTTCACTTTTTCTAAATTCATTTTATTTAAATAATGTATTATCAATAATCACATTGTTTATCTTCTGCTTTTTTCACTTGCTCCCGAAGTCCACTTGAAGAGAATCTGTGATCTCTGGAATTGTAGTATACCTCGATTCCTTTTTCATCACAGTAGCTTCTACCCGTAAAGTTTTTTTCCTTATACTCATCGCCAATGATTCTTACATTAATCTTGAAAGAGCGCAAAATATCTTCTAAATCTTGTTCCGAGACATAGGGCACAATTTCGTCGATATGCTTGGAACCTTTAAGTTGAATATACCGTTCAATAATTGTCTGAGAAGGTGCATTTTTTTCAGGACGATTCAACGAAGGGTCTAGTTGTAGCCCTACAATTAAATAATCACACTGATGTTTCGCTTCTTCTAACATTTTTACATGTCCGGCATGAAAAAGATCAAAGGTTGAAAAGGTAATGCCTACTTTCATAATTTGTTGTTAATGCTACAAAAATGTGAATTTATATATTTTTTTTTAGCTTTTCGGACTTCTTTATAGCTTTATTTGGATACGGCTTCGCCCTCACTACTCACAGTAATGGAATTTTATGACAAAAAACTGACTAGTTCAATTGAAATGAAACTTTAGCAGCTAATTTATTTAATTGTGCAATACAGTTTTTCCCTTTAACAGATAGTACTGTAGCATCTTCATTTATAGAGGGTACCACAACGGTATCTCCTTTCAATATCTTCTTTTCTACGGAAATAGAATTTACTTCTAAATGCGCTTTCATTGCCAAAACTTCTGCATGTGAGACTTCAGCTCGTTTCCCTCCTTCAAACAAAAAACGAACAACCCCGGGAATCTCAAAAACGATATCTAGTGCACTTTCGGCAACCTTAACCAGTACCATTGAGGTCAATAAAGGAACCTTTATTTTTTTCTTGCGATCTGACCATTGACGAATTTCAGTTTTGAAAGGTGTATATGCTTCGATACCTGCGCTTAAAAAGCGCTCCATCACCTTTAATTCATTTCTAGGCTTGGTGAATAAAACATACCAATTTACGGGTTTTTCTTTCATTTTTTTAGCGATACAAAGTTATGATTCCTTTAGGATACTATAACATAAAATCACAGGATTTATTATAACGACAAGAAAGTTAAAAAAAGCTTTTTAATTTTTAATTTCAATCGAATTGCTGATTTGTTTTTATTCATTAAAAACAACAGTATAATTGCAATAAAAAAGATACTCACCAAAACTAATAGTGAAATTAAATCATTGAACGTTTGAATTACAAAAAACATGATCAAGGCAACAATAAAATTTATTAAGCCAATAAAAAAAGATGCTCTTCGATGTGAGAGACCAAAATCGACGATGATATGATGAATGTGATTTCTGTCTGGCTTGAACATGGAAACACCTCTGAGTGCCCTTAGAAACATCACTCGTAAAGTATCTAAAAGAGGGACAAATAAAACACTTATTAAAAATAACGGTAATTGCTGTCGGTTGAATGACAAGCAAGTATAGGTCCCATTATCTAAGGAAAGTAGCTTAAATGTTAGAAGTCCTAACACCAAACCAATCACAAGACTTCCGGTATCTCCCATAAAAATTTTTCTTCTTCGAGAAAAATTAAATCTAAGAAAAGCCAGCAGCGTTGCAATGGTTGTCAAACTAATGGTTAAATAATAGTAATAGTCTAACATGTAGAACATGTAACTGTAAAAAGAAGCTACTATAATGCCTGTAATCCCCGTTAATCCATCAATTCCGTCAATCAAATTAAATGCATTTATGAGCCCTAGTAAGAAAACCATACTCCCCGCAACAGAAACGAACAAGGGTATTTCATAAAAACCCATGAAACCATGCAAAGAAAGAAGTCTAAAATCCGGTTCGGTCATTAGGAATGAAACCGCTATAAATTGAGCAAAAAATTTAACTTTGGGCGGTAGACTAGCCATATCGTCTAGAAGACCTGTAAAAAACATGATTGTGATTGAAGCTAATAGTGTTAAAGAAACATGACTTGTATCGAGGGTTTCTGCAAAAAAAAGTACGAAAACATAACTTAAAAAAAAGGCCACCCCACCAAAGGAGGCAACTTTACCTTGGTGAGAACTCCGGGAATTGGAAGTATCGGAGAAATTGAGTTTTAATGACAACTTTCTTATTTTTGGGATCAGGAACAGGGAACCCAGGAAGACTAATATTGGCAAAAGGACCAATCTTGAAGTTAAAAATAAATTTAAATTTTCAGTGAACATCTTAGTTTCAACGGTTATTAAAATGCAAATATACAAAAAATTGATACAAATTTTAGCCCGAAAACAGCCCGTAAAAAAGAATACATTTTTAAACTCAAGCGTGTTTTCGCACATTAGCAAATGTGATGGCATTCGTTTGAAAATAATCATGTTACATAAAAAAATAAGCAAAAATAGCATTTCGCATATTTTAAGATTCAATTAAATCACTATTCCCATTTTACTAAAAAAAATTAAAGCAATTGATGGATTCAAACCAAATAAAAGAAATAAAAATGAGATCGCTAAAAAACACCTATTTTACTTAAAAAAGGATGCTGCTCTCCATTTTTACCAATGCTTGCGTTTCGAATATCATGGACAATCTCTATTGATTTCCGCACATCCGAAAGGCCAAATCCATTCCCTTTTAGAATTTCTTGGTAACTTTTTGTGTGTAACTCAGTAAAACCAGCACTAAACTCCAATTCCTGGTGATCAATCGTTATTGATCGATAGGTACGCTGTCCTTTTTCTTTAACGGATTGTGGAAGGTCATTTTCGTCAATTGACAAAAACCAGCGAACTCGTGCGTTTTCGAATTCTAAATACCCAGATGCTTTGTGTTTTTCTCGATGATGCACAGTATTTTGTTGAACGGCACCAAAAACCCAAGAGAGCATGTCATAAAAATGCACACCAATATTGGTAGCAATTCCACCCGACTTACTTTCGTCACCCTTCCAAGAATTATCATACCATTTTCCTCTTGAGGTGATGTATGTCAAATCAATATCGTATTTTCCATTCTTAGCTTCCGAAACTACTTTTGCTTTTAAGGCAACAATTGCCGAATGCAAACGCAATTGCAAAATCGTATAAATATTCCCATCAGATTCCTTTTCAATCGCGCTTAATGCATCGATATTCCAGGGGTTCAAAACAATGGGTTTTTCACAAATGGCGTGAGCACCACACCTTAGTGCCATTCGAATATGCGCATCGTGCAAATAATTTGGGGAACAAATACTCACATAATCTAAAGTAATATTTTGATGTCTTTTTAACTTTTCTAAATGGCGATCAAAACGCTCAAATTCCGTAAAAAAATCTGCCTTCGGAAAATACCGATCCATAATACCTACAGAATCAAATTTATCCAATGCTGCGATTAATATATTATCGGTATCTTGTATTGCTTTTAAATGTCGAGGAGCGATATAGCCCGCCGCACCTATTAAAGCAAAATTTTTCGTACTATTCATATCTCTTTCTTCTTATTTATTCTACCGAAGTAATTTTCTTTTTACCTATTTGATGCTAGTCAAATCCTTTTTCTCTAAAAGCTAAGCATTTCTATTTTATTCCCTTATTTAACAACCAAGAAGAGGATTGAATCTTATCTCCCAAACCATCTATTAATTCAATTCCTAATTCCTGACAAACAGGCACCTCTGGAATGGAATTATTGTTTTGATCGCCTCCATTAGCAAAACCAAAATCATAGGTCTCTTGAAACTTTTTGTACAGAAAACGAATCGATTTACAAACAGTTCTATCTTCATCAATCGAAATAATAGCGCTGTCAACTGCCTTAATATTCTGCACAATAAATAGCCGTTCTGCTTCCTTTTGAAATTCTTTAGCCCCTTTCAAACCTCTTTGCAAGTCACTATTTACAACAACAAAAAGAACATCACACAGGGCTTTTGCATTGTTAAAATAGGCGATATGTCCCTTGTGTATCGGATTAAAATACCCGGAAACTATGATTGCTTTTTTCTTCATGTTACATGCTATTAATTTAGATAAGAGAACTCCATAGCCATTAATGCAAAGATACTGATTTCTATTTATTTCTCCACAATTTTAATTCAGGATAACCTTTCAGAAAACCGATATTAAAACACTGCATTTATAGCACTAGATTCCTAAATAATTTTTGCTATTAGAACGTTTATTTACTCTCAAAATTTGACCACAAATTTACCTATTGAACTTTAATAAAACAGTTCGATTCTAGCCTAAAAAAATATTTTATATAAAAAAATCCCTCACATAATGTGAAGGATTTTACTTAAGTGGGCAATGAGGGATTCGAACCCCCGACCCTCTCGGTGTAAACGAGATGCTCTGAACCAACTGAGCTAATTGCCCTAAGCGGTTGCAAATATAACACTGTTTTTAAGTATACCAAACAAAAAAGAAATTTTTATTTAAATTATTTCTGCAACAACAAAAGTACTCCCTCCAACAAAAACGATATCTTCTTGATTTGCATTCAATAACGCATTTGCATAGGCATTTTCTACGGAAGCATATTTTTTTCCTAAGAGCTGAAATTCCATCGCCTTTTTTTCTAAAACCTCCTCAGACAGCCCTCTTGGGATTGCTGGCTTGCAAAAATAGTAGTCCGCTTCTTTCGGAAACAGCGGTAGAATGTCTTCCAAAGATTTTTCTGCAACCATTCCTAAAACAATATGGAGCTTTTGATAGTTTTGCTTTTTTAATTGATTTAGCACCAAGGCCAAACCTTCTTTGTTGTGGGCCGTATCGCAAATTGCAAGAGGCTCTTCTTGCAAAATTTGCCATCGCCCTTTTAAAGAAGTGTTTTTCACTACCTGCAAAAGTCCGTTTTTAATATGTTCTGCAGAAACTGTAAAGCCCTTCAAAAATTGAAAGACAGCAGCTGCAGTAATTGCATTGTTTCTCTGATACTCTCCAAGTAAATCGGTTTTGTAGGATACATCTGATGTTGAAGCAAAGAAAACAGTGGCATTTACTGCATTTGCTTTTTCTAAAAAGACGGCTTTTACCGCCGCTTGTTCTTCGCCGATGATAACTGGAATTTGCTTTTTGATAATCCCTGCTTTTTCAAAAGCAATTTCTGGTAATGTTTCACCTAAAAACTGCGTGTGATCCAATCCAATATTTGTGATAACAGAAACTTCAGGCACGATAATATTTGTAGAATCGAGCCTTCCTCCCAAGCCAACCTCTACAATTGCAATATCTACATTTTCATTGGCAAAATAATCGAATGCCAAGCCAACAGTCATTTCAAAAAAAGATAATTTTTGTTTTTCTAAAAAAACTTGGTGCTGACTGATAAAAGAAACTACTTTTTGCTGGGGAATCTCCTTCCCGTTAATCCGAATTCTTTCTGTAAAATTTTTTAGATGAGGAGAAGTATACAATCCTACCTTATAACCAGATTCTTGTAATATAGAAGCAATCATATGACTTGTAGAACCCTTTCCGTTGGTTCCTCCAACATGAATTGTTTTAAACCTCTTTTCTGGACTATCAAGCGCTTTGGAAAATGCTAAAATATTAGTTAAATCTTTTTTGAATGCTATTTTTCCCTCCCGTTGATACATAGGCAATTTCGCAAACATCCAATCTAAAGTTTGAGGATAATTCATTGGACAAAAATAGGGGTATTATTTGGACAAAGAAAACTTATAAATGATCGTTCCTGTTTGTTTAGAAGGAGCCCTTGAATCTGAATTCCAGGTTGTTCTCAGTGCTGCTTCTTTTGCCGGTTTTAATAGACATGGAGCAGTATTCGTTGACCCCTTACCTCCTGCATCAGCTTGTATTACTTTCCCAGTCTTATCGACTGTAATGCTTACAACGACAATGCCTTCTTCTTCGCAATCGGGTTGTTCTTTGGGTTTTGACAAGGCTTTTCTACCGGCTAAGTTATAGTTTCCAGTTGTCCCATCGCCCAAATTGCCATAGTATTTGCTTACATCAGGATCGCCTTTTTCACTTCCTTTTACCCCTTGGTTTTCATCATCTCCCTCTCCTTTTGGCTTCCCATCTGATGCATTTCCGTTTAACAAACGCTGGAGTGCATCTTGGGTTTCTTTGGAAGGTTTTGGTTTCGGAATTTCTTTTGGTGGTGTTGACTTTACAATTTCTTTCACAGGTTCTTTAACAGCCTCTTTACCGCCTTCCACCACTGGAACATCTTTCGCTGTAGGATCTGTCAAAACCTTTTCGACAACTTTTTCTGCAGGCACTTCCTCAGGAGCTTCGGCTACTTTTTCTTTTTGAATTACTTTTGGAGGGACAATCTTCGCTGTTTTGGTAACAGGAGTTCCATTTCCTACATCTAAATCACCGTAATTAATAGCCAAGCCATATTCTTCTGGTGGATCTAGATAACGCATCCCAAAATTAAAAACCACAAAGAGCAATAACAACAGTATCATGACCGTAATTACTGCAGATTTTCGTTTGTGTTTCGTATCTAGAACTGTCATTTATTTTCCACTAACTTTTACAGCTAAAACCATTTTAAGCTTGTTTCGTTGTGCAATATCGATGATTTTTACCACCTTTTCATAAGCTACTTTTTTTGCACCTCGAATCACAATACTCTTTTTCTTATCAACACCAACAATTTTCAAGAGCTCACTTTCTAGAGCTTGAGCACTTACCTTTGTTTTATTGATATAGAAATCTCCTTTTTGAGTCACAGAAATCGCAATCGGAGCTTTGTTCTCAGTCTTTCCCGAGGAACTTGGCAAAATTAAATCAATTGCGTTGATCGTGACCAGCGTCGAAGTAAGCATAAAAAATATCAACAATAAAAAAACAATATCTGTCATTGATGACATATTGAATGTTGGATCTACTTTATTTCTTCCTCTTAAATTCATATAGAATCGTATTTGATATTGAAAAGCACAAAACCTTTACTTCACGAACTTACACGGGTTCATTCAATAAGTCTAAAAACTCAACGGATTTTCCTTCCATTTGATAAACTACCTTGTCGGTTCGAACCACCAAATGATTATAGGTAATGTAAGCAATAATCCCAACAATTAAACCACCAACAGTTGTTGTCATTGCTGTATACAACCCATCTGATAGCATTTTAATATCTATTTGTCCTCCTGCATTTGCAATTTCATGAATGGCAACAATCATTCCGATCACCGTTCCCAAGAAACCAATCATTGGAGCAACTCCAGCAATGGTTGCCAATACACTGACATTTTTCTCTAATTGATATACTTCTAATTTCCCAGCAGTTTCAATAGCGGTATTGATGTCTTCTAAAGGCTTTCCAATTCTCGAAATTCCTTTTCCAATCAATCGAGACGTTGGTGTATTTTTGCTTTTACAAAGAGCAGCTGCAGCAACTAATTTTCCTTCTGAAACAGACTCTTTTATTTGATTCATAAAATTCTCATCAATTTTAGAAGCTGATTTTATGGCAAAAAAACGTTCAAAATAAATATACAACGCGATGGCCAATAACACAAAAAGGATGGCTAAGATTATTTGCCCACCAAGACCTCCATTCATAACTAATTTATAAATAGAAAGTGTTTTTTCGTTTGGAAGCGCTCCTTCTAAAACTTCTTTATTCTCTTGAAAAAATGATAACATGTAGTTTTTTTTATATTCTATATTACTAACGCGCATTTTTATTTAAAATTGCCCATCCAATTTCATAAAAAACACCATCTTGTAAACATACAAAATGATCTTTTTTATTTATATTATTTTTTAAATAAACTCCCTTAGCACAACAAATGCTGCAGACCCAATTAAAAAACCAATAAGTGCCAACCAAGATATTTTCTTTAAATACCAGAAGAAATCTATTTTCTCCATCCCCATAGCTACGACTCCTGCTGCTGAACCGATAATTAACATCGATCCACCTGTACCTGCAGAAAATGCAATAAAATGCCACAATGGATTGTCTAAAGGTTCTGAAAACATTCCTAAACTTGCTGCTACCAAAGGCACATTGTCAATTACAGCAGAACCCACTCCGAGTAAAAGAACCACTAAATCTGAAACTTTTGTTGCCTCTACTTCAGTTCCTATTAAGGGAATTCCTTGCTTTAAGCTGTCTGCAAAATTAAATAAAATTCCTAAGGATTCTAGCGCGGCAACCGCCATTAAAATTCCCAAGAAAAACAAAATGCTGGGCATTTCTACTTTAGATAATGAGGTATGAACTGGACTATGATGTGCATTCAAATCAGATGCTTCTGAATCAAAATCAGTTAATGAAAACTTTGTTCTGCTATAAATTTCTGCAAAAGTTGCCACAATTCCTAAAGACAACATCATTCCAACATAAGGAGGTAAATGAGTGACCGTTTTAAAAAAAGGTACAAACAAAATAGCCCCAAGACCTAAATACAACATTTTAGCACTGTGTTGACTTTTTGGCTTTTCAACTTCATTTTCATCAAAATTAATATCCCCTTTAAATGCAGGTAAGTAAGTCGCAATAATAGTTGGTACCACCATACACAAAAGGGATGGAATGAATAAATAGGCAAACAACATTCCAGTACTTACTTTATCACCAATCCAAAGCATCGTAGTGGTCACATCTCCAATAGGAGAAAAAGCACCTCCTGCATTTGCAGCGATAATAATTAAACCAGCAAACCAAATTCGATCTTCTCTGGTTTTAACAATTTTCTGCAAAATTGAAATCAATACAATCGTTGCTGTTAAGTTATCAATAATCGCAGATAAAATAAATGCTAAGATCGAGAACATCCATAACAATTTCTTTTTCCCTTTAAAGGTAACAAATCCTTTAATGGTAGAAAATCCATCAAAATAATCAATGATTTCAACAATGGTCATTGCGCCTAAAAGGAAAACCAAAATTTCAGCGGTTTTCCCTAAATGATGCAATAAGGTTTCTTCTACTAAGTGCATTTTAGCTTCATGAGCTTTTTCAGCAAAACCTTCTACTAGACCATGATTTGCAGAATCAAACCAGTTAGAAAAACTATCAATTCCCAGAGCCACCAATGCCCAACAAACAGCCATCATTACTAGTGCAGGGATTAACTTATCTAACTTTAAATTGTGCTCTAATGTGATTGCTAAATAACCCACAATAAATACAATAATAATTACTGATTCCATAAAATAAATTTAAATTAATTCTTTGAGTGCAATTTCAAATGCTGTTGAGCAAATTTTTGTTTTTGATGCACTTTTGTTAAAGGTTCTTTGTAGTGCTTTCTTAATAATATTTGACGTATCGTCAAAAATAGCCTTGTCTTGCATTGGCAATGCAATTCGAGATTCCATAAAATAGGCAAATACTCTAGCAATTCCGCAATTTGAGATAAAATCTGGCAATAAACTTACATGTTTGTCAGTATGCTCCATAATAGGTCCAAAGAAAATTTCTTTATCCGCAAAAGGAACATTCGCTCCTGGAGATATGACTTCCAAACCGGTATCGATCATTTTTTGTACTTGCGCTTTGGAAACCAATCTTGAGGCTGCTGCTGGAATAAAAATTTCGGCAGGTAAACTCCATATCTGATTATTTATTTGATCAAAAGAAATCATGTTTTCTGAAACCAGTTTATTGCCATCTTTCGATAAAAACAATGCGGTCATTTCTTTGAGAGAAAAACCTTCCTCGCGAATGACTCCGCCTTCTCGATCAATAATGCCTACAACTTTTGCTCCTAGTTTTGTTAGATAGTAAGCTGCTGCAGAACCGACATTTCCAAAACCTTGCACAATGGCCCTTTTTCCTTCAATTTCACCTCCATATATTGCATAATAATGTTTTACTGCTTCCGCAACACCATAGCCGGTTAGCATGTCTGCTACCGTATATTTTCCTGCCAAATCTGGCGAAAACTGAGCATCTTCAATCACTTTAATTACTCCCAAACGCAACTGACCAATACGATTTATTTTATCTGCTTCTGAAGGCTTAAAATGTCCATTGAAAATTCCTTCTTGAGGATGCCAAACGCCACAATCCTCTGTAATTGGAATGACATCTTTATCTGCATCAACATTTAAATCCCCTCCCGTACCATAATAATGTTTTAAAAGTGGGGTTACTGCTTTGTACCATCGCTCCAAAACACCTCTTTTTCTTGGGTCATTTGGATCGAAATTAATGCCCGATTTTGCACCGCCAATTGCAGGTCCTGAAACTGTAAATTTAACCTCCATCGTTTTTGCCAAGGACATTACTTCGTTTTGATCCAACCCTTTTCTCATGCGCGTACCTCCACCTGCTGCACCTCCACGAAGTGAGTTAATAACAGTCCATCCTTCTGCTTCAGTGTCTGTATCTTTCCAGTGAAAAACAATCTCTGGTTGTTTATTTTCGTATTTTTTTAATAATTTTTTCATCTTATCTTTTTTTTATAATTTTCAACTTTTTAGTTCGTCACAAGGCCATTTCTATTTTCCTAAAACTGGATTTAAGTGTAACTAAAGTTGATTCATTTATAAAAGTTTAAAGATTTTAGAGGGTTAATATATTGAATTACAAATCTACAGTAAAATTATGAGTGTTCAATTCTTTTCTTTTAAAAAACTAGGGATAAAATACGACACCAGAAACGTGGTTTTTATGCGCTCCAGTCACACTTTTTAAACAATTTATTTCATTCTTAATTTTCAACAATCCCAAAAAAGAAAAGACCAAAGCCTCTTTATAATTCACCAACCTATTTGAGACCTTTACTACTTTTCCCAAAGATAAAATACGTATTCGACTCATTAAAAAGGAGTTAAAAACACCACCTCCTGTAAACAAAATAGTAAGATCTTTTTCAATAATCTTTGAAATCTGAATCGCTACATGCTCTACAAAGGTTCTCAAGATGTTAGACACATCCGCTTCCATTTCATCTATCAACGGAAAAATTTCTCTTTGTACCCATTCTAACCCTAAAGATTTTGGATGCTTTTTTTTGTAATAATCTAATTGGTTCAACTTTTCTAAAAGTCTATGATTTAGTTTTCCTTTGGATGCCAATACTCCGTTGTCATCATAATCCATTCCTAATTTTGAAGCATAAAAGTTCATCACAATGTTTACGGGACAAATGTCAAATGCAATTCTTTCTTCATGATTCTGACAAGAAACATTCGAAAAACCTCCGAGGTTAATGCAATAATCGTATTTAGAAAAAAGAAGCGCATCTCCAACAGGAACTAAAGGTGCACCCTGCCCTCCTAAAGCAACATCCTGCGATCTAAAATCACAGACAACCTTGTGCTTTGTTTTATTGGCAAGTACCTGGCCATTTCCAATTTGTAGCGTAATCCCTTTTTCTGGTTGATGCAAAACGGTATGTCCGTGGGAGGCAATAAAATCGATTTTTGTAATGGCATATTTTTCAATAAAATCAGAAACATGATCTGCCAATAGTCGACCATACTCAATATCTAATTTTGTTAAATCATTTTCAGAAAAGTCGATTGATTTCTGTAAAATAGTCTTCCATTTTTCAGAATACGGAACCGTATCTGTATGTATAATTTCAAAATCCTGATAATACTGAGTATTTAATTTTACATACACCAAATCCAGTCCGTCCAAAGAGGTACCGGACATCAATCCAATGCTATAAGTATAATTTATATTCACATTCGTAAAATTAACAAAAGAGTACCGATAATATGTTACGAAATCGATATATTTGTGGTCTAATTTTACGAATTCAATAAAAAAAAAAGCACATGAACTTCAGTTTAACGGAAGAACACCTCATGATTCAGGAAGCGGCAAGAGATTTTGCTCAAACAGAGTTACTACCTGGCGTAATAGAAAGAGACAATAAACAAGAGTTTCCAGACGAACTCGTCAAGAAAATGGGCACACTTGGTTTTATGGGAATTATGGTAGATCCAAAATATGGAGGTAGCGGAATGGATGCAACTTCTTATGTAATTGTCATGGAAGAGCTCTCCAAAATAGATGCTTCTGCTTCTGTCATTGTTTCGGTTAACAACTCATTGGTTTGCTTCGGCCTAGAAGCCTTCGGAAACGAAGCGCAAAAGCAAAAATATTTGACAAAATTAGCTACTGGAGAATTCGTTGGCGCATTTTGTCTAAGCGAACCTGAAGCGGGTTCTGATGCAACTTCACAAGCAACAACAGCAGAAGACAAAGGGGATCACTATGTAATAAATGGAACAAAAAACTGGATCACCAGTGGTGGACGCGCAGATGTCTATTTGGTAATCGCACAAACCGACAGAGAAAAAGGACACCGAGGGATTAATGCTTTTATCGTAGAAAAAGGAACAGCAGGTTTTCACGTAGGCCCAAAAGAAGACAAATTAGGAATTCGAGGAAGTGATACACACACCTTACAATTTAACGATGTAAAAGTACCCAAAGAAAATAGAATTGGTGCAGATGGATTTGGTTTCAAATTTGCCATGAAAACACTTTCTGGTGGTAGAATAGGAATTGCTGCACAAGCATTGGGAATTGCTGCTGGAGCCTATGAATTGGCATTAAAATATTCGAAAGAGCGAAAAGCTTTTGGTACTGAAATTTGCAATCACCAAGCAATTGCCTTTAAATTAGCAGACATGCACACCGATATTACTGCTGCAAGAATGATGGTTATGAAAGCTGCTTGGGACAAAGACCAAGGCAACAACTATGACATGTCATCGGCAATGGCAAAACTATACGCTTCTAAAGTTGCGATGGAACACACTGTAGAAGCGGTTCAAATTCATGGAGGAAATGGTTTTGTAAAAGATTATCATGTAGAACGTTTAATGCGAGATGCAAAAATCACTCAGATTTATGAAGGAACCTCTGAAATTCAGAAAATTGTAATTTCAAGAGGGGTTCTCAAAGGATAAGTTTACTCATTTATATTTACCCTAAAAAAACCACCTTTCAAAAGATGGTTTTTTTGATTTATAGCATGCAATAATTTCAGTATACCTGTCCTCTATCTAAACAACAAAATCAATATCATATAATTGCAGCCCAGAACCTGGCGCAACATTTCGTAAGGACTTTTGATCGTTGTCTTTTTTTAAAGATGCCTTAATATACTGCAAGGATAGATTACCATTCCCTACTTCAAATAAGGCTGCCATCATCAACCGGATCTGATAGCGCAAAAACCCCTTGCCTCGCACCTTTAATACATAACTTTTTTCGGGAAAGAAATTGGCCATTAAAACATCATTTTCTAAAATCTCACAGAAATCTATCCTTCTTTTAAAAAGAGTTTTTGCTGAGGGTTTTGTGCAATATTTATGAAAATAATGTTCTCCTTCAAATAATTTCGCTCCCAATTTCATCTGCTCAAGATTTAAATTTTCTTGCAATCCTGTCATAAATGGGGCTGCAAAGGGGTGATTTTTTTCACCAAAAGAAAAATAATAATGATATTCTTTGATCTTTTCTGAATTGATCAGATCAAAACCTTCTGGCAGTTCTTTAAAAGAAACCGCTTTTAAATCTGCGGGTGCATTTTTATTAAATTCTTTTAAAAACGTTTCTTTATTCAATTCAAATCGAGTAAAAAGATTTATATAATAGCTACTTGCAGAGACCTTTGCATCTGTTCTCCCGACGCCAAGGGTTTTATAATCTTCTCTTTCAAAAACAAAATGCAAGCTTTTATCCACAATGTCGTGAACTGTTTTTATCCCAGGTTGTTTTTGCCATCCATGAAACCGAAAACCTAAAAACTGAATTTTAACTAAATAAGAAAAAGGGTATTTCATACCCCCAAAAGTACAATAAAAATATTTTTTTTTCGCTAAATGCATTTTTATCAGTTTCATAATTAAATCAATTATTTTTTTAATAGACCCTATTATTTATACCCTATGATTTTAATAGAATTGCATTATAATCATTTTACCCCCCTTTTTTTTGAGGGTATACTCTTTAAAAATGCCTTTTTAAAAATACATAGCCTTGTTTTTGAATATTTAATTTATACATTTGACCCTTCATTAACTAAAAGAACACACATTATGAAAAAAATTATTTTTACATTTTTATTAGCAGCTAGTTTTATTGGAACAGCTCAAGAAAAAGAAGAAAAAACATTTTCTTTAAGCGGAACTATTGATACTTATTTTAGAGGAAATATCAGCGGAGGTAATTATGACACAGCTCCAGGTAGCTCTTTTGCCAATCAGCCAGGTTTTGCTTTGGGTATGATTAATTTAGTTGTTGCATACGAAGGAGAGAAAGTTGGTTTTGTTGCAGACATGGTATACGGACCAAGAGGAGTAGATGCCGTTTTTAACTCTGTAGGAAATTCATCAATTGTGAATCAATTATATGCATACTGGAATGTAAGTGATAAAGTAAAACTTACGATGGGTAACTTTAATACTTTTTTAGGGTATGAAGTAATTTCACCAGCTGCGAACTTTAACTACAGTACTTCTTACTTATTCTCTTATGGACCATTTAGCCATACTGGATTAAAAGCAGATTTCACGTTATCAGAAAACACTTCTTTGATGTTAGCGATTATGAATCCTACAGATGCTACAGAATTCAACCCAACAGGGAACTATGCTTTCGGAGCTCAATTAGGTCTTTCTGGTCAATACTTTAACTTCTTGTACGACTCAGGAGCTTATGAAGTAGATTTCACAGGTGGTTTTGATGTATCAGAAACATTCTTTTTAGGTGTAAACGCAGCCTACTTTTCAGGAGATGAAGCTCCAGGATTCTATGGTGCAGCATTATACCCACAAATCGCAACTTCAGATTCATTTAAGATTGGGTTAAGAACAGAATACTTTGTAGAAGATGGAGATTTTGGAGCAATCGGAACTGGTGTAGAAGACTCTAGTGTATTTGCAACTACTTTAACAGGTAATTACACTATAGGTTCTTTAACAATCATTCCAGAATTAAGATTAGACTCTGCTTCTGAGGCAGCATTTGTAGGTGACAAAGCGTTAAGCTCTTTTGCTCTTGCTGCTGTATATTCTTTCTAATTAATTCTCTGAAAAAGAAAAAAGAAAAAAACCTACGAAGTTCAGACTTCGTAGGTCATCTAAAAAGAATTTTAAAACTAAATAAATATGAGCTTGCTTATAACAATAATTCAAGAAAAAGCCGCAACAACTGCAGAATTAGCAGCACAAGTTGCGCAAATAAATGGAGACATGGGAATGCTATGGATGCTAATTGCGGGAATCTTAGTTTTCTTTATGCAAGCCGGTTTTACTTTGGTAGAAGCTGGTATGACTCGATCTAAAAATGCAGTAAATATTGCAATGAAAAATATCCTAGACATTTGTGTAGGATCCCTTTCATATTGGCTAGTAGGATATTCTTTAATGTATGGAGACACTTCAAACGGATGGTTTTTCTGGAGCGGTTTATTCCAGGGAGAAGGAGCCGATTTATTCTTCCAGACAATGTTCGCAGCAACAACTGCTACAATAGTATCTGGAGCTATTGCAGGAAGAACAAAGTATTCTACATATATTATTTTCTCAATCGTAATGACAGCAATGATCTATCCAATAGCTGGTGGATGGGAATGGAACGGTGGATGGTTAAATGATCTTTCTATCATGCCTGCTGAATTTATTGACTTTGCTGGTTCTTCAATTGTTCACTCTGTAGGAGGATGGGCTGCATTAGTTGCTGCTTTTATGGTTGGTCCAAGAATTGGAAAATATGTAAACGGAAAAGTTATGCCTATACCTGGCCATAACCAAATATTAGCAACTTTAGGAGTATTTATCCTTTGGTTAGGTTGGTTTGGATTTAATGGTGGCTCTCAATTAGCATGGGGAGGTGCTGATGCAATTGGCGCATCTAATGTTGTATTGATTACAAATTTAGCAGCAGCAGCAGGTGGACTTGGTGCACTAATAACTACTTGGATTTGGTACGGAAAACCAAACTTAGCACAAACTTTAAATGGTGCTTTGGCTGGATTAGTTAGTATAACTGCTGGATGTGGAAATATGACAGCTGGAGGAGCTGTACTCGCAGGTTTAATTGGAGGTATTATTGTTGTATTCTCTATTGAATTTATAGAAAAAAAATTAAAAATTGATGATGCTATTGGAGCCGCTTCTGTTCACGGTGTTGCCGGTGCTTGGGGTACTTTAGTAATTGGACTCTGGGGTGTAGATGGAGATACTGCTATTGGTTTATTCAATGGTGGCGATGCTTCTCAATTAGGTGCACAAGCAATCGGAGTTTTAGCATATGCAGCATGGGCAGTTCTTTTATCTTTTGTTGTTTTAGGAGTACTAAAGGCTACAATTGGATTGCGTGTTAATAAAGATGTAGAAATTGAAGGCTTAGATATTTCTGAACATGGTTCTATTGCATATCCAGGAAAAAGAGAAAGAGAAATTGAAGGTGATAAGTAAAAGAATTTACATTAAAAAATAATTATTTTTAACAAACCTGTGAAATTTAATTTTTACAGGTTTATTCTAGTTTTATGAATATAACAAAATTAATCCTATGGATTGTAGTTCTTTAATTTTTAATATCTTTTTTTTATATTCATCGTAAAAATATTTTCAAAAGTTGTTTTTTGTTAAATTATTTTAAGATTATGGACTACTTTTACCAGATTATAAAGAAAATAAGGAAAAATACTACCATATAAATATTTAAATTCTAACATAAATAAATCATTACCTCTAAAAATTGAAGGTTTAATTTACAGATTATAATCACCTTATTCTAAAACAATTTAATTTAAAATATCATGAAAAAAATCGAAGCGATTATCAGAAAATCGAAATTCAGCGCCGTGCGAGATGCACTGCATGAAGTGGGAGTCAACTTCTTTTCTTATTGGGATGTTACGGGTTTAGGAAACGAACAAGAAGGACATGTTTATAGAGGAGTTAGCTATAGCACAAGCGACATCCAAAGAAGATACATCTCAATAGTTGTTAATGATGACTTTGAAGCCATCACCATAAAAACCATCATAGATGCTGCAGGAACAGGAAATGTTGGAGATGGGAAAATTTTTGTAAGCGACATCAAGGAAGCTTACAGAATTAGAACAGGCGAAAAAGGCGGAGAAACATTAAACTAAACTTTTACAAAATTAAATTATGGAATTACTTACAATTAATAATGTATGGATGATGCTGTGTACAGCACTGGTTTTCTTTATGCATTTAGGTTTCGCTTTTTTAGAAATCGGATTGACAAGACAAAAAAACACCATCAATATCTTATTCAAGAATATTTTTATCATTACAGTTGGGCTCTTATTATATGCCTTAGTTGGATTTAACCTAATGTACCCAACTTGGGGCGCTAACGCTTCGGGTTATTTAGGTGATTTTATTTTCGGAATCTCCGCACCTTTAAAAGACGGTGCCTTAGATTTGGCCTACAATAAGGGATACACATTCTGGACCGATTTCTTATTTCAAGGAATGTTTGCAGCCACTGCAGCAACGATTGTTTCTGGAGCTGTTGCTGAAAGAATGAAAATCTTACCTTTTATGATTTTTACAATTCTATATGTAGGATTGGTATATCCAATCGCCGGATCATGGAAATGGGGAAAGGGATTTTTATATCAATTAGACACGCCTTTTTATGATTTTGCAGGGTCTACGTTAGTACACTCTGTAGGAGGATGGGCAGCTTTAATAGCCGTATGCTTACTTGGTTCTCGAATTGGAAAATTTAAGAACGGAAAAATTCAAGCAATCCCTGGTCATAATATACCACTAGCCACCGCTGGAGTTTTAATCCTTTGGTTGGGTTGGTTTGGATTTAACGGAGGTTCTGTATTATCTGCAGACCCTGGTGCAACCTCTTTAACCTTGGTTACCACCTGTTTAGCTGCTGCTGCAGGAGGTGTGATTGCTTCATTAGTTTCTACCATCATGTACAAAAACTTAGATTTAACCATGTTTTTAAACGGAATCCTTGGTGGTTTGGTAGCTATAACAGCAGGTGCAGATCAAATGTCGCCAACAGATGCCATTTTAATTGGTGGAATTGCTGGTGCATTCATTGTATTTGCCGTAAGCTTAATTGACAAATTAAAATTAGATGATCCTGTTGGAGCCATAGCAGTCCACCTAGTATGTGGAATTTGGGGAACCTTAGCTGTCGGTATTTTCGGAAACCTTGCTAGTGGATCACAATTTTTAAGTCAATTATTAGGAATTTCAGCATATGCTATCTTTTGTATCATTACTTCCTTTATCATTATTTATACCCTAAAGAAAACCATCGGTATTCGAGTGAGTGAGAAAGAAGAATTGGAAGGATTGGATGCACATGAACATGGAATGGACGCCTATCCAGATTTTAGATTGAACGAACACTAGGTTCGAATAAAAAATAGCTTTTTAAAGCCTACAGGAAGAAATCCTGTAGGCTTTTTGTGCTTTTTATGAATATCACAAAATAAAATGCCTTATTTATGATTATTTCATTTTTCTTACCTTTTATCCGTCATCTCAATAAAAACAAAATCAAAACACCTAAATCATTGAATTATTTTCAATAAAAATACTAATTTTACGAAAATTATTCAACAAAATGAAACAACAAGGCCTCTATTTACCTGAATTCGAAACCGCCAATTGTGGTGCTGGTTTTATCTGTAATCTTAAAGGAAAAAAATCGAATAAAATCATTCATAATGCTTTAGAGATTCTTGTGAAACTAGAACATAGAGGCGCAGTTAGCTCGGACGGAAGAACAGGGGATGGCGCAGGAATTTTAATTGATATTCCACATGATTTCTTCAAACGTGTTTGCAACTTCGGTCTTCCAGCTCCAAAAGAATATGCTGTTGGAATGGTTTTTTTACCAAGAAGTTCTAATCAAAGTAACTTTTGTATTGCCGCTTTTGAAGATGAAATCAAAAAACAAGGTTTGCGCATTATTGGCTGGAGAGATGTTCCTGTAGATACTTCTAGTATTGGTGAAATTGCTGCAAAATCAGAACCTAAAATAAAACAAATTTTTGTCGATAAGAATGATCAAGAACTGTCCGACTTAGCATTCAATGCCAAATTATTTGCTGCAAGAAAAATTGCAGAACACATCATCTCAAAATCTAAATTATCACAAAGAGATTATTTCTATTTACCAAGTTTTTCAACCACAACCCTCATTTACAAAGGACTTTTAATTCCTGAAGACATAGGGCGCTACTATAAGGATTTAAAAGAAGAAGATGTAGTAACAAGATTGGCACTAGTACACCAGCGCTTCTCCACCAATACATTTCCTGCTTGGAGTTTGGCACAGCCGTTCCGATACATGTGTCACAATGGAGAAATCAATACGCTACGTGGAAACGTGAATCGAATGAAGGCGCGCGAGGAAATCATGAAAAGCGATTTATTTGGTGAAGACATCAAAAAAATATTTCCAATTGTAAGTGAAGGACAATCCGATTCTGCTTCCATGGATTTGGTTGTAGAACTGTTATTGATGACAGGGAGATCTTTACCAGAAGTCATGATGATGTTAGTTCCTGAAGCATGGGAAAAACACCAAACCATGTCGGAAGATAAAAAAGCATTCTATGAGTACAACTCCTGCATCATGGAACCTTGGGATGGTCCTGCCTCAGTTCCTTTTACCGATGGGAATTTCATTGGAGCATTGTTAGATCGAAATGGATTAAGACCTTCTCGATATACCGAAACCAAAGACGGTTTTGTCATCATGTCTTCAGAAATTGGTGTAGTAGATGTAAAACCCGAAAATGTAAAAAGCCATGGTCGTTTAGAGCCAGGAAAAATGTTTTTGGTAGATATGAATGCTGGTAGAATTATTGAAGATGAAGAAATAAAAAATGAAATTGTTTCTCAAAAACCCTATAAAGAATGGGTAGATACCCATACACTTCCACTTTCTGAAGTACCTTATACTAATAATACTTGTCCGATTGAAGCAACAAAGTACGACACACGTTTGCGTGTTTTTGGATATACCTTAGAAGACATTTCTACTGTAATCAATCCCATGGCAACACAATCCAAAGAAGCTTTAGGTTCTATGGGAATCGATACGCCACTGGCTGTACTTTCAGACAAACCGCAACTGCTCTACAATTATTTCAAGCAACTTTTCGCACAAGTCACCAATCCACCTTTAGACGGAATTCGTGAAGAAATAATTACCGATATTAGTTTGGCAATTGGGGGTGATCGTAACATTTTTGATGTCATTCCAGAACAAGCAAAAAAATTACGCATTCAAAATCCAGTCATCTCTAATGATGATTTAGACAAACTTAAAAACCTAAAACATCCCGACTTTAAATCGGTTGTGATCCCAATGTTGTATCCGATTTCAAAAGGAGTTAACGGATTGGAAAAAGCATTGGATGATATCTTAGTTGCCTGTGAAATGGCTATTTTCGAAGGTGCCAATATCATTATCCTTTCCGATAGAGGTGTAGACGAAGACAACGCTCCGATCCCTGCATTAATGGCCTGTTCCTATGTAAATCACTCGTTAAACAAAAAACAAAAAAGATCGAAGTTCGGAATTGTAATTGAATCTGCAGAGCCAAGAGAACCGCATCATTTTGCAACCTTATTTGGTTATGGTGCCAGTGCCATTAATCCCTACTTAGTCAACGAAATCATTCGTGACCAAGTAAAGACAAACGTGATTAAAGGAATAGATGCCGAAGTTGCTGTTAAAAACTACAACAAGGCGATTGGAAAAGGAATTCTGAAGATTATGAATAAAATCGGAATTTCTACACTCCACTCCTACCGTGCTTCTCAAATTTTTGAAGCTTTAGGATTAAAGAAAGCATTTGTTGGAAAATATTTCCCAAACACTCCGACTAGAATTGGCGGAATTGGATTGGTCGTTTTAGACAAGGACATTCAGAAAAGATTTCAGAAAGCGTTTAAACTAGAAAGCTTCAAAGATGCACTTCCTTTAGAAATTGGTGGTGAATATCGCTGGAGAAGAAATGGTGAAAAACACATGTTTAATCCAACAACGGTTTCTAAATTACAAGAAGCAGTGCGTCAAAAAAATGTGGATAGTTATCAGATCTATGCTGATGAAATTAACAACCAGAATAAAAATTTAATGACCATTAGAGGCTTGTTTGAATTCAACAACCTCGACCCAATATCAATAGAAGAAGTAGAACCTTGGACAGAAATCGTAAAACGATTTAAAACAGGAGCTATGTCCTATGGATCTATCAGTCAAGAAGCCCATGAAAACTTGGCCATTGCGATGAATCGAATTGGTGGAAAAAGCAATTCTGGTGAAGGAGGAGAACATAAAAATCGTTTTTCAAAAGAAAAAAATGGCGACTGGAAAAACAGTGCTATCAAGCAAGTAGCCTCAGGAAGGTTTGGAGTTACTAGCAACTACTTAACCAATGCCAAAGAGATACAGATTAAAATGGCACAAGGTGCAAAACCAGGTGAGGGCGGACAATTGCCCGGAGAAAAGGTATTGCCTTGGATTGCCGAAGTTCGAAATTCGACACCTTATGTGGGGTTAATATCTCCCCCACCGCATCACGATATTTATTCGATTGAAGACTTAGCTCAGCTTATTTTCGATTTAAAAAATGCCAATCGTGAAGCAAGAATCAATGTGAAATTAGTCTCCAAAGTAGGCGTTGGAACCATTGCTGCAGGGGTCGCAAAAGCAAAGGCAGATGTTATTTTAATTTCTGGTTTTGATGGTGGAACTGGGGCTTCCCCACTCACCTCTTTAAAACATGCAGGTTTGCCTTGGGAATTAGGTCTGGCAGAAGCACAACAGACCTTGGTTATGAACAATCTAAGAGGGAGAGTCGCTCTAGAATGTGATGGTCAATTAAAAACAGGAAGGGATGTTGCCATTGCAGCCTTATTAGGTGCAGAAGAATTTGGTTTTGCAACCGCACCGCTTGTAGCCTCGGGATGTATTATGATGCGTGCATGTCACTTAAACACCTGTCCTGTTGGAATTGCAACCCAAGACCCTGAACTTCGTAAGAATTTTAAAGGGACTCCAGAACACGTGATCAACTATATGTATTTTGTTGCCGAGGAGTTACGACAAATCATGGCGAGTCTTGGTTTTAGAACCTTGAAAGAAATGGTGGGACAAACCCATAAAATAAATGCAAAGAATGCAGTTCAGCATTACAAAGCAAAAGGAATTGAAATTGCTGCTATATTACACCAACCGGAAAGTGAAGCAACCACAACCCTTTCAAATTCAGAGAAACAAAATCATAATTTAGAAAATGTATTGGACATGCAAATTCTAAACGATGCCAAATCAGCAATCATTAATAAAAAAATAGTCAATTTATCTTATCCAATTCAAAATACAGATCGAACATTAGGAGCTATTATTAGCAACGAAATCTCTAAAATACACGGCGAAGATGGTTTACCAGAAGATGCTTTATCTTTAAATTTTAAAGGATCTGCTGGTCAAAGTTTTGGTGCTTTTTCTACCAAAGGAATTACTTTAAAGCTAGAAGGAGAAGCCAATGATTACTTAGGAAAAGGTTTATCTGGCGCCAAAATAATAGTAAAGAAACCCAAAGAAGCTACCTTTGTTGCTGAAGACAATGTGATAGTTGGAAACGTTTGTTTCTATGGTGCTATTAAAGGAGAAGCCTACATCAACGGAATTGCAGGAGAACGTTTTGCTGTAAGAAATTCGGGGATTACAACTGTTGTAGAGGGGGTTGGAGATCATGGTTGTGAATACATGACCGGTGGAAAAGTGGTTGTTCTAGGAAAAACAGGTCGAAATTTTGCCGCAGGAATGAGTGGTGGTATTGCATACGTATATAATAAAAATAATGAATTCTCTGACTATCTGTGTAACTTAGAAATGATTGATTTGGACACCTTAGTTGCTGCAGACTTTGAGGAACTGAAAGCAGACATCACCCAGCATTATGAATATACAGAAAGTACTTTAGCAGAAAAATTACTTCAAAATTGGGAAACCGAGAAATTGAACTTCATTAAAGTCTTCCCAAAAGATTATAAGAAGGCATTAGAGCGAATTGCTAGAGAGGAACGTACAGAAAAATTAACAGCTTAATAAAAAGACATGGGAAAAATAGGAGGATTTAAAGAATTCAAAAGACAGAACGAAACCAATTTAGCTGTAAAATCACGTATTCAAAATTACAAAGAATTTACGGTACCCTTGCCAGAAAAAGCGCTTAAAAAACAAGGATCTCGCTGCATGGATTGTGGGATTCCATTTTGCCACAGTGGATGTCCATTAGGCAACTTAATTCCTGACTTCAATGACATGGTACACAAGGGGGAATGGCAAAAGGCTTCCGATCTTTTACATGCCACCAACAACTTCCCAGAATTTACAGGAAGACTGTGTCCTGCTCCTTGTGAACAAGCCTGTGTCTTGGGAATTGTAGACAGTCCTGTAGCCATTGAAGACATTGAAAAAAGCATTGTAGAAAAGGCCTTTGCAAATGGCTGGATTCAACCCATCTTGCCAGAAAGTAGAACCGGTAAAACAGTTGCCGTTATTGGCTCTGGACCTGCTGGGCTAGCTGCTGCACAACAACTTAACAGAGCAGGTCACAGTGTAACTGTTTTTGAAAGAGATGATGAAATAGGTGGCTTGTTAAGATATGGAATTCCAAATTTTAAACTGGAAAAAGAGATCATCGACAGAAGGATTACTATTCTAGAGAAAGAGGGGATAATCTTCAAAACCAATGTGAATGTGGGTGGCAATTATGACCTTAAAAATCTAGACTATTTTGATGCGATCGTTCTTTGTGGTGGCGCTACTAAAAAAAGAGCATTGCCTATTGACGGAGCAGATGCAAAAGGTGTTGTGCAAGCGATGGATTTCTTAACACAACAAACCAAGCAACTGTTCAATAAAGAAGTTGATGGCCCCCTTTTATCAGCAAAGGATAAAAATGTAATCGTTATTGGTGGTGGAGATACCGGATCTGACTGTGTGGGAACTTCCAACAGACAAGGTGCAAAATCGGTCACCAACTTCGAAATTATGGAAAAACCACCCGAATTGAGAAGCGAAAAAACGCCTTGGCCTTTTTGGCCTTTGCAAATAAAAACAAGCTCTTCACACGAAGAAGGTTGTGATCGCAACTGGTTGATAAGTACCAAAGAGTTTATTAAAAATGCTAAAAATGAATTGATTGCTGTAAAAACCGTGGAAGTATCTTGGACTTTTAAGCCAGGAGAACGCCCTGTTTTAAATGAAAAACCAGATTCTGAAAAAATTTGGCCGTGTGATATGGTCTTATTGGCTTTAGGATTTACAGGACCTGAGACTTCATTGAGCGATCAACTAGGCTTGGAACTCGATGCAAGGAATAATTACAAAGCAAAAAAATACCAAACGAATGTACCACATGTATTTTCTGCTGGAGACATGAGAAGAGGACAATCTTTAATCGTTTGGGCTATTTCTGAAGGAAGAGAAGCTGCCAAAGAAATAGATACCTATTTAACTTCTGAATCGTTCTTGTCCTCAAAAGGAAAAGGTGATTTACTTTCTGCAAATTAACAACACGCAACACATCAATAAAAAACCCCTACTAAATTAATAGTAAGGGTTTTTAAAGTATTTTAAAATAGCTAAAAAAACTTATTTAAGTAATTTTCTTGCTTTACGCATTTTTTTTTCTAGGCGCTCCATAGTTTCATATTGAGGGCATTTTTCAAAAGCTTTCTCACTAAAATCTGATTCTTCAAAGTAATCTTTAAGTTCTTCTGCTTTTTCCATTAAGGACTTGTATTCCTTTTTTTGTGCTTCAGAAGCACCTTCTTCAGAATCGACAGCTTCCACTAATTCCAAAACTTCATCCGTAACTATTAACACAGCATCTAATACCTCACATTCTGTTTTTATTTCACTTACATTAATGTCTTTTGCTTTGTTTCCACAACTGATAACTAAAGCTGTAAATAAAAAGGCTACTAAAATTTGTTTGATTCTCATATTGTTTGTTTTTAGATTGTTTGTTTTTAGATTGATTGTTTTTAGATTGATTGTAAATATAATTAATTTCTAACAACTGAACTTATAGGTAAAGGAACATTAACTGTATCTTCATCTTTCAGTTTAGTTATATACAAGATTCTGCAAGTTCTAACATATCATTCACAGTCATATTTCCTGCATCTAATTCAGAATCATATTTTGTCATTACTTTATCTAACATACAACTACAATATCTCTCAGCTTTACTTGTTGAAGAATTAACTTTTGCATTTTTAACACACTCTCTTGTAAATTCATCCTTGAACTCTTCTGAGAATTCTGTTTTTATTTCACTTACATTAATGTCTTTTGCTTTGTTTCCACAACTGATAACTAAAGCTGTAAATAAAAAGGCTGCTAAAATTTGTTTGATTCTCATATTGTTTGTTTTTGGATTGATTGTAAATATAATTAATTTCTAACAACTGAACTTTTTAAAAATGTGGTTAATACAGATGGTCAAATATCTTTTTGATAAAACTTGATTAATCAATTCAGAAAATATGTAATTAACGTAAAATGAATTTATACCAATGGTAGTATGTCAATTAATCAAATTCTAAAGAAAGTCCAATAGTGAAATATCTTCAGTTATTAGAAATTAATTATATTTGAAGACATAACACACCACATTATGAAAACATTAAAAAGAAGTATTACAGTATTAGTTTGTCTAATATTATTTACAAGTTGTACTAAAAGTATTGACGGTGAAAAAGAGGATGCATATATTGAGATAAGAGAAGAAATAACTTATTACAAGGGAACACCTTTTACTGGGGAAATCTTTGAAAATTACAATAACGGTCAGTTATATTATAAAATAAACTTTAAAGACGGAAAACAAGATGGTTTATCTGAATGGTATTACGAAAACGGTCAGTTACAATATAAAGATAACTTTAAAGACGGTAATCGAGATGGTTTATCTGAATTTTATTACGAAAACGGTCAGTTACAACGTAAAGCAAACTATAAAGACGGAGAGCTAGATGGTTTAGAAGAATCTTATTATAAAAACGGTCAGTTAAAAGAAAAAGGCAACTATAAAGACGGAGATATAATAGATTAATCCCATTTAAAATATCTTTTAAAAAACCCTTGCAGAAATGTAGGGGTTTTCTTTTTCAAAGTAACTACAGTTAATATTCCTTTACCAATAAGTTCAGTTGTTAGGAATTAATTATATTTGAAGACATAACACACCACATTATGAAAACATTAAAAAGAAGTATTACAGTATTAGTTTGTCTAATATTATTTTCAAGTTGTACTAAAAGTATTGACTATAGTAAAGAGAAGTCAAATATCGAGGTAAGAAAAGGAACAACTTATTACAAGGGAACACCTTTTACTGGGGAAATGTTTGAAAATTATGAAAATGGTCAGTTGAGATTTAAACATAACTATAAAGACGGAAAGTTAGATGGTTTATTTGAATGGTATTACGAAAACGGTCAGTTATGGGTTAAAGAAAACTTTAAAGACGAAAAACGAGATGGTTTATCTGAATCTTATTATATAAACGGTAAGTTACAGGTTAAAGAAAACTGGAAAGACGGAGAGGTAGATGGTTTATATGAATCTTATTATGAAAACGGTAAGTTATATATTAGATCTAACATTAAAGACGGAAAAGAAGATGGTTTATATGAAGAATATTACGAAAACGGTCAGTTAAAATATAAACGGAACTATAAAGACGGAGAGCTAGATGGTTTAGATGAATCTTATGATGAAAACGGTCAGTTAAAAGGCAACTTTAAAGACGGAGATATAATAGATTAATCCCATTTAAAATATCTTTTAAAAAACCCTTGCAGAAATGTAGGGGTTTTCTTTTTCAAAGTAACTACAGTTAATGTCCCTTTACCGATAAGTACAGTAGTTAGGAATTAATTATATTTGAAAAAAAACACCAATGAAACAATTTTTCACACTTTTAGCTGCAGTATTATTAACTGCAACAACGTATGCCCAAGTGGGTGTAGGTACAACAACTCCAGACGCCTCTGCGGCTTTAGATATTACTTCTACCACAAAGGGGTTATTGCCACCGCGTATGACAACTGCCGAGCGCGATGCGATTAGTTCCGCTGCCAAAGGTTTAATAGTGTTTAATACTACTTTAAATACGTTACAAATTAATGAAGGAGATGCTACAACAGCCAATTGGGTAAGTTTAAGTTCTACTTCTGCGACTTATAGTATTGGTGATGTTGTTAATGGCGGTGTTGTTTTTTGGATAGATAGTACGGGTCAACACGGGTTGGTTGTGGCATTTTCAGATGTAGCAATAAATTTAGATTGGGGTTGTAATGTTACAGATTTATCAAACGTATCAAATGTTACCAGTGAACCACCTATTGGTCTTGGTGCAGAAATAGGAGATGGTTTTAATAACACTAATGATATACTTCAAGATTGCCCTACTGCTTCCGCTGCATTAGCGGCAAGGTCTTTAGGTGCACAATGGTTTTTACCAAGTGCAAAGGAGTTAAGTCAAATGTATATTAATAAAACAACTTTAGAGGGGGTCTCTGGGTTTACTGCATTTAGTTTTGAATACTGGAGTTCTACGGAGTACAATAACGATTTCGCGTTTAGGTTTTTGTTCTTCGGTAATTCTAGAATCACCACAAAGGACTACACAACCAATGTGCGTGCTGTTCGGGCTTTTTAGTTATTTAATTATTTATCAATTTAAATAGATTAACACCCATTTTAAAATACTTTAAAAACTCTTACAAAATGTAGGGGGTTTTCTTTTACTAAATAATCTCAATCTGAAACTCTGTTGGTATTTGATTGGTATCTATTCTCTCGTTTTTATACATATAAAGTCAGTAAAGCATTAAAAAAAATGTAAAAAATACAGTAGTAAAAGCACTTAACTTATTGATGGTTAGGTGTTTTTATTATAGCGAGGGTTCATCCATAAATAGATAGATAACTACATAAACAAATAGAGAGATAAATAAATAAATGGATATAAAGAGTGATACATATATTAATAAATCAACAAATATCGGTGATAGTGCACCCCTTACTGCACCCTTTTACTAAAAATATGGCATAAAAAAAGAGCCATAAATTAATATAACTCTTTGACTGTATTGGACTTAACACTTGTGGAGAAGATGGGATTCGAACCCACGACCTCTTGACTGCCAGTCAAGCGCTCTAGCCAACTGAGCTATTGATTGTCAAGTAGTTACTCAATAATTATTGTTTAACTGTCTGACAACTGCCAAATGAAATTAAATTATCCAACGGTTCATACTGACCAAAAGCAAAAAGTATTCATCTCATTTATCATTAATCAAAAACGCTACAGGCTTTACAATGGAAAGCGAATTGGTTCTGAAACAAATCCCAATTCTTTTCCATTAAATCAACGAGAAAATATAGGAAATCTATTAGCTGCTGAAATTTACAATTACCTAATTAATGGTGGACAATTATCAGCGTACAGAACTAATAAAATAATAAACGGAAAGATATCGGACAAGGTATATTTAGCTCAAGCTTTAGACAACAAACTAAAAGGAGAATATTCTGATAAATATAAGTCTATGTTGAGGTTTGTTTATGATGGGTTTGTGTCTTACTTAACAGATGAAAACATCACTTCTAACGATGTTAAATCTTATCTTAATCAATATGCTTTAGGCGTGTCATATAACACCATTAAACGCCACTTAAATGTACTTATAAATGAAGCGAGAAACATAGGGATGAATAGCAATCCTATGGAAAGCATAAAAGCAAAGAAAACAAAGGCAAAACTACATAAACCTTACAAGGATATAAACCTCATCCTTAATGAGATTAAGTTGTTTAGTGATAACTTGTATTTGTGTTGTTTAATGACCTATGGATGTTTGTTAAGACCTCATAGAGAAATAAGAGAATTGAAGTGGTCTGACTTTAGTGATGATTTAGGTTATATTCACTTGTCTGGAAATAGAAATAAGTCTGGTAAAAACAGAATAGTTCCTGTGCCTATTTACATAAGAGAATTACTTGTTAAAGGGCAACCTCAACACAATATATTTACAGACACTACAAGACCTCTAAATGAAGACTATTTTAAGACACTTTGGGGGCGTTTTAAGAGAGTTTCTAAACTGCTTGAACAAGACCAAACACTCTACTCATTTAGACACTCTGGGGCTATAGAAATCTTTAAGAGAACAGGCTCTATAACCAAGCTACAGAAAGCTATGGGGCATTCCTCTATAAATGTAAGTTTAACCTATTTACGAGGACTTGAGATAGCTGAATTAAAGGAGGAGGATATGCCTATGGTTTAGTCGTAAGGTGTTTTAATTAATTTCACAATA
>Ga0209193_1000044_pt1 | contig 103328 bp, 89 predicted proteins | sample COGITO_mtgs_1003_FD_185515 | JGI IMG/M metagenome (GOLD analysis project Ga0209193, IMG submission 185515) | Pelagic marine microbial communities from North Sea - COGITO_mtgs_100330 (SPAdes) (version 2) | ecosystem: Environmental > Aquatic > Marine > Epipelagic ...
TGAAGAACCAGGTGCTGCTGGAAAACTATTACCTACCCGGCGACCTGAAGGCTCGTATCGCTGAGTTCGTCGACTACTACAACACTGAGCGCTACCACGAGAGCCTAAACAACCTGACGCCAGCCGATGTGTACTTCGGGCACGGACAGTCAATACTCGAAAGACGAAAGAGGATCAAACAGAAGACCATCGCAAAGCGTCGTTTTCACTATCAACGGCACGCCGCGTAACATGACCATGAGGAACAAAACCCTCCATTAGCAAATCGCTGCCCAAGTTCCATTCGTTTGACGACGGACACCGCCCCTTAGGTGGTAGTTTTATCTAAGGTGATAGACCATATGACGGCTGCTGGTCGGATGAATCAGCTGCTACTTACTGCACTGAATTGTTTGGAGAAAGCTTTATATCGTGCAGGTATATACGAAGATATTCGCGCACTGCTAGAGCAGCTTCGTCAATATAATGTGATCTAATTTCGTTAGAGTCATACAAGCTGCGGACGAAAACGCTTTCTGCAATATGTGTTGAAATTGCAATCTTTTCTACAAAATTATCAATATCACTTGTGTCAAAGTGATTTTCATAAATACCAGCGTAGTAATTAGAAAATGCATTTATTCGTGAAAAAGCCGCTTCTCGAACGACAGTAGCGGTGTGAATACCAATAAAAAGTGCTTGCGCTACGGGGTCATTCATGTGAGCTCTAGCAAGTAGAGATACCATTAAATCTGATAGCTCTTCCCAACCTTCGACCCTGATATCATTTAGTTCTTCTTCAAAAAATGTCTTGCATTCATCAGCCTTTCTCTCAGACAACGCTAGAAAAATATAGCTTTTTCGTGGAAAGTATTGGTAAACAGAAGCGGAAGGTATTTTAGCTTTTTCTGCTATTTTATGGGCTGAAATATTATCGATGCCAATTTCGAGTATTAATTGCTCGGTCGTATCTAGTATTTTGTTGGCTCTTGCAATACTTCTAGCTTGTCTCGGAACTCTGGGATTAAGTGTTGGTTCTTTTTTCATTTTTTTGTATTTTCAGCTAAAAATATATGTGTGTTTGACAACGTTATGTCGTTGGCTGGTGTTTTATTTATTAAGGAAAACGGAGCTGGTAGCAATAACTATCTGCAAGCAAAGCCTGTCAATTCTCTGAGTTGGATTATACGCATTAAATCCACCGGTTACTCCCTCGAACCTTATTACTGTCCATCCATCCAGTTTATGCTTAAATTTTTATAGCGGCTAATCACTAACTGTCCGTCGTCAAACGAATGGAACTTGGGCAGCGATTTGCTAATGGAGAGTTTTGTTCCTCATGGTCATGTTACGCGGCGTGCCGTTGATAGTGCAATAGCCGGTAGACACTGGATTCTGAGACAAAATAGCCTTGCCTGTCAGTGAACGTAACGGCCAGCTCGCGTGGACTCAGCTCCGGTCGATCCAGCGCCAGCGTCACCAACCAATCCCGGATCTCATTGGGGATACGGTTCCAGATCCGCCTCGGCACCGGTGCCTTGTCCTTGAGTGCAGCGTCTCCGCCAGTGCGATAATGCCCGTACCAGCGGTAGAACGTGGTGCGCGGGATACCCAACCTATCGAGCGTCTGCTTGGCGGACAGATGCGAGCATTCCACCAGTCGGATGATCTCGAGTTTTTCAGAGGCCGGGTACCTCATTCGAGCTCGCCCCATCCCCGAGCATGCTCTTTTTTCAACAGCCGCAGCGCCAGGGTCTGCTCAGCAACGACCTCTTTGAGGTCCCGAGCTTCACGACGAAGCTCGGTGACCTCGCTGCTTGGCTTGCCGCACAATGTCACCAGCCAGCCGTTTCTTGCCAGCCTCCATGAAGTCCTTCGACCATTTGTAGTACAGACTCTGGGCAATGCCTTCCCGGCGGCACAACTCGGCAATGCTGTCTTCGCCCCGCAAACCATCTAGTACGATGCGGATCTTCTCCTCCGCACTGTACTGCTTGCGTGTCTTGCGCTTGATGTCTCGGATGGTTCGTTCTGTCGATGTGTGTCCTGCTGGTTTCTGTTTCATCACTGTTACTCAGATTAGGATGAACAAAAATTCTCCTTTAGACCAGCGCTATATCTGTCCCATGGGCGCTGATGGGTTACAGCGTTGTACCAGGATTTCTAGTTCTGTTTTGTCTGGTGCCTTGATGCGCTGGAAGAAAGGAGGGGCGTCATCTCTGGGAACGTAAATTCCGTCGATTATCAACAAATGGAAGTGAATGTTCGGGTTTAGTGCGGAGCCAAATCGCTGTATCAGCGTGACAGCGCCAGTTGTGACGTCCTTGGGCGATGTATACATTGTTGTCGGGAATTTTCCGGAGGCTGTCAGCCCAACTTGAAGTACTATTGATACTGACTAAGAAGACGGTGCCACTGCTTAGCCAATTTTTTACCAAACTCTTCTGCTTGGCCCATGTAGGTATTCAAGTCTGCCTCCATATTTTCAAATTGGGCTAGACCATCTTCACCAAATGTCACTCTGCCGCTGCCTTCTTCTTTAATACTGGATATAATTCCCTCTATGATCTCGCGTGTAAACTCTGGGTGAAACTGTACACCGTAACTACACTTACCCACACGGTATGCTTGGTTAACGCATTTTTCTCCGCTCATCAAAAGAGTCGCTCCCGGTGGTAAATTAAAACTATCCTGATGGCATGCGAGAGGCCTTACAGGTCCTTCCAACCCACGTAAAAAATCATCCTGCTGTGCAGCATCCGTAAAATGGAGAGGCGTAAATCCAATTTCCCAACCATTGTTAGACTTATATGGCTCCCCTAATGCACGAGCGATTAATTGAGCACCCAAGCATAAGCCGAAAATTGGTTTTTCGGCCTGATGAAAGGTTTTAATTAATTCAACTATCTTAAGCAAGTTAGGGTACTCATCATCATCGTACGGACCCATTTCCCCGCCAAGAACTATCAAGCTAGAATAGCGCTCAAGAACATCATCAGGTATTGATGATTGTTCATGAGCCATATACATTGAAAGTTTAGCGCCCAATTTTTCCAACTCTTCACCAAATAAACCAACTGGGCCTAATGGCTGATTTTGAATGACTAATATATTCATTAAACAATAGATCTCAAATTATAATGGATTAAAGTATTTAAATAGTTTTAGATATTTTTCCCAAATCATGTTTTAGATTAATACTCGCCAAATAGTAAAAAATAGCTGGCACCACATATAAAAAAATGAAAATACGCAGTGAATAACGCAGCGAATCTGCGCCGTAGGACGATAAAGCGTCGCTTATTAACCCAACCAAAAATGGCCCCAACCCTAAACCAATTAAATTCATTGATAGCAGCATTAGGGATGCGGTTACAGAACGCATTTCAGGAGGAACCAGACTTTGGTTCAGTGCCCATGTTGAACCCAAATACCCTACTAGCAGAGTTAAAGGTAATACGGTTAAAGCGACAGCGGTCGCAGCGCTTGACGCACTAAACAAAAAATAGAACATCGGCACTAAGGCCAAGCAGAGCAGACTATTTACCCAAAGCTTCCAGCGAACATCTCTTTTGCCCATTTTGTCAGCGAAAATCCCAAACGAGATCGTTCCCACGCCCCCGCAAATGCCAAATATAATAGCGAGAGTCGTTCCCACCTCAACAATTGACATGTCGAATACTCGAATAAAGTAAGAAGGAATCCAAGTGCTAACCCCATAGGCACACATAGTGGCGCTTGTGCAGGCCGCAAAAACATATAACAAGGACTTTTGTGTCGCGATAAAGCGCAGGACTTCCCTGAATGGGACAGTTTTAGCGGCTTCTTTGGTATTGTCAGACATGCCGCGTACAGGCTCTTTTAACGTGAAATGCACGATAAGCCCCAATAAAAGTCCTGGTGCACCCAAAGCAAAAAATGCTACTCGCCATCCCCAATACTCGTAGAGGTAGGCACCCAAAATAAACCCGAAAAATAGCCCAATGTTAGCTCCGGATGAAAGAACTGCTAGTGCCATAGATCTTTCTTGTGGAGGGAAAATATCAGAGGTAATAGACTGTGATGGTGGCAAGCATCCTGCTTCCCCAATCCCCACACCAATACGAGCGAGTAGAATCTGAATGAAATTTTGCGCCATGCCAGTAACAACCGTCATTGCTGACCATACGGCTACAGCAATGCTAATAATGTTTCGCCGATTACTGCGATCTGCGAGGATAGCAATTGGTACACCCAACGTAGCGTAAAACAGTGCAAACGAAATACCCGTCAAAACTCCCAACAAAGTGTCCGATATACCCAAATCAGCTTTAATAGGCTCTAGAAGCACAGTCAAAATTTGGCGATCCATAACATTGAATGCATAGACCACTGTAAGTAGGATCAACGTATACCACTTCTCAAAAAAACCTTCTTTATTTACTTCAGAAGGAGGTACAGTTGAATCTTTTATTGGTGACATTTTTACCTATCCTTATTTTTCAGAGTCCGTAAATAGTCAACGGCGAGGTTTGCCAAGGTTTTCACACCACTTATCAATGCATCTTCATTAACTGTAAATTTTGAAGAGTGATTCGGGAAAGACTCTTTTCCATCTGTATCAATACCTAAAAAGAAAAATAGCCCCGGTATTTTTTGCTGATAATAAGAAAAATCTTCAGCACCCATCATCGGCAGGGCTTCATAAACAGAGGTTGCCAGACTTCGCTTATTCAAGGTAGGAAGCATTTTTTTTAATAAGTTTGGGTCGTTATAAACAACCGGGTACCCTGAGATTAGATTTAGTGATATTTCAGCATGAAAAGTGGTAGCTATACCGTCTAACATTGAATTAATTTCTTCAATTAATTTTTTTTCTTCTTCTTCATCAAAACATCTAAGCGTCCCCGTCATAACAACCTCTTCGGGAATCACATTAAACGCCGTACCACTATGAATTGTTGCCACAGTAATCAGGCTTGGAGCTCGAGTGATATTTAGCATACGGCTAGGTATAAGCTGCAAATTGTTGACTACCTGTGCCGCAGCAACTATTGAGTCAACGCCCTGCCAAGGCATGCCAGCATGAGTTTGCTTACCCTTGATTTTAATTTCCATATAGTGGGAGCTAGCCATCGCTCCGGCTGAGCAGTAGCCTATCGCGCCTGCAGGGCCGGGAAATACATGCAGACCAAAAATCGCTGAAGGCGCTGGGTTTTCCAACACTCCCTCTTCAATCATTAATTTGGCGCCGCCATCATCACCTATAGCCGGACCTTCTTCACAGGGTTGAAAAATAAATTTCACGACACCCTGCAACTCATCGCGCATGCCTGACAATATCTCTGCAACCCCCATAAGGATTGCAGTATGCGCATCATGGCCGCAGGCATGCATAACACCTACCTCTTTACCTCGCCATTTGCCACGAACCTTCGATGCAAAGGGTAGACCTGTTTCTTCGGTAACGGGTAAGGCATCCATGTCAGCTCTTAACGCCACCACTGGACCTTCTTCATTACCCTTTAAGATACCGACTACACCGGTGTAGGCAACATCCGTTTGTACCTCATCAAAGCCCAATGCTCGTAGATGCTCGGCAACAATTCTTGACGTTCTAAATTCTAGATTCCCCAACTCTGGATGCTGGTGAATATCCCGTCGCCAACTGATAACTTTTTTATGTATATCTTTTGCTTTTAGCTCGATACATTCTTCTATATTCATATGAACCTCAGATAAGATTTTCGGTCTTATACACACTACCCCCCTAATTTCGCAGTCTTAATAACTGCAAACCATATCTGCGAAATAGGAGGTAATTAGCGGGTACAAATTAGCATTTACCGTAAATTCTAATTAGTCGCTAAAATTCATAGGAAACACTTAAGCCAACTTTACGAGGACGTTCGATGTAACTGTACCCAGGGTCTGGGCGAAAAGCATCAACGGTGACCTGAGAGACTCCTCTTTTATCAAAGACATTATCAACAAAAAAGAACACCTTCCATGCTTCCGTCTCTAGACCAACTCTAATATCCCAAATGCCAAATCGCCCCTGCTCTTGGTAAGATATATTTGGTGTGCCACCTTCATTGCCCGTTGCACCATCTATTAAGAATTCATTGAAGTCGCTAAACGACTCACCCACATAGTCATAATTTGCATGGAATACCCCTTCCAAGCTATCAGAGACATTCCAGTAATAGTCCAATCCAAAATTAAACGTAAAGTCTGGCACATTGGGGATATCATCCCCATCTAACCCTGTTTGGCTTTGATTGGCCGTATTTAAGTTTAGCGGAGAGTCAGCAGACAACTCTGCTTTGACCCAATTAATTCCGGCATTGACGCTCAAGTTGTCTGTTACATTAGCATTGAGCTCCATCTCCAGACCTTTTACTTCGGCTTCTGCACCGTTCCCAGTGAATTGAAACGTCGCCGTTTGGCCATTGACTGTGAGTGTTTCCGTTTGCAGAACTTGAATATCATCCCAAGATAGTAAATAGGCTGCAGCATTTAAGGTTAAACGCCGATCCAACCACTGAGAATGAATACCCAACTCCCAGTTTTCAACGGTATCCGAGTCATAATTTGTAGGGATCTCAGGGATAATGGCCTGGTTAGTACCACCGGGTCTAAACCCTTCTGACCAAGTGCCGTACACCATTACATCATCATTTACGTTATAACTAAGATTGGCCTTATAGGTACTTCCTGTTTCATCGGCCTTGGTTACGGCTGTAATCTGATCTTCTGGCGGTAACTGGACGGCAAAAATAGCAACGCGAGGCGTTTGTGCGCTGCCATTTTCAATGTCAAAGTAGCGGCCTCCTAACGTAAGGTCCCATTGGTCTGCCAGATGGAAGGTCATCTCACCGAACATTGCTTGCTGATCCAGGAATGCTTCTACATCCCGGCGTAAAACTGTAGCTCCTGTACCTAACGGAAACATAATACCAGTTGCTGGATCGACAAATACCGTCGCACTATCAACAAACGAGTCACGTTCCTGCGAGAATAATCCCGCTGTCCAGCTAATACTCTCTAGCTCTCCCGTCAAACGTAATTCATGCGTTTCAACCTCAGAATCCTGTGGTTGTGATACTACGGCATTAAATCCACCAGCATTAAAATTAAATTCCGCCTGGCGATTGTAGTTACTATATGAATATAAAAGGTCAGCCCAGCTGAGTTTGTGATCAATCACCAAGTTCCAAATTTCCTGATCATCAAGAAACTCTTCCCGAGAGGCAATACCTGTCTCTAAATCATCAAGGTCAGTATTTATATGGAAGCCGCCACCAACTTCCTGATCTTGCTTAATATAGGTGGCCGTTATTGATGTTGCATCGGATACATTCCATCCTGCTATCACACGCCCACCAGTCGCATCGACATCATTTATGTTTTCTTTGTTGTAGCTGATATTATCAATGAAGCCATCTTCCTTACGATCATATAAAACTGCGCGAATCGCTAACGTATCCTCGATTAGCGGAAGGTTGGCCATCAAATTAATTTGACTATTTAAATCACCACCCTCTGTAGAGGATACTTCTGTGAAAATTTTGGCAGAGAATTCGCTCGGGTCAGGCTTGTTAGCAATAAGCCGTATGGTACCGCCCATGGACCCTGAGCCGTATAAAGTACCCTGCGGGCCTTTTAATACTTCGATACGCTCCATGTCAAATGCTTTGAGCTCTGGCGAAAATCTGCCCGCATCATTTGTAGCGCCCGGCGCTCCTGAAACGGGAATTTCGTCAAGATACACTCCTACTTGTGCCTCTCCCGCTCCCTGTATCCCCCTAATCACCGGTCGACTTTGACCCGGCCCATTATCTCTCTGGCTGAGCCCAGGCACAGAACCTACAAAATCTGCAAAGTCGTTAACCCCCAGTTTTTCTAGGGTTTCTCCTGACAATGCAGAAATACTCATAGGCGTGTCTTGAAGACTGGTAGCGCGCTTTGTAGCAGTAACCACAATTTCTTCAATTTCAGCTGCTTGAGAATTCCCACTGATGATCACACCGCTTATTACCAGCGGCAGTATTTTTAATTTTGGCAGTATTTCTAATTTCATTATGGCTTTCCCCTATAGAAAATATTATCAACTCATTCAATATTCAAAACATAACTTTTGTCATGTTATAAATACTAACATAACTTTTGTCATGTTATAAATACTAACATGACTTTTGTCATGTTTCCAACAAGAATGTAACTTTTGTTACTTATTTAAAGAACGGCACAACCAAATCAATCAGCACAAGATCTCCCGAATATCGTTATTCATGCCAGTGGCTTTGTAGTTAGTGTGTAACCCATCAGCGCCCATGGGACAGATATAGCGCTGGTCTAAAGGAGAATTTTTGTTCATCCTAATCTGAGTAACAGTGATGAAACAGAAACCAGCAGGACACACATCGACAGAACGAACCATCCGAGACATCAAGCGCAAGACACGCAAGCAGTACAGTGGGAGGCAGCAGATTCTGTGGTATCGACAAGTTAACTATTTCACACATCCCTATCCTGCCGCCAGACTTTTAAATAACCGCCCTCCTCCATTCATTGAACGCACTGATCCTGAGATCGCGATAATGTTCAGCGCTGACCAAGTGCCTTCCAAGGTTGAATAGATTTGAAACTGCAGCATGAGTTGACACAAATCGTTGGGCCTGCTGTATCGACTTGAACCGCCGCATCCCCCGCTCGCGCACTCTGGTCGCCTCATGCGATTGTTCTGCTCGGTTATTCTCATACTGTTTGGTGCTGTGGATCGTCCCGGGAATCAGCTCACGGTGTGCAACGCCATAACTTCTCAACTTATCCGTTACTATCTTCCTCGGTTCATCACCATGGCTTTGCAATAACCGTCTGAAGAAGCGCTTAGCCGCTGCGCCATTCCGTTTAGCCTGTAGGAATACATCAACAACTTCACCATCTTGATCCACAGCTCGCCACAGGTAGTGCTGTATACCGTTGATCTTCACAATTACCTCGTCAATGTAGAATGTATCACCAAATCCACCATGCCTTCGCTTCAATCGTTGGGCGTATATAGCTCCGAATTTGATACACCAAAGGCGAATTGCTTCGCGACTGACTGTAACGCCTCGTTCGGCGAGAAGGTCTTCAATATCTCTGTGACTGAGATTAAAGCGATGATAGAGCCAGACAGAGTAGCTGATTATGTCAGGCGGGAATCTATGGCGTTTGTATGTGTTCATCGAAAGATTATGCCCGAAGCAGGCCAATCTCCCGTATTAACTTGGCAGTACCGGACAGATGCCCCTTAATGCGCTACAACCGCTTTTCCAAGTTCTGATGAAAATGCACAATGGCCTTTTCGAAAAGTCCGAACGTCAGATAAAGATCTTTACCTGAGTTAATCGTTTCTTGTATTTTTACGGCGGCTTCTCGATCCTCGTCAAGCCCAGCGCCTTTGACAAAATCAGCATCGCGTTTCGCATCCTCTACACTAGCGGTTGATCCGTCTTGCAGCCTATTCGTTACTCTGTAGATCAGAATCTCAGTTCTACCAGGTGCAATGGGTTCAAAGATTGTTAGTGTCGAATGTTTTGAAAGAATTGAGACGACAGTGTTTGGGAACAGATTATAAACTGTGGTAAACACGCCGTCAGAATTACGCTTGCTAGGCTCAATGTCTCTCAGTTCATTAATTCGCCTGAACGGAAAAACTACACGCGAGTTTGGCCCAAAGGTCTCTACGACATTGGTGTTGTCTAAGCCGTATGGATAAAAGGATTTTTTGTGTAAGCCCTTTATGTGATAACCCTCCATGGTAGTTTCCGCAATCAACTTCCAATTGGTAGCGTCAACCACACTATCTTGCTCGAAATACTCTTGATCGTGCGTAAAAAAGTCTGGCATACCGCTTAAGTCGCTTTCGGCAATTTCGGCCTCTTGATTAACATAAACTACGCCGCCCTTCTCGCGCGCGCTAATCTGAACAAGGCCGTGCTCGCTAACATCAACCCCTGGAAATCCGTGACTCCCCGCAATGTTTTTTAAACTTCCATCTAAAGAATAAGACCACGAATGATAAGGGCAAACAAAAGCACGCGCACACCCTGCACCACTGGCAACGGGCATTCCGCGATGTCTACAGCCGTTTAGAAAAGCGCGTATTTCGCCATCCATACCGCGAACAACAAGAATAGGTGTTCCCGCCGCTTTTCTCGCCACATAGCTCCCCTTTTCGACAAGCATGGCCGTCGGACAAAATGGAACCGGTGATCGCCTTATCAACGCTATTTCGGCATCAAACCTATCCTGGTCCAAATAACTCGCCATGGGCTCACGCCAGACGTCAGTCCCCATATCGGTGGTTTTATTATCGATGTGTTCTAAAGTACGCTCGATAAGTTGTTGGTCAGTTAATAGCTTATTCATAGCATTGGATAAAGTTGAATTAGAGGCAAACACATTCGGCACTTCTTGTTTGAGCTTGAATACTAAGTTTACCCTTTTTCCTGACCAGCTTGTGATCAACCACAACCAATATATTGTTGGGGCGCGCCAATGCAAAAATATCATGCCTATTACACCTTTGGTTTAGCGTCTCACATTTATTGTTTTTTACGAATCCGCTGGTATTCACGCCACAATACGATTTACATTAAGCTATGTTTAAAATTTCAAGATTCATAATACTGATTGCCATCCTGTGCTCACTCATTTTTGTCAGCGGTTGCCAAAAGGACAAAACAGACGGCGAATTCACAATCACACTTCGATTGAGTCATGTTTTTAATGTGAATGAAGAGTTGGCGCAATCTATCGAGCTTGTCGCAAATCGAATCAATCAAAAGACCAATGGCGCTGTTCGAGTGCTTACCTACCCCGGTGGTCAAATAGCAACTTATAAAGACGGTGTTGAAATGGTGGTGCGTGGTGCTCACTTTATTTCAGTCGAAGACCCCTCTTATATCGGCGACTATGTTCCTGAATTTACGGCGTTAGTTGGCCCCATGCTTTACAACAACTTTGACGAATACACTGAACTGGTTAAAACGCCTTTAGTAAAAGGTTGGGTTAAGAAAATAGAAGATAAGGGCATCAAGGTTCTCTCACTTCAATACATCTTTGGATTCAGGAACGTTATTACAGATAAAGTCATCCGAACGCCTGAAGACCTAAGCGGCGTAAAGCTCAGAACACCTGGCAGCAAGCTCTTTATCAAAACCCTAAATGCCATGGGGGCTACAGCTACCCCTCTACCGTGGGGCGAAACCTTTAGCGCATTACAGCAAGGCGTGGTCGATGGGCTTGAAGGTTCTGAATTCACCAACCTGGGCACCAAGGTGTATGAAACGGGCAAGAAGAACGTGGCGTTTACCAATCATTTTTTAGGCACCTGCGGTGTTTATATCTCGATGGATGTCTGGAATAAAATTCCAGCAGAGTATCAAAGCATTATCCAAGATGAATTTACCTACGAAGCAGAGCAAATGATCGCGTCACTAAAAGGCAAACACGCACAGGTCATTAAAGATTTGGAAGCACAAGGTGTTACGTTTAATCATATAGACCGCGAGGCCTTTGAAAAACGAACCCTTGAACTGTACGACGGAGAACTACCGGGCGTAACAGTTGAAATGTACGACCAAATACAAGCTGAGCTCAAACAGATTCGGGCGCGAGCGCAAGCCAAGAATACGGCGGGGTCAATACAATGAGTTCAATCAGTCCAAAGAGTTCTAGGAGTTCAGCAGCGAAATACTTTTTTAAGAATTTTGAAGAGATTCTGTGCAGCGTCTTCTTAATCACCATGATTGCGCTGGTTATCGTTAATGTTTTCTTGCGATACCTTTTTAATTATTCAATTTTTTGGGCTGAGGAAGTCGCGACGATATGTTTCGTTTGGTTGGTGTTTGTGGGTGCAAGCGCTACCTATAAACATAAAATGGATATGGGCATTGACGTTCTAATAACAAAAACCCCGCAACACATAGAAAAATCCATTCGTTTTGCCGTAAGCCTTATTTTACTAGTTCTAAATGGCTACATTTTTTATATGGCCATTGTCTTCACCAAGATCGCTTGGATTAAACCCACTGCGGTTTTAGGCATTAGCTCTGCAGCGATTAATTCAGCTCTAATTGTTGGTTTTGGACTCATCACGTTCCATACCATTAGGTTTCTGCACCGCGATATTGTTGAGTACTTGAATAGGGAGAAAATCTAATGATTTACTTACCTATCCTGCTGGTGTTTGTACTTTATTTTTCTGGCATACCTATAGCCTATGCCCTGTTTGGCGCATCTATTGTTTATTTCACGTTTTTCGATGCTGGCATGCCGCCGGACTTAGTGTTACAGAAGTTCATTACCGCAACCGCGTCGTTCCCATTACTGGCAATCCCGTTCTTCGTAATGGCGGGCTCGGTGATGAACTACTCAGGTATAAGCAAAAAGCTTATGCAAATGGCTGAGGTGCTAACGGGTCATCTGGTTGGCGGTTTAGCGCAGGTAAATGTTGTGCTCAGTACCTTTATGGGCGGCGTTTCAGGGTCTGCCAATGCAGACGCGGCCATGCAGAGTAAGATTCTTGTGCCTCAAATGGAAAAACGCGGCTACAGCCGAGAGTTTTCGGCCGCTATTACCGCAGCCTCATCGGCCATCTCACCCGTGATTCCACCGGGCATAGTCATGATCATCTATGCGCTTATAGCACAGGTGTCAGTGGCAAAGATCTTTGCAGCAGGCTACGTGCCTGGTTTGATTATGGCTGGGGCATTAATGTTTACCGTAACGCTGATCTCGCGTAAACGTCAGTACAAACCTTCCCGAGACAAACGCGCTACGGGCAGTGAAATGGCCGCTCAGTTTAGAGAGTCTATTTGGTCGTTGTCTCTGCCGTTCGGCATTATTCTTGGGCTGCGTTTTGGCTTATTTACGCCCACCGAGGCTGGCGCCATGGCTGTTCTAGCGTCCGTTCTGATTGGTATTTTTGTGTATAAGGAGCTTGAAGTCGCACACATCAAATCGATCTTGCTCGACACCATTTACGGCACAGGAACGGTGGTTCTCATAATCGTATCAGCGTCGGTGTTTGGTTATTACCTAAACTGGGAGCGTATTCCTCAAGAACTTACGGCAACGCTGTTAGAGTTCACATCAAATAAGTACGTAATGCTCGCGGTAATCAATGTATTTCTGTTGATCATTGGCATGTTTTTAGAAGGCGGCGCCGCGTTAATAATAATTGCGCCATTGCTAGTTCCTGTTGTGATTGAACTGGGCATTGACCCCATTCATTTCGGCATGATCATGATTGTTAACATAATGATTGGCGGAGTAACGCCACCCTTTGGCTCAATGATGTTTACCACCTGCTCGGTAACCAAAGTACCTGTTGGTGACTTTATGCGTGAGATCTGGCCATTCATAATCGCCCTACTCATCGCTTTGCTTATCGTTACCTATGCGCCGGGGCTAGTGATGTTCCTTCCTGGATTAATGTAAGTCCTTTTAAAAACAGTCTCTATCAAGAAAATGGCTCAGTTCTTGAGGTCGCGTTTAATTAAGCATGTTCTGGTGCCTGGTAATCTGCAAACCACCAATAAGCTAGTATCGCCGCGATAATGAGTAGGATGCCATTGACGATAAACACGACATGGTGCTCCCAGTTATCATAGATATATCCGCCTAACAATGGTCCGCAAGCGGCCCCAATACCGGCTGCTGCCTCTTGGGCGCCGATAATCGTGCCACGCAAGGCATCAGGCGCCATATCGGCTACTAGCGCGTCTTCTGCGGGGCTAGCCATTGCCCAACCCATTGCAAAGAAGATATAAGCCGTCGCGACAAAGATGATACTTGTAAAGAAGGGTAAAGATATGGAGATTATGCCTGCGAAGGCGACCCCAATAGCAATTATTGGAGCCCTGCCCCATTTATCCGACCACTGGCCTGAATACTTAGGCAATATGGCATGGACCAAACCAGCGGGCAGAAAAGCCACCGCCAAAGTAAGCACATTGAGGTCAAACTTGTTTTTCAAAAACAACAAATAAATAGGTTCTATAAGCGCACTAGCGAATGCAGAAAGAAACACCACAAAAAGGACTTTGCGAAGCTCTGGAGTCCATTCTAGCTTTGGTCGGGGTAACGTATCCGAAGGTGCCAATTGAACTGGCGACGTTTCCTCAATCTTAAGTATCGACCAAACCAATGCAAGTAACGCCATGAACGAATAACCAAGAAAAGCAATTACCCAAGCCTGCTGCATTGGCATAAATCCAAGCAAGGTAAACCCGAACATGCCGCCGATCATTGCGCCCCGAACTGATGTTGTGGTCAGTTTACCCATCGCCATACCACGGCCATTCTTTTGATTAAGATCAACAACGATTGTACGCGCCGAGACCCACATCAACGATGCCCCTATTCCCAGCAGAAACCGCGCAAGGTAAAAATCGACAATGCTTGTGCTATACGCCATAACAAACATTGATACGGTGTAGAACACAAATGCAAAGGTAAAGAACCAGCGCCGCCCAAAACGATCAAGACAGAAGCCTACAACGGGGCGAACCAGCAACATCGTGCCTGTGAAAACTGCGTACATCCCGCCAATACCAAAGGCGGTAATGCCTAAATCATCAGCTCTGATGGGTAGGCCAAAATTGAGGAATACGAACGCGGTACTTCCCAGAAAAACTGCTGTGAGATAATTTGAATTCGTCGTCTCGCTCATATTCCTTTTATAACACAGAGTACGCCGTGTAAATTCCAAGAGGGTAATTTGATAATTTAAAGCGGTGGGTGTCAGCGGGTATCTCGGCGCTACGAACCGTTGTCTCTTTTAACGCATGACCTTTAGAAAAGCTGAAGAAGGTTAGAACAACAGAAACGGATAACAACATCCATCCTGAGTGCTAACCTAGATCTGACTACCTGCGCGGGAATGACCGAGTGAATCCCTGACACTGAAAAGCTGAAATATTATTAAACTTCTGTTTTTTTCTTTCGGCTGAATTCCTGCATCAAGGCGAGTCCATGTTTACGTTGATCGTGCACCAAAGCTATCTTGCGTTCCAACTTTTCTATTTCGGCTTGTTCTGTTTCACTATCCAGCATCGCAGTAAGTTTCTTCTCATAACTGCGTAATTTTTTAACTACCTTCTCGATATGCTTTTTTTTGGTTTTACGCGCGCGGTGCTCGCCATCAAAAATTTCATGAGCCTTAGCAATTAACTTTTTGACTTTCATTCTTTACCCCCTTGATTTGATGTCGCATTACTTTTTTCTGTCCGTACAGAGCCCTCAAAATCTTCGACCGCAGCACCTAGTTCATACTCCCCCATAGACATGCTCCGCTCTGCTGCTCTAGTCATACTATCACCGGTTGAAAAAAGAACTCTAGCCATCGCAATTAACTTATCCGCTATGTTGTCTGCATAACTTTTATCATTCATCAAAGATGTGGCCATTTGCGGTGTGATCTTGTGCTCGCGTATCAATTTGTCCAATACCTCATCAAACTGCTTATCTTGTTCATGAGCCTCGATTTTTAGGTGATCTAGAGACAATATAATAGCCGAATCATCACTATCACTACGTACCCGCTCTAAGGCGACGAGAAGCGAAACCAATTTAATTCTGATCGTATTGTACTGCTCTTGAATCCGTTGATTCTCGGCATCCAGATACTGATTAAGGTTTTTTTGTAGGTGCTTGGTATCCTTAATCGCCTCAATCATATATTTACCTGCAGTTCGCAATACAAAAAGCTCACCATTAGGTACCTCGTAATTTCTAGCTTGTGCCTTACTACCAAAGTCTACAATCATGCTGTAGAGGTCTTTTATTGACTCTCTATATAATTCGTCGATGTCAACACGCGGGGCAAAATCAGCGCGAGCAACCACTTCGTCTATGGGGCTTTGTGCTCTAATTTTCGTTGGCTTAATTCGCAAACCTAGCGCAATAATGTCTAGCGCCTGATCGTACAACCGCAGCATTTCATTGCGAATGGCTGCAACCGCTGTTTCAGGATAGTCTAATGCGGATTCCTTTAAATATTTTGACTGCGTTGCCAGAAAATTTATTGGCTTAACAACTTTTTCAAGAACGCCGACGAGCGGAACTATAAACGGCGTCATTACGATGATCCCAATCGTATTAAAGATGGTATGAAACACCGCCAGTTTGAGCATATAGTTTTGCTCAGCAATACCAATATTTTGGCTGATAACATCAACAATGTTCGTCAGTTGATAAATCAAACTAATTGCGATAGCCGCTGTCACTAGATTGAAAACAAGGTGAGCAACCGCCAATCGACGGCCTTCGACATTCGCGCTCATTGCGCCTAGAATCGCCGTGACGGTCGTACCCACGTTGGCACCTATAGCCAACGCTAGCGCATTCTCATAGGTGATCTGATTTGCCGCCAGGGCAGTGATAATAAGCACCAACGTTGCATGGCTTGACTGCATTACAACGGTCGCAACTAAGCCGATTAGCACAAATAGAAAAATACCCGCATAACCCTCTACCGCGTGGGCTTTGAGGTCAATGGAGCCACTGAATGCCTCAAAGCCCTCTTTCATGTAATGAATACCCAGGAACAGAAACCCGAGCCCCGTTAACACATAACCAATACCACGGAGTTCTTTGCTTTTTTGAAACAGTAGGATTACCCCAAACACGATCATAGGCATCGCGTAGGCGGATATATTTACTTTTAGACCGAACCCAGCCACCAGCCATGCACCAGTGGTGGTACCAAGATTGGCACCAAAGATAATGCCTATACCTGCCGACAATGAAATCAAGCCCGCTGACAGAAAAGATATGGCGATGACAGAAACCAGCGAGCTGGATTGCATTACGCTTGTTGAGAAAAAGCCAAAGCAAAGGCTCTTGGAAAGACTGTTGGTACTGCGGCGCAACCAGTTCTCTAAAACGCCGCCCGTAAAGGCCTTAAAGCCCTCTTCTAGGCTCAGCATCCCGAATAGGAATATGGCGACACCAGATGCGATTTCCTTAAAATTTGGGCTCAGCCAGAAGCCGTACGCGAGAAGTGCAAAAATAGTAGGCAGCAATATCTTACGCATCATTATAGGTAATCCTAGCTGCGCAGCCTGCGTTCTGAATTGGCGACACTATTTTTTTCCATCACCTAGCCTCTCTATTCAGACATGATAATTGATGCGCGCTTAGCAACTTAAGGCAACATCATTCCGCGTATGGTGAAAAAAGTCATTCCGGCCATGACTGCTGATGCTGGAACAGTAATTAACCAAGCAGCGGCTATCTTGACGAGGGCTGAGCGTTTCACTAAATCCTGACGATAGGTCTTCGTCAACATCTTACGCTCTTCCTTGGTTAGCTCCGCCTTTGCTGTGTTCTTTTTGAGTTGCTGGAGCAATTGACCCTTTTGCTGCACTGAAGCTTGGTTGAACGTTTCTAAAAATTCTTCAACCTGCTCTTGATCGCGGCCTTCGTGGTGGTGCTCTATCTCGTGAATAATGACGGCATAATTGGATTTAATATACTCGCGTAAAAAACCAATACCGAATACACCACCTACAGCAATATGGGTTGAACTGACAGGCAAGCCTAATTGCGAGGCAATAATCACAGTCACAGCTGCGGCCATAGCTACGCAAAACGCGCGCATTTGATCAAGTTGCGTTATCTCGCTGCCTACCGTTCGGATTAACTTTGGACCGAACATGGCTAGCCCTAATACTATTCCAATTGCTCCAATCATCATGACCCATATCGGAATAGCCGCTTTGGTAACAACGCCACCATTAGTTACAGAATCATGAATCGCCGCGAGTGGACCTACGGCATTGGCGACATCATTGGCGCCATGCGCAAAACTTAGTAGTGCTGCTGCAAAGATCAGAGGGAGAGTAAAAAGAGTATTAATACTAGGCTTATCATTCGTCAGCTTCTTAGATTGCTTGGCTATTGCTGGAATCAATAAAAAATAGGCAACTACCGCACACGTCGCGCCAATTCCTAACGCCACTTTAAATTCGATTTTCCAAATTTTTGAAAGCCCTTTCATTGCAAGGTAGGTGGCAAATGCCATAACCATCAACGACAGCAAAATGGGCATCATGCGCCTAGCCGCCTTAACCATGTCTTTCTTATAGGTAATCGTGTGCTTTATCCAATATAAGAACAGCGCGGCAATGACCCCGCCCAGCACGGGCGATATCACCCAGCTGGCCGCAATGGTACCTAAGGTTGGCCAATTAACGATTTCCATACCACCGGCCGCCATTCCAGCACCGAGTACTCCGCCAACAATTGAGTGCGTTGTTGATACCGGCGCACCAATTGCAGTGGCTAAATTAAGCCACACGGCACCGGCTAAAAGAGCGGCTATCATCACCCAAACAAACACCTGCCCATCGGTAATCAGGGCCGGGTCGATAATGCCTTTCTTAATGGTGCTGACGACGTCGCCACCAGCAATAAGGGCTCCCGAAGCCTCAAATATTCCAGCAATAATAATCGCGCCAGTGAGTGTCAAAGCGCTTGAGCCAACGGCTGGCCCGACATTATTGGCGACATCGTTAGCACCAATATTCATTGCCATGTAGCCGCCAATCATGGCTGCAACAATTAATTCAATGCTGAACGGCCGACCCAGAACGTCAATTGTAGAAACGTAGAGGATAATTAAAACAATGAACAACATGCAAGTTCCAAAATGGAACATCTCGCGGCGACCAAATCGAGTAGCATTTTCGATTTCTTGAATATCCTCTAATTTCACAGATCTTTCCCTATTTTTATAGTTGTAAGCGGTGTCCCCCAGTCAGAACTGGGAAATCAGATTTGTACAATTCATGATTATTTATTAACAGCTTCGATGCTTTGATCTAGATCAATTAAACAAACGATTGAGATTAGTTTTGACGCTTGAAGCAAAGTCTTGCCTGCATTGCCCGTAATGAATCCCGATATAATTATTCAGATATCAAGCGCTTTCTCAAGACGCTCAATTCTCGCTTCCAGTTCGGCAATCTTTTGCGCCGTGTGGCTAGCTGGCTTTGATTCTTTCGCCTTAACTTCAATAGCCGACAAGTCCGGCTCGCCGCCCAGTAAATGCGTATAGCGCTGCTCTCGCTGCCCAACCGCGACAGGTAGGGCCATAACAAGTGGTGGATCTAGCGACATAAGCTCTAGAACGCTCTCTTCGACTTGTTCAATTGAATCGAAACCGATCATTTTCTCGGTACGCGCTTTCAAGTCGTTTAACGTTAAAGGTTCTCGCAACATCAACATCGCCAGTATTGCCTGCTCCTCGCGAGATATTTTAAACACACCCGGCGCGCGGTGTGAGAACTTATCAATTCTCTCAGAGTGATCAATGCTTACGTAGCCCATTTCTTTAAGCATTCGCGCGGTTCTCACCACTAAACCTTCGTCCCACGCCACTACAGGGTGCCGATTAGACTTTTGATTTACCGCAAGCGTCAATGAGTTGGGCGTTAATGGATAGTTCTTAGGCGTGGCAAGATGCTTTTCCATTAAGCATGCAAGGACTCTGACTTGTTCGGGATACAGAATTTTCTTAGTCTCTTCGGTCATAGCGTGAGTTTTGCGTTAGTGTGAATGGATTAGCTGATGTGGTATTCATGACAGTAGCATGTACTTTACAATAAATTTGAAAAAGTTCGACACACCATTGCGAGATCCGTTGTCGAAAATGTTTATGAATTTTGATCAGCACAAATGCCCTACCCGTTTGAGCCTGTCGATTGTATTTTGATACACTAAGCGTTGAATGCGAAGACCTAAGGGGGCAGAGATTGTTATAAGGCTCTATTGATTATGTGAGATCACTACCTTTACACAAGCCTATTATGAAAAATAAATCTCTAAAGCCTAACAGCGCGCTAAAAAGCAATATTGTTGCATCGTTGGCATTTCCCTTAACGATGAGCTGTGCCTTGTTTGTTACGTGGTATGGGTTTGCAGTTCTTGATGTTCACCATGTATTGATGGCGACATTATCAATTGTGATCTTTGGCTTTATTGTGATTCCGGTTCTCGAGCGCCGTCTTCCCTTTCGACAAGATTGGAGTCACAGCGATGGCGACGTTGGCACCGACTGGCTTCACATGATTATTGCCAATGGCATAGTGGTAAACCTTGAAAAGCCGATACTAGTTGCTGTGTTCGTAGGCGCTACCGCATGGCTCGCCGCTACTTTTGGCAGTGGTTTATGGCCTGACACGTGGCCATTACTAGCCCAATTATTGCTAATGCTGTTGATTGCAGAATTCGGACGGTATTGGGTGCATTTTGCTGCGCATAAAATACCGTGGTTATGGCGCTTACACGCGATACACCACAGCCCTAACCGCCTTTACTTCCTAAACGCGGGTCGTTTTCACCCATTAGAAAAGGTCATATTTCAGCTGCCTGAGGTGGTTCCCTTCATATTATTGGGCACTAACATCGAAACCATTGCACTGTATGCAACGTTTAATGCGATCCACGGTTTTTTTCAGCACTCAAACATTCAGCAGCGTTTGGGCTGGTTAAATTATGTGTTTTCTCTGCCTGAACTACATCGATGGCATCACTCTAAGAACATTGAAGAGTCAGACCGCAACTTCGGTAACAATCTAATTATCTGGGATCTTGTTTTTGGCACTTACTTCAACCCGAAAAATCGAGAAGTAGACGATATAGGCTTGCTCAATACAGACTACCCAAAAGGATATCTGGGCCAACTAAAGGCACCCTTTGCCAAGCGTGACATTTCCAAACCTGAAGGCTACGTTAAATAGCGCATCAAGCTGGGTTCTATGGAATGACTCCGATCACGTTTTAGCCTAATGTAAAACGTGATGAAAGTACTCACGATCAAAGATTCCGTAATACAAATATGCAGGTGTAACCATGCCGAAAGGCTGGACATCATCAATGACTTCCCATTGGGTTTTGTGCGCAAGAAGAACGCTCTTTTTGGTCGAGCTAAACCGCCAAATATTTACCGCCACATCAGCTTTTGGCAACCCCCTACTTGGGCCTTTAGAGTACCGTTCTTTAAAATTGGTGGACATCTTCAAAGCCAACTCGATCAAGGATGGCGGCAGTGTCACCATGTAGTGTTTTTTGACAAACACCGGGTTAGTTTCGTCGAGTAGTTGATGCAAATATAAGCCGGCCAAACGATGATCTTCGTGACCGTACAATCCAATATCTTTATCAAACCCGATAATTACAGTGGGTTTGAATTCTTCGATTGCATCAAGCATCGCCGTCTTAATTGCTTCTGATGAACTCTCAGCGACACCGCTGTCTGGAAAATCCAAGACCCGCATGTAGTCCACGCCCAAGATATCCTTTATTGCATGCACTTCCTTAGTTCTCGCCTGCCCTAGCTCATGTTGTGATACAAGTCCTCCTGTAGGCCCAGCTTCGCCACGAGTCAGATAAACCAAACCTGTTGGAATATTGTTAGCGTGAAATTTTGCGAAAGTGCCTGCGACCATGATTTCGTCATCAGGATGAGCAAAAACCGCCAAGACTCGATCATTTTGACCTGCAATTCGTGTGACCGGAACGCTACGATCGTTTACATAGACGTTGGCTGCGAGTACTAGCGCTATCACTAGTACCGCCACTAATAGAACGGCTTGTATTAGGGTTCGTTTCATAAGCCCTGATTCGTTAGTCAGTTAAAGCTAAGATCGTGAATCCTCTTCTGATGACTGGATCAGCGCCGCGCCCACCATTCTTGAATTTCTGGTCTTTAGATTCGCTTGAACCTTAGACGTAGTGCGTTCGCGCCAAATAATGATGACCCCAGAAAGTATGGTTATCCCCGACCCCACCAACACCCATCGGTCTATGGTTTCTCCAAAGAACACATAACCGAACAAAATCGCCCAGACTATTTGGCTGTATTGCATGGGACCAACGAAAGCCGCTGGCGCACTTCGAAAACCTCTCAATACAAAATACTGGCCGATTAACCCAAGCACGCCGATCAGAAACATTGTCGCCAGGTCACTGAAAGGCATGGCAACATAAACGAAATAGAGCGCACCGCCGGTAACAATTATGTTCGCCAACAACGGGAACAATATCATCGTTGCCATATTTTCAGTCGCACTTATCTTACGCGATATAACAGCTGATCCAGCGCCACAAAAAGCGGCTGCGAACGCCGCCACATGACCAATCGTAATTGAGTCGGGTGTTGGCCTTAGTACAACTATTACGCCAGCTAAGCCCATAATAATCGCAAGCCACCGTACCAACGCGATATGCTCGTCAAGAAACCAAACAGCTAAAACTGAAATAATTAGTGGCGAGCAAAAAAGCAATACATAAGCTTCGACCATGGGTAATTTAGCAAAGGCGAAAAAACCCAAACTCAATCCTGCCACATGCAGCAATGCCCTGAACGTTAATAGCCCAGGATTATTTGGCTTGAGCGAAACAGGTTTGCCTTCAATAATGCGCGCAATCGAAAATGGCACGTATCCAAACAGAGTTGCGAAAAACACAATCTGAAAGACATTGTAGTCATGGAGAGATTTAACTAAGGCATCATGGGTTGAATAAATGGCATATCCTAGTAGTGCCAAGAGAATGCCTGGAACGATAGAGTGGTGCTGCTGGTTTTCTTGAGAGTTCATAATGTCTACTAGTTAGCGCTGAGATATTTACGATTAGCTGGCGTTAGCTTATCAGGACATACACACTTAATGGTCTATAAGTTCATGTTTTTATCCACACCCTGTATGCTCTATCGATGAAAGCGTGCAACTCATGCGGCAAATGTTGTATCAAGTACAGTAACGGTGCCCTATCGGCGTCAGATGCCGATATTGAACTATGGGAAAGCCTGCGCCCCGATATCTATCGATATGTCCGTGACGACAAAATTTGGATGGATCCGGAGACTGGAAATCAAATTGAACTCTGCCCTTGGTTGCGTAAAGAACCCAATCAAACCAGTTTTAATTGCGCGATCTATTTCGATCGTCCAGAAGACTGCCGCGTTTACCCTGCTCTGGTCAGTGACATGATCAATGATGAGTGCGAAATGCTTGAACCAAAGGATTTCGCTGATACCCGCAAAGCTCAAGACGTACTAGATACTAAATTTCGAGACAGCTGAATGAATATCCATAATCTACTTTTTGCAAGAATAACAACGGTTTAGATTGGGCTACGCGCAACTACTGTTCAAAGCAGTATAAATGCACAGATGCTTCGCATGGAATACTATCGACATCCCCAGTCCACTCATTGCCAATGGCATTGCCATTCCCTACTCTTCCATTCCCTACTCTGCCGTCGGCTTCAATATTTGCCCAGCCATCGCATGTAGGTCCAAATGGACTACCGTCAGCTTTAACATCCGTCCAAACTGTAACTAGTTCGGTGGCAATCGTTACGCCCTGGGCGGTAACGTTGATCGGCGCTTTAAGTTGATTGTTCAGCAGGTCGGTAAAATCATTAGCGACTAATTGTCCGTCGACTCTTCTATAAGGGTCTACGCTTTTGTTGAACGATCGTTCATTTCCCAAGCCAGCCACAATACCTGTATCAAGCCATGCCCTATAAGTACCTGTTGCTTTTGAGCCCACGGCATCTGCTTCTGACTGACAGATTGCATCGGCACCGATCGGACCGCCAAAATTACCCGTGTGTGTTCCTGTAGTGATGAATACAGTTTTAGAAGGCGTTGTTGGCGATTCGCCAAGCGGAATTACCACAACTGTATTCTTTGCTAATGAAGAAAGCGAACATACCAAAAGAACCAATAACCCAGCCCACAGTTTAATTGTTCTTTTTGCCGTGTGAATCGCCATAGAGGTGTACTCTTAAGAAATAAAGTGTGATTAAGTTCAATGAGCTTTTCAGCAAGCGAAAACCTCTTTAGCATGGCTAGATTATCATAATCAAAGCACTAGTGCTTAACCGTGTATTTCTATAGATCGGTCACCTTCCCGACTTTTAAGTCCAAGGCTTTTTTATACAAATAGCTAGCCATTGAGACGTCTTCAATCGCACCACCCAGCGACTTAAACAGAGTGATATCGTCGTCTGCTTTTCGCCCTTCAACCAGCTTCTGCAGTATTTCAGCCAACGATCCAATAACGTGGTCTGGCTGAATTAAACCGGCCTCCTGTGCTGAAACATACTCGCCTGCTTCTGTGGTAGCCGCATCCTTAAAGTCAATGTAACAGCGCGCGATAGCGACTAGCTCTACATCAAGTTCACTCCTATTTGCAGCATGTGCTCCTACCGCATTAATATGAGTGCCTGCCTTAACCGCATTACGCATCAATAACGGTTCTATGCCGGGGGTCAGTGTCGATATTATGTCGCTTGAAGCCGCAACCTCATCAGGGGTTTTACAAGCGATTACCCTCACATTGAATTGCTCCTCAATTTCAGAACATATGGTTTGCAACTTCGCTGAATCCCGCCCCCAAACACTAACGCAACTTAACGGCCTAACTTGAGAAATTGCAGAGATATGAGGGATTGCTTGATTGCCTGTACCCACTATCCCCAAACGGTGCGCGTCTTTGCGTGCTAAAACATTGGTCGCGATAGCACTTACCGCCGCGGTTCGCCACAGGGTGATACTTTGCGCATCAAGTAACGCCACAGGCGCCCCTGTTGAGAGATCATAGAGAATGCAGGTACCTTGTATGCTTGGAGTGTAGCGCTCGCTAGTCGCAAGGGATTTAACAATCGCAAATTCACTATCAAGCACGGCTGGCATACTTAAAAACATGCCATGCTCACCAATATCAAGACCTTGCCGAACGGGTTGAATCGAATGGCCTTTCTCAAGACTAATAAGTCCAGCTTCTAGCACTGGAAATATTTCTTTCCACTGCGACAACCGGTCTATGTCGTTAAAAGAAAGTATGATCAATTTAGTAACTCTTTATGTTTTTAACTCTTCTGTTTTAGCTCTTAGCCGCTTGGTCTTAAACGTATTGAAACCGGACGAGGCTACAACTTTAAAGAAAGACAGAAGCGCATTTTCATTAGGCTTGGGGTCTCGCCCTTTTGAGATTCGGTGTAGCTGACGTCCGTACCAAGCCACTTCCATTAAGGCCATTTTGTCTATGGCCTTAATTCCCGTTTTGATTGGATTAACATTAATGTCGATTATCTTGCCGGCGAGAAGTTTGTTAGGGTATTGCGTGTCGACCGCTAACGGCCTAGCCAAACCCACCATATCAAGGCTTCCACTGCTCAATGCAGCGTTCATCGCCTTTGCCGTTCTAAAGCCACCTGTAACGGCCAATGGCACCTTAACTTCGCTTCTGATCTTTTCGGCAAACTGTAAAAAATAAGCTTCCCTTTGTTTAGTAGAATCGCGAATATCCTTACCGCTCATCGACGGTTGCTCGTAGGTTCCACCTGAAATTTCTACGTGGTCTATGCCTTCTTTCTCTAATTGTTTAATGACCTCTAAAGATTCCTCTTCGGTAAAGCCACCTTTTTGGAAGTCTGCTGAATTGAGCTTAATACCTATGGGAAAGTCATCGCCTACTTGGCGACGAATTTCACGATATACAGCCAGCACAAACTCCCGCCTATGCTCAGCAGACCCGCCCCATTTATCGGTTCGTTGGTTAGTGTGTGGTGATAAGAACTGACTGACTAAGTAGCCGTGAGCCCCATGAATTTGCACACCACTGAACCCTGCTTCTTTAACTAGACCTGCACTACGGCCAAACCGTAGAATGACATCGTCGATTTCCTTAGCCTCAAACGCACGTGGCGTATCAAAAAAGCTTTGCATGCTTTTTGCAAACGGAACAGCAGAAGGAGAAAGGTTTTCTTCATTAAGGCCTTTAGGGGATTGCTTGCCTGGATGATTAAGCTGTACCCAACATTGGGTATCGTTTTCAGTTGCTGCAGCGGCCCACTCTTTTAGCAAAGTCATATCGCGGTCATCTTCAATGGCCACATTATTAGGCTCCCCCAGTGCACGACGATCAATCATTACATTGCCCGTTATCAATAGGCCAATACCGCCGTTTGCCCATGCCCGATAAAGCACCGGATAAGCCTTAGTCGCCATATTATCGGTAGTGCCCAACGCCTCAGACATAGCTGACTTCATAAGCCGATTTTTTATCGCTGCCCCGCGCTGCAATTCAATAGGCTCTGCAATGGGGTTGGATTTACAGACTTTGGAATTGGTATCGGCCAAATCATTCATATTGTTATCGCTAGTGTTTGCAGACTAATCTTGGGTTAAACGACAATGCAGAATCGATAGAGCATAGCCGTATTAAGATTTATGAGCGATTAATTATGCTCTTCGGTCTACCAAACTGCTAGCACCCGCTTGCTCATTTTTTCATATAAGTCGTGCATCTAAATACTCGGATACCATCTGTTCGCACACATAATTGTATACCGCGCCGCTGAACCACAGAGCAAAAATAACTATGACTAGAATCGAAGATTTGCGTAGGCATCATTTAGGAAGCAGCCATTTGAGTAGTGCTATTCGGGTAGCTTATGACGTTGAGCTAGGGGCCATGAGTGAAATTTGTAGCGAACTTCCCGATAAATCTGATCCCAATAACAAAAACGCAAGCAACAACATTACGATGATTGCTGTACTAACCACCACCTTACCAATCAAATATGTGAGATTGCTCATTGTCGTCATCCTCTAAGTTGTGCTCGAAAAAGTGCTCTTCGAAGACCGAAATCGAATAGCCGCATGCCATGTCTACATATTACGGAGACTTATAATCGTCAATGAGGAAATAGTGTGGAGATTAAGGAGATGACTCCTTTGAATAAGGAGTAAACGTGCAGAAATAAAAAACCCCGCTTAGGGGTTGGGTCTAAGCGGGTTGATAGATAATCGAAAAAGAAGTCTTAAGTGTCCTTTTCATCTTTTTCATCATGTTTAGAATGGCGTGGTCGATGGTCTGGCCGACACGCTAAAGGGGCATCTTCGTTGCGAGCAGATGCCGCGCAAACTCCGGGCAAGCTGTCTCCACGTGGCGACACAAACTCGCAAGCTTGGTCAACAGCAAGCTCGTCACACGCTTCGATAGCTGCGGGTGGAGGACCGCGGTGACCCTTCTTGCAATCCGGCTTACCTTCATCATCTCCAGCAAAACTAGCACCAGAAAGGAATAGCGCGATGCTGACGCCTAACACGCCTTTACGAACGTAACATTTAATATGATTAGATTTTAAAACCATGAATAACTCCCAAGAGTGAATACCAACTATTTTAAGAGACTCAATTCTATTCAATGAACATGCAGTAAAAATGGTTTGAATTAGGAGTAATTATGAAGTTTTGAGACTCTACTCGACCTTATAGCCGACACCGTAAACAGAGTGAATGATCTCTTCTTTGGCTACGTCGTTTAGCTTTTTACGAACATTCTTTATGTGAGTATCAATGGTTCGGTCGCTTACTATGCGTCCGTCTGTGTAGGCAGCGGCCATCAACTTATCTCGACTAAAGATACGCCCAGCGCGCTTAGCTAGAGCGAAGAGCATACGGAACTCTACCGCCGTTAGGGTCACTGCAGAGCCCTCGATCTGGCAATAGAGTCTGTCTTTATCGAGTACGAGCGAGCCATACTCAAGCGTAGTGCTCTCGCTGAGAGCTTGTTGATTAGCGATTCGACCAACCCTACGCAATATATTGCGAATTCGGACCACCACTTCACGCGGGCTAAACGGCTTACAGACATAATCATCCGCACCAAGTTCTAGCCCTAGCAGTCTGTCTATCTCATCAATTCGAGCTGTAATCATTACAATCGGCACGTCGGACGTTTGGCGGAGCTCTTTGCATATATGCAAGCCGTCTTTACCTGGCAGCATTAAATCTAGAATCACACACGCAGGATCCTTCTGCGCGATAGTCTCCACAGCATTGGTTCCTTCATGGAGCATTGTGACTGCATAACCTGCGTCATTTAAATAATCTCGTAACAGTTGAGCGATTTTCACTTCGTCCTCAACGATGACTATTTGTTGGCGTAGCTTGGCTGTCATTGCTTGTCACCGATTGGAAACTCAAGCTTGATACTGACCCCACCCAGTGCCGACGCGCTAGCACTGATTTGGCCGTGATGAGCAAGAACAATATTCTTCGCGATGGTTAAGCCAAGCCCGGCGCCGGCCACTCTTCGGCTCCTTGACTCGTCTTCACGATACAAAGGTTCAAACATCTGCTCAAAGGCTTTGTTGCTTACCCCCGGTGCGCTGTCATCAAACTCAATAATAAGCAATGTGCCCTCGGTTCGAACCACTATGCGTATTTCGCCACCTTTGTCGGTGTAGGCAATAGAGTTGTTGAGCAGATTGGTGAAAAGTTGTTCTAAACGGTTTACATCTGCCTGCATGGTTGCACGAGCGCCTACTGTCAAAGATGCAGTAATTTGAGCTTGCTCAAGACGAATTTGGTTTTGATCTAAGACACTTTCCAACAATTGCACTGGGTCCACGTTAGCAAATTCGTAACGTAGGCCACCAATGTCAGACAGCGAAAGCTCGTACAGGTCATTGATCAAATGTCGAAGGCGCGCCACTTCATGATCTAAGGATTCCATCTGGTTCATATCCATAGGCCTTAGACCGTCTTTGATCGCTTCGATCTCGCCGGCAAGAATGGTGACCGGCGTACGCAACTCGTGCGAAATGTCCGCCAGCCAGCGCTTGCGTGAGCTGCGATTCTGTTCCAAGGTGACTGCCAACCGATCAAGGTCAGACATCAGAGTTCCTAATTCATCGTCACGCTCAACAGAGAGTCTGGACGAATAGTCGCCGCTCGCAAGTCTTACGACACCTTGTTTAATCTGTAGAACGGGGGCGACCAATAAGCGCACTAAACCCCATGACGCTAATCCAGCCAGTATTAGAGACACCAAACTTATGAACATACTAGCGCGCGTTTGCTGTTTAGAGAACTCTGTTTCTAGGGAGCTGTCGGTACGAACCTTGGCCACTGTTCTCAGCTCTCCAATGTTTTCGTCGCCTGCTGTAACCGGAACGCGTACTACGTAATCGTCGCGCGGCAAATTCACTTGTCCTGCGACATGTTTGCCTTGAGAGTCAACCAGCATGGTCGGATGACGATCAGGTGGCTCACCTGACCCTCCTCTTTTATTTGAAGGTAGCGGTAAACGGCCTTCAGGAAGATGTTCAATGTCTGGGTGAGCTCTATCTTCAGGTGCGATATCTTTAGGTGAGCGTCCAAAGCGTCTAGTTGGCGGATTTCCTGCATCGCGTCTAGGCGGTGGCCTACGTGCATCATGATTAGGGGGTGGCTGACCATCAAACCCTTGTCTGAGATGGTCTTCGCGCCTAGGTGGCGGTCTGTCTCCGAGCCGAGCTTGATCAAAGGGCTTGGGGCCAAAACTTCCAGGCGGCCCTGGTCGTGGATTCCACTTTTCTATTACGCCTTCAAATACTTCCGAGGTCATATTGTTCCAATTTCGGTCATTGCTTACATAATGCTCAGCAAGCTCGTCCGCCATACTACGGAGTCGGCGCTGTTCTAACGCAGTAACATAATCTATGAAGCCCGTTTCAAAACTCCATCGAGCCAGCAGCAACGTGGCAATTAGCACGATGCTGGTTAGGCCAATCATGGAAAGAAACAGTTTTGAGGAAATAGACTTCATTGTGACGGAGTATAACGCTCACTCATAGATTGTGTAGCGTTGACGCAAAACTCCACACCATCTACACAATCTATGAATTGTCCGCGTATGAGTCCAGTCTGCCATACGACAAAATAACTGCGTGCCTAGATCAAAGTCCAACACGGCTATGCACGGTCATCGTCAAAAACTTAGACTCTTAAGCGCTTTTAACTCTCCCAATATAACCGTCTATTACTTTCTCCAGAACGGTCATAGGTACTGCACCTCCCAGTACAATGGCATCATTAAACTGCCTATAATCGAAGTTCTCGCCCAATGCGCTCTCGGCTTTGTTTCGCAATTGATTAATAGCGCCATGGCCTACTTTGTACCCGCACGCTTGCCCGGGCCATGCGCAGTAACGATCTACTTCTCCGCGAACCTCTATCGGATTAGATCCGTTCGTATTCACAAACCAAGCATTGGCCTCTTCACGCGTCCATCGCTTAGCGTGCAGACCGGTATCGACCACCAAACGACACGCTCTAAAGGCCAGAGACTGTAAATAGCCCAGTCTGCCGGCAGGTGATTCTTTATAAACACCCAGCTCATCGGCTATTTGTTCAGCGTAAAGCGCCCACCCTTCGGAATAAGCGTTAAACGCTAGAAGAGAACGGATCAATGGCTGCTTAAACGTATACTCGCCCTGCCAAACATGACCGGGGATGGCTTCGTGGTAGGTAAGATCTTTGAGATTAAATTTGGTATGCAAAGCTGTATCACGCAGGTTAATCCAGAAATGGCCCGGAAGTTTGCCATCAATCGAACCAGCGCCGCCATACGCACCAGGTGCGCCCGCTTCAACTTCTGGAGAAATACGAGTTACTTCCAAAAAGCCGGGAACTTGAGTCGCAAATGCTTGCGGCATTAGGCCACGAATTTCAGCTAATGCATCCTCTATAAAAGTCATTATCTCTGCGCGGCCCTTATCTCCAGGAGAAAAGTGGTAGAGAGGATCTCTACCAAGAGCCGTCATTCGACTGCCTACGGACCCCTGCGTATAGCCAATAGAACGTAAAATTGGATCCATGCGTCCATGTAGGCTAGCCACTTCGTCTAGACCCATTTGGTGAACCTCATCAGGCGACATCGTTGTTGTCGTGCCCGCTTGTAGCGCCCACTCATAGTATGCGTCACCGTTTGGTTTCGCCCAGATTCCAGCATCACTCGTTGCATTTGGCGCAAAGCCTTCAAGCACAGCAATTTGTCTGTCGATAGCGGGACCAATTTTTTCGGTGGCAATTGCCTTGGCTCTGCTAGAGAAACCATCGCCCAGTGCAACAGCTTTAGCGCTAAGCGACTTAACAATGCCCCATTCCTCAGGCGAACGCTCGCGCGCACTACGTAACTGGCCTAGGGTTTTTTGCATCAGAAAATCAGGTAAAACAACACCCTGTTCTCCATCAATCTGTACCCGCTCGCTTTCGCCATCTAGCTGTCCTACATACGCCTCCATTCGGGCTAAATAGGCTTCTGAATCTTCCGCGGTTTCGATTAGATGGCTAGCATCAAGAAAACTTGGGATTTCAATAAAGGAGCCTGTGTTCTGAGCTACCGCGTACGGACTGTTACGATAAGACCAGTTGCTATTAAGCAGTGCCATGTCACCATACGGCTGGTCAAATCCCTTATCGCTCATCTCAAACACAGCTCGAACAACATCGACATTTAGCGCATCGTCTGGCTGCAAAGCATTCTCATCAACAGCGTTTAGCCTAGCCAACATGGTTTTAACATCAGCCGCTATCTTTGCCTGACCAGCAGGCGAACGATCAGTCAGCTTGGACTTATGCGCCGCATACGGCCCCGTGTCGATCCCTGCACTGGACGCACTCTCGGGGTAAGCGTCTAGAATTAAGTTAGTCGCATCGCTTAGCAAAATATCCACTTCGGAGTTGCGAGGTTGCCCCCCTGGTACTGAAATATCAGATGATGAGTCACTTGGTGTAGATTCAGTGCAGGCAGGTACTGCCAACGCTGTCGATGCCATTGCAGCAGAAGCTTTTAACAGATTGCGACGAGATAATTTCATGAGGATGACCTTTAGAGAATTGAAAGGTTTTACGTTAGCGCAATGAGACATTGCATGCAAGATCAGCGATTAGGCTGTTATTTAGTTATCTTGTTCATGACGTTATTCTACAATTCGCAAGTTGTGGGTAATACAAACGCTCTGAAACACACTAGCGAGATACGATTACAGCCCAAATCTATAAAACAATCGGTTAGAATCAGCCAATGCGAGAAGAACAAATAAACAATCCTCTACATGGCGTAAAGCTAGAAACACTGCTCACAGAGTTGGTCACCTACTATGGCTTTGACATATTGGCAGAACAGATCAACATTAACTGCTTTAAGAGCAACCCCAGCATTAAGTCTAGCTTAAAGTTTTTGAGAAGAGCCCCGTGGGCGAGAAATAAAGTAGAAGCATTCTATCTTTATAAATTTAAACAATTGCCGCGCCCCAGTGATGATCAACATAAGTTGCAGCCTGGAGAGCGAGCGGTGCCCCTAGAGCAAGTGCCAGGCAACCCTGCGCAAATCAGGAAGGGCGATAAAGAATTTTTTGATGATCCCGCCTCTGGGCCAGTGAAGAAGAAAAGCAAAGAGACAAGTTTCAAGAAAAACGCTGGCCCTAGACCCAAAGCATCACCCCCATCATCACCTAGGCGCGCCGTAAGAAGGTCACAGAATAATGATGACAGCAGTGAGAGCCCTTCAAGCGAGCCTGCTGATCCATGGGGTAAATGGCGCGATAAGGAAGAGGACACTTAAGACCTAAAGCTATTACTGTTAAGTTCTGATGAACCGTGAGCGTCTTTATAAAACGAGAATCATAAGCACTATTAAATCGCGTTTCTTTAGCAGCTGGGAGCCCCATGAAATTTTGTAAATCACTTATCGACATGAATAATAAAACGTACCTCTCATTACCCTTTTGTCTCTTATTCAGTCTGTTCCTTTCCATCAGCACGACGTCGATCGTTATGGCGAGTACTGATGCTGCTTATCATTATTCTGGTGAGATCAATTTTGAGCCTGAGCACGGAAATATTGATGTGCAGTGGACAATTTCAGTACACGATCCTAAAGCAACTCATTTAACCTATGTACTGCGTAGCTCGTTAGGTAAGGTTCAAGCTACAGGAGATGCAATTGATTCGGTTGCAGTTGGGGCAAGTGAATTGGGCGACGACTTCCAACAAATTGCAATCACACTAAAGCCCTCGACAAAGAATGAACTGCGGTCGTTTGACCTTTCCTATTCAGGTGTTTTGCTCCCTACCCCTATGGGAAATCGTATCAATCAGATAAGCAAAGACTCCATCGAACTGAATGTTGATAGTTTTTGGCTTCCGATGGATTCACGGTTCAATCAACTTCTAACCGTCGACCTCCAGATTGGTATCTCTTCTGACTGGCAGGCCGTTGGAGCCGGTGATATTGCCACCACAGAAAATGGTTATCAATTAACCAACACCAAACCCAGCATCGATATAGCCTTTGCCTTAGCTAAAAATTTTGTGGTAACCAAGTTATCAGGATTTACTTTATACGACGTTCGGCAAAACAAATTTGGCATTGATAAACTGTCTTCGGCCGCCGATTTCTGCGTTACTGAGCTTAACCAACGGTACGGACAATCTGGTTCTTTAAGCGATATTAGTTTTACGATTAACGATCGGCCCGAAAGCGGGTACGCACGCGGCAACTATATTGCACTGACCGATATAAGTGAGGCACAGCCTGAAAACTTAACCCAATATGTTTGCCATGAGATTGCTCACAATTGGAGTGGCTACGGAAAATTTGACACCGAAGAGAACTGGCTTAACGAAGGGTTTGCAGAATACGTTGGCCTAATGATGTTGCGTAAGCGTTTTGGTGACGACGCATTTAAGGCCCGACTAGAACAATTTAGAGCACAAATTGAAGGTAAATCGCTGGGGCCCATTTGGACTCCAGAATTGACAGCCCGCCCGGATTACCTAGTCTCCTATCGCAAAGCTCCATTGGTTCTACAAGAGCTAGAAAAAAGAATAGGCAGCGAACCGTTTGATCGCTTTGTGACGGCCTACATGACGAGTCGTACCTCCACTACAGAATCACTGTTAGAAAATCTAACGCAGCACACTGACAAGTCGAATGTAGAGTGGTTTGTAAATCTGCTTGCTCAGTAGTTAACCCATTAGCGCGTTCATCAACTCAATTTTTGGTAGAGCGGATTTAAGAATTAAAAAAACTCGTTCAACGTCCTTTTTTGCGAGAGAGAGATTCTTTTTGAGCCCCACTTACCATCTTGCCAAACGCTTTATCCTTGGACCTTTTTTCGGCCAACGTCGCACTATTAAACGCCTGCTCTTTCATCAGCTTCTGGTAGTTATCAAAGCGTCTCTGGTCTAGAGAATCATTGGCTATCGCCGCTTGTACCGCACAGCCCGGCTCTTGCTCATGTCCACAGTCGTTAAAGCGACATTCTTGAGCTAACGCTTCGATCTCACTAAATGTTTCGCTAATACCACTCTCGCAATCACTCAGTTTGAGCTCGCGCATCCCAGGGGTGTCCATTAACATCCCTCCTTGTGGTAACCATTTTAATGCTCGATGAGTCGTGGTGTGACGACCCTTACTATCTGCATCACGTATGGCGGCAGTCTGCATTATTTCTTGGCCTAGCAATGCGTTTACTAAAGTCGATTTGCCAACCCCAGAAGAACCGAGAAATGCAAGTGTATTACCCTCTGAGCAGTACTTATGCAACTCTTGGACATGGGATTGATCCAGAGCATTAATCGCATGCACCAATAGCAGAGGATCTAGAGACTGTACTTGTTGCCGTTTCTGATCAGCATCATCACATTGATCTAGCTTTGTAAGAACTACAACAGGCTCAACGCGTGCCTCGTTGGTAATAGCTAAATAACGTTCAATCCGATTAAGATTAAAATCGTCATTTAGCGAACACACAATAAAAACGCTATCGATATTGGCCGCGATCAACTGTGAATCCACCTTTGTGCCGGCGGCTTTACGTTGCAGTAGAGACCGGCGCTCAAGTACGCGCACGATGCGTAGAGACTCATCGAATAATACCCAATCACCAACACAGACCCGCTCGCTATTTGGAGATAGAACGAGTGACAAAGCTCCTTGATCGCTCAAAGCGATAACTTGGCTTCGATGCTGTTCGACGATCCTGCCGACACTCAAGCTGCTTTTCTCGTCAAGACTAAGCTGTTGTTGGAAAAAAGGTCGAAGACCAAGTTCGATTAATGAAGGTGTTTGCATTTCTTGGTCGGTAATCATTCGTCGTAATGGTTTACGTTTCTTTCAGAGTTGGGTTAGATAATATTTCCTCAGTAAAAAATTTACAAAGCTAAAGGCTCGATACATCTGGGGAATTATCCGCACCCTACTCCTCAAACCTGCACGGCAATACTGAATTGCTCTTTCGTCCTATGTGCTATTGATTAATAAAAACATTACAGCCATAATGTTTTTATTAATCTGTCCTTTTTTGATTACGATGCTAAGTAGGCAAGAAGAAAAACGAAAAGCGACCCGTGAAGCCATCTTGCTTTCCGCAATTCAACTTATGGTTGATGATGGTTATAGTGCTTGCTCGATTGCCTCTATTGCCAAAAACAATCCCTTTTCGGCTGGTGCAATTCAATACCACTTTAGGTCCAAGGACGATCTACTGTTCGCCGTCATTACCGAACATATCTTCGGTGCTCCGAATCTACCGCAATTGAATATTGATCTAGGCCTTCCGCTTCAGGTGCGTTGCAAACAGGTAGTAGACGTTATGTGGCAGTACTACGGACACCAACACTACCCTATTGTTTGGGAGATTCTTCTTGGCGTTCGACACAACGCTCCTCTTTTAAAACAGATCAATAGCTTTTATGGGAATGCAGAATTAGACGCTGAGAAACAGGCTATGAAGGTTTTTTCGGATCTGTCACTATCGCCCAAAGATGCAAAGGAATTAACGCAATTCGTTAGCTCACATTTACGTGGAATCTCATTAATACGTCGAACAAGCCCAACGGGTAGTGACGTATCAACCCAATTAGATTACTTGGTGGGAATTCTGCTATTGAAAATGCAGGCCTATGTTAAAACCAATCAGGCTACAAAAAGATGATTGCGTTAGGTCAAAGGTACCGAAACCTTTTGCTTTTACAGCTTATCTACGCTGGCACTGGCTCTCTATTCAATTTTATTAGTCTAGTTAGAATAGCCATCGGTGATACACCCTTAACGCAAACCAATCCGGCAATCGGAATATTAGTAATGGCCTGCATCGCTGGAGCAGCAAGCGCTGGGCTCTTTGGTTTTGTAAAGACATTTGCCGTTTGCAATCTAATGCTCATTCCACCGTTGCTCTTCGGCGGGATTGTGCCTCACGTATTGGCAAGCGCTCACCAAATCGGCTCAACACTCCTTATCCCTCTTGTTGTTGCTGTCGGTATCAACATATTTGGCGTTGTTGTTATGACGCTAGGTTTGGTATCGGCAATGGTGGCTCTATTAAGAAACTTTTTATCAAAAACATAAAAATCAAAATGAAAAAATTTTTAGCGGCCTTTCTAATAGGCTTAATATTCATCGGTCTTACAGCAAGTTACATCATTCTTGTGCACTCAAACAGTTATCAAGTGGACGGTCAAATAAGCATCAAGGCTCTAAATGAGCCTGTCACTATTCATAGAGATCAATACGGCATCCCCTATGTTTTCGCCGGTAACGTAGCGGACGCAATACGCGCACAAGGATTTGTTATTGCGCAAGATCGCATACTGCAGATCGAAATGTATCGAGCGCTCATAGACGGCAGGCTTGCAAGCATCATTGGAGAGGCAGGACTGAATTCGGATATAAAAATGCGGGTAATTGGTATCCGCAGGAATGCCGAACGACATCTCAGTTTCCTTAGTGACGAAAGTAAAAGTCATTTAGCGTGGTACGCGCAGGGCTATAACTCTTTTGTGAATGAACGTACAGACGAATACCCTCTAGAACTTGGACTGTTGGGCATTAATCCCAAGAAAATGGAACTAGTTGATCTTCTCGCTATTCAGCATTTTGCAGGTTTTCTCCAAGGCCGCAACTACGAAGATGAGATCTTGAGCATCAATATGGCCGTTGAGCTTGGTCTGGAGAAAGCCAGATCACTCACGCCTCTTAATATTAACCCTGATCGAAAGGTCCCTGTTCTGGTAAATGAAATTAGAACAATGAATGTGCCCAACATGTCAGCGAAGCAAAAATATCGCGACGTCGCTGACATCAACATGCCCGTTGCACTGCCCGCGTCAGGTTCAAATAACTGGGTAACCGGCAGTTCTAAGTCGACCGGTGGTTTGCCCATCTTAGTTAATGACCCGCATCTTGATGCAACAGTGCTACCTGGGCCTTGGTACCCAATAGGGATTTTCACTCCCCAAATACAGGCCATTGGCGCCAATCTACCAGGGGTTCCAGGTTTACTTTTAGGTCGTACTCAACATGTTTCATTCGGCGTAACTAATGCCTACGGAGACAGCCAGGACTTGTATATTGAGAAGCTTGATCCCAATAATGCCAAAAACTACATGGACGGACTTACAAGCAGACCTTTTCAAGTTGAGTACAAAACCATAACTGTTAAGGATGACTCTACCGAGAACGGTAGCCGTCAAGAAAGTATCGCTATTAGATATACAAAGCGCGGCCCAGTGATATCAGACCACCAAGTGTTTGGAATCAAATCAAATGATGTGGTTGTGCTTCGTATGGCTGCTGCTGAGGTCGAAAGAGATTCGTTAGGTATTATCCAATCACTAACCGCTAAGACTGTTACGGAACTCGATGAATCCTTTTCGAAAATCGATTTACTTTATATTAACTACGTATTTGCAGACGCATCAGGCGGGATCGGCCACAGGTCAACAGGACTAATCCCGTTAAGGGTAAATGGCGAGACAGCAAAAATTGCATCACCCGCCGATGACTGGAATGGTTACATTCCAAAAGGCGAAATGCCTGGCCAGATCAACCCAGAAAAAGACTGGCTTGGTACGTCAAACCACGACGTCATACCCGACAACTACCCTTACTATTACTCAACGCATTTTAGTCCTAACTACCGATATTTACGAACCAAGGAGCTGCTCAGCGATAACAAATTGATAAGCGCTGAGGATCATTGGACGATGCTCAAGGATGTTAAGAACAAACACGCGCAAAGAATCACCCCGATCTTTTTGGCCGCAATCGAGAATTATGACTCATTAGCCAGTATGTATCACGAACTATCAAGCTGGAACTTCGAGGATCAGGTTGATTCAGTTGCGGCAACTATGTTTCATCTAACTCACGAATACCTAATTCGAATGATGTTCGATGACGACGTGTCAGAGGAACTTCTAAGTGAAATTTTAAAGTCGCGTTACTACTGGCTACAGCGTACAGACGACATGATCGTATCTGGAGAGTCCGAATGGTTTGACATGCAGAGCACTCAAAGACAAGAAACTCTGAATGATCTAATTGTGATGGCGGCCTTAAAGTCTCAAGCAGCATTAAAAGAGAAATTGGGACACGACCAAAATGATTGGCGTTGGGGTAAATTTCATAAAGTCAGTTTTGTTAGTCCACTGCGTATGAATGGCATAGGCAAAGATCTGCTGGGTGGAGGAACTCACGAGGTCTCTGGTTCGGGTGAAACGCTAAACCGAGGACAGTATTCGTTAAACGAAGGACCTTATCAAAGTCAGTGGTTTAGTAGCTTGAGAATGGTTGCGGATATGAGCGACGACCAAAAAGTAATGGGGTCAATATCAGGAGGTAATGCGTCTAGACAGTTTCATCCCTACTTCAAGTCACAGTTAACGGGGTGGTTAAATCAAGAGTGGGTTCCTTGGTGGTTCGACAAATCAAAAATTGAACAACACAGCAAACATAAAGTTGAGCTGCTGCCAAGCCAGTAACCTAGTGCACGCAGACCTCGTTAGTTGAAGAGTTTTCTAATCACGCATCGAAAGCGCGCTTTAACAATTGGTATGAGCGCTTACGGTCTTCAAACTCCATCATATTGGTCACAACCATCACTTCGTCAGCGCCAAAATTTTTAGCGATCTTGCGAACGGTTGTGTTGACTTGTCCAGGCGTGCCTACCGCTCGATTTTCACTTCTTTGAGCAATAAACCCTTTTAACTGATCCGTCAGAGGAAAGTCTTGGGCTTGTTCAATTGAAAGAAGCCCTGCTCCATCGGCACTGCGTTGGCCTGTCACAAAGCGATAGAAGTTAACATCAAATGCGTGCTGTTGAAGCTGTGCTTCCTCAAGCGTCTCCGCACAGAACACACTCATCGTAACCGTGCCATAAGGCTTTGCTTCGCCATCCGCACTGGTGTTGAAATAACGTTTGTACAGGCGTACTAATTCTTGAGGAGCTTGCGGGTTGATGAAGAGCGCTAAGTTATAGGGCAGACCTCTTTGAGCGGCCAATTGAGCGCTATCTGGACTTGAACCTAGCATCCAGATGGGTAAATCCTTAGGTGGCTTTGGGCTTACCAATGGTGTTGTTTTTTCGTCGCGCAGGTACGACGTAAGCTCCTCAACCAGCTTGGGAAAACGCTCAAATTTAGGCTTTCCATCTGTCGCCAGCGCCATAGCTGTAGACATATCAGCACCAGGAGCGCGCCCTATTCCAAGGTCTATTCGACCCGGATAAAGGTTGGCCAACAACGAAAATACTTCAGCGATTTTGTAAGCGCTATAGTGCGGTAGCATAATGCCGCCTGAGCCCAAGCGGATCGTTTTCGTCGCTGCACCTAACGCCGCGATCAACACCTCTGGAGCGCTGCCCGAAAGAGTGGCAAAGGCATGATGTTCTGAGACCCAAAAGCGTTTATAGCCCAACTCTTCTGTCCACTGAGCCATCTGCAGTGTTTCTTGCAGTGCTTGCGGAGCTTGGTCAGGCGCCTTAGTAAAGGACTGATCTAAAACTGATAGAGCTAGACTCATAATATAAAGGCGTGATTGGTTGTGTGGCTGGGGAACATTAGAGCGTTCCTTCGTATAATATAACTGATACACCCGCAGGATCAGTTAAGCGTAAATACTTACTGCCCCACGGCCGCTCTTCTATAGACCCAACAGGCCCGTTGAACTTTACTGCACCGCTAAGTTTATCTATGGCTACTAAGAGGCTGTCTACTCGAATTTGAATACTCAAACCAGAACAGTCTTTTGTCTCTTGGATGTATCCCAGCTCAAGAAACGCTTTTGAATTCTTGTTCAAATCCAAACCGAAAATGACGCCACGGTCATCGTGCTTATTCCACTGTTCGACTATCGTCAAACCGAGGGTTTCGCCATAAAACTTTATACATTCTTCGAACAAAGGTGTCTCAATTCGCACCTTTAGGCCAGTCAAATTTCTACTCATGTTGTTTTTGACGTGGCCCGTGTTCACGTATTGTCGGTGCTACTTGTAAATTTTGCCTTAACTGCTCTAAAAATCCAGCGTGTAACCAAGGACACGCTGCCAAACACAATAGAGACCAAAACAGGTAGAACGCCACCAAACGTATAAGTCATTCCGACCACAAATCCAAACACATATTCAACTCGGTATACAGGCAGCACCAAGGCGATCATTATCAATCCCATGAAAAAGATACCCGTTAGGCTTTCCGCTCCCAGTGAAAATGTTGTCGCCATCATGGCCCCATAAATCAATGCGCCCATAAAACCCACCAACATATTGGTTGGAGCGTTCAGTAATCGACTCTCTGACTGAGTCGCAGCTGCACGGTTCGCGAAGAGCACCCCCAACAATGGCAGAGTCAACATACCCCACCAATTTGAAAAAGCGGGCATGTCTGAACTATTGAGCAAATGGTGACTAACCACACCGCCATCAAAGTGTTCAAATGCCAAGCACACACCTACAAATAGTAGTGCCCCTAAAGGGTATATCACCGGATAACCGAGCTTGCCACCACCAGATGAATCGTTAGCGTTTTCCATGATAATTTCTTCCTTTCATAATTTTTCTTATTGAAAATCCTTGAGTTCAGAATACACCGGGTCAGCGCTGAAACAGTTTCGCAACAAATCCGCAATGTCAGAATCATGTCTAGGATGCATTCTAACGTTTTTACATTCGCTTACAGTACCTGATGGAACACTGCTTGCTGATACACCTTCGGTGCTAGTCAGCCAAGCTACCGCATCAAACGAAGGCTTGGGCGCTATATGATGAACGACTAAATGGCTGTCTTCACCAACCCAGATATGCTCAAAGCTTGCAGCACTAGTTGTCAATTCCAATTCAGCCAATGAACGAATATAAACTGGCTCCAAGAAATCAACCTCGCCTTTATAAACCTGTTCGCCTCCGCGCTCGAAATGTCCAACAAAGACGGTCGAACCTAGTTAGGTGATGCGGAAACTGCTGTATCTCATGGCACAGTACCTTCATTAATGGGACAACAAATCGAACGTGTTTCAGGTCTAGGCTTTACTCACCTTCATGTAGATCACGTACAGGGCATTCAAGCTGTTTGTGAGTCGAAGGCGTCAGATACTAAACGCCTTATTGCGCTCCATACTTCTGATCAATTCGGCATCCATAACCTACATACAGCGGATCAAAGTGAATTGCTAAAAAACAGTGCATGCGTCCAACAAATTGAGCTCGCGGACAGCGTTCACTCATCACTACAGTTCCCGGGACTAGGAGTCTATCCGTTAGGTGGACATACTCCAGGCAGTACTTTATTCGCCATTCCTATCGAAAACAAGTTATGGCTGCTGTCTGGTGACATTACCAATACTAAAAAAGACTTGGTAGAGAACAACGCTAAGGGACTTATCTATAGCTACGTTATTGTTCCTGAAAATGTAAAGAGACAAGAGCAACTCAGGGTCTGGTTAGCTGCATTAGATGCACAGAAAAATATCAGCGTTGTTGTATCTCATGATGCTAAAGCACTCATTAAAAGTGGTGTTTCAAAATGGGCGCCGCCAAAAAATAATGAAAGATAGCAACACAGGCTTATCTAATGAACTCTGTCTTGAGTTCGGTTAGGTTGGGCTAGGTATAGGACATACACAAGTCGCTAGTCTTGGACTTTTCTATACTTTAGGTTTTTGTTTGTCCAATCCCTTATGTAGAGGCGCCGTTAATTGGCCTAAATAGTTCTGCGGGTAATCTGTATTCAATAGCCCAATATCCCCAACCTTACGATTTGATGAGCTCTGCCGTTCCGGGTGGTAGTAGGTTCCAAATAACCTGTCATAAACAATCAAGTTATTGCCATAGTTGTTATCTGACTCTTGCACATTCTTTGAATGGTGCCAGCGATGCAACTCAACAACGTTGAAGAACCAATACAACCGCCCGAGCTTTAAATTAATGTTGCAGTGTTGTGCAAAGCCGCAGGTCGCCGTCACGCCTAAATACAAAGCTAAAACTAATCCATCAGCACCAAGCAGTACAGGAAACAGCATTTCGGTGAACGTGAACCAGGCTTTGTCAACAGGGTGCTGGCGTGTTGCGTTCCACCACCATAATCGTTTCGCGGAATGATGTACCGCGTGAAAACGCCACAAAGCGGGTATTTCATGTGCAAGTCTGTGTCCCCAGTAACGGCCTGCGTCGCCCAATAACAGCATTAGCACAACTTGAGCGACAAGCGGCCAATCACTAGGCCATAGTGACCCTCCTGCGGCAATTGCCAGCCATGCAGTAGCCCAAGCAAGCATCGCGATATACAGCGGCTTTAAAAATATAGGCATGATGATATAGGCTACTGTGCCGCTGATTACATCGTTAGACAAATCGCCTTGGGGCTGATTCCACTCTGTTCGATAAGGCATTAGCCATTCTGCAAGCCAAAACAAGAGCCCTAGCACAACGATCACTAGATACGTTGCGATGGGTACAGAAACACCATTTTGTGCGAGCACGTAAATGGCCGATGGAGTTCCAATAACGACCAAAGGAAAAAAAGCGTATTGAGAAAACCGTTTTATCGCATTCATGATGAGTACAAAGCTTAGAGAGCTACTCGATTTATTAGTGGTGGAATCCAGTGTTCAGTCGAGAATTTTTCATTGGGAAGGTAAAGCCTCAAAGTAAGAGAAAACTCACCCTCTGGACTAGGCAACCAATTCTGAACACCCAAATTCGGCTGCGCTCTCTGGACCAATAGCGTCAACGAACCATCGGCGTTAAAGCTAAGGTTGTTGCGACTGCCGATTGAGTAACGCTGAATAGGATTATCAATAAAGTATCCGTCCCCGTCATACATCGCTAAAGACCAAAACGCATCGGCAGGTGGTAACTTATCCGCTTCGAAATGTAGTGTGTAGGAATGCGCTCCATTGAGCAGTCTTCCTTCACTATCGAGCGCCCTACCCTCATCGTCGTTTTCACTGTTGGCATAGATTGCTTCTTCAGGCGGTAATGCACCCAAACCGATTTTAGATATACCCGCTCTTAGTCCGTAGTTCGTGCCATAACGTCCCAACCCTTCTCTGAAAATTGTCCAACCATTTTCTGCAGGCTTACCTTCGCTGATTGCCGCAACTAATCTTTTATAGGCAATCGTAAAACCCTTTTCAACAAGCCATAGATCAAGAGAGTTAAGCTTTCTATAATCAAAGCCCTTCTCTAGGCTAATGCCAAGCGACGCAAAATTAGTCAGTGCGTCGTTGTCTCGACTTGGTAAGTGCGTCTTTTTGAGCAACGTTTCAAAGCGTTGAAGAAAATCATTCGCCGACAGACTTTCAATTTCTAAACTAGGATAAATCCCGGTTACCTCTTGCACCTCATCTATAATCACCGATTCTTTGCTTTCACTTTTAAGAAAACCTGATAGCGAAGACAGACTAAACTTTTCCTGCAATTCAATTGCGGCATCTACATCTTGGGCATCATTCGCTTGGATTCGCCCGATCAGAAAAACCGTATTAGTGGGAGCAACAATGTGCTTTACGGACGATGGTAGTAAGCCCGATAGGTCTGAGCCTAACCAATCTGGTCCCGAGATAACGTAGTGCCCTTCTTGCGTGCCCGTTGCGAGCTTACCAACACTAGCGAAGACGTTAGTAGAGGCATCCATAAACGGCATTAAGTAATAGCGTCCATCAGAATCAGGTACGCTTAGAACAATTGGTTCATTGCTCAGATCTAGCCAAGCTGTGCTGTAAAACGTATCGTTGTTTGGCCGAACAACGTTGCGATAAGTGTGATCAGGGAAATACTGAACATGTATAAATTGGTTAACCTGCGCAGAGTAATCACTGAGCATTTTATTCTTGGTCGCTTCCATTAAAAGCAATGGGTATGCGTAAATGTAGGCTTGGCCTGCCGCTTCTAATCTGGCCTTGGCCCAATACCCAGACGCAAGAACAAGCAATACAGGCACAACAATGGTAAGAACTCTTCTTTTCATTAAATTACCGCTCGAGCTGGTTTTCTATTTGAGTCGGTGATTATCGCGGCATTGCTGCAACGCAGTCAACCAATCTCACTAATTGCTCGATAAGCTTGAGTGATCGCTGCGTTAGTGTTTGCACCAGCCGCTGCATCCGAATTGGCGATATGAATATTACCAAACGCTTGTCGGCCTATAACCCACGGCAGATCGCTCTCATTTTCTCGATCAGGCTCCCACAATAGATCCGGACTATATGCGTATCCATGTGGCCAACGATTAACCGTTATCGCACTGACATCTCTCTCGGCCTTGAAGCCGGTACTCGAGAGAGCTTGGTTTAATTGCGTATAGACCTGCTGCTCAAAGGTTTCGAATGAGGTTGAAAGTATCCTCCGTCTACCCTCTCTCCATTGCTCTGGTCCCTGTACGTCGGGTACCCAGGGCACATGGCACATGTGCAGAACCATGGGGTCAGTTGGCTTTTTAGCATGTTTGTATTCGCCAACCGAAACTGGGTATGCGAGTTCAACCTGCTTATAAAAACCATCTGTGTAATAAACGAAATCCATGCCGAGATCAGTAAACGCCTGCCAATTGGGCACTAGAACTTTGGTGTAAACCAGCGGTATCTTAACGTTATACGCCAACGCCTCTTTTTGCGAATCAGACATTTCTGGACATAGATAAGGAATCGCCGCGTTGTAGCATGCCAATACGGTTTTCTTTGCGCTCACTTTATACGCCTTTCCATCGCGTACATAAGTAACTTCTACTCCTTCAGTGGTGTTCTTTGCGGCAACGGCAGTGCTGTTTAAACGAATATTTATTGATTGCGCCTTTTTGTCCAATTTAGCATAGTTAACTCGCGTGGTTACAACGTCTTCCATGGTGCTGCCGGGTACAGCGGCAGGAATAAGCGCTCGGACCAGTAATCGAGCAATTGATGCATTTCCGTCTGGAAAGTGGAATATATAAGGCTCATCGCCTCTATAACCGGTTCGTGGCAACGTGTGCTCCACTCCAGGCATTCCACCATCGTAATCTAGAATTAACGTGGTAGGAATCTCATCAATTCCAACACACCAAAAGCTCATCCCCCAGCGTTTGTAGATAGCGATGACTTCTTCGTCGACTTTTGCATAATTACGTAGGAAGTCCTCGTAACTGGTTTTTTCAAGCAATGCGTTTTTTTCTTGTTGACTCATCCCTGGCAGATAGTCCACTTGTTCGGTCTGTACGCGCACAAAGTCTTTTTTGGCTTTGTCGCTCATAGGCGTTTGTTCCGCGAACTCTGCCCACTCTTTTTGTCCATAGCCCCTCACTAATGTATCTTTACCGAATGACTCAGCGCCAAACAATATGCCTTTCGCCAACTTAAGTGATGGATAGAGTTCTTGGTCGAAGTTGGTATAAAATTTTTGAACATCGATACCAATATCTTTTAGCAATTGAGATGCTTGAGGAGAATACGATGACGGAGTATCGATGGCTTCTGTACCGCCATATCCGATGCGAGTTTCGCCTTCATGCTCAAATTCATTGCGCTTCGCGTGACCACCAAAATCATCATGATTGTCTAAGATTAAGATTCGAGCATCAGGGTGTTGCTGCCGATAAAAATAGGCAGCAGAGAGACCACTTAAACCCGCGCCAATAACAACTAAATCATAGTGTTCGCTGGTCTCATCCACGCCCCATTCTTGACCCATGACTCTTGCGTGCATGGTTTCCCAAGAACCTACATGACTGCCCCTTAAGCCAGTCTTAGCCGGCGGGTAATAATCGGCGTCTAAGGAGAATTTAGGAACAGTGGAGCTCGAATGGGAGAGCTTTGGTTGCTCTGTACCAAACACCGAAGCCCAAGGACTTATAAGCGCTGAACCTATTGCGATCTGGGTACCGTTTAGAAAATCACGTCGAGTTATATGATCGTTTTTATTGGGCATTTGTCTAATTCTCTATTGTTAATTCAATGGCCTATTCTAAGTCGCAAAACCCTACAAATACACCCCGCATATTACCCGATCTTTGTGCATAGCTTGTCGCACGCGAATCTAAGCTGTTCAAACCATAGTGATTGACACACACCACGCAGCTCGTCAAGCCAAGCTGCTACGAAAACTAGAGACGATGGCCGCTCCGCGGAGGCAGCGGCAACCAACCTGGCGTCTACCTGATTCAGAGTATCCCGGATGCAAGTGTAGGATTAAATCAGCACTGAGCTTGAGGCCAGTATCCAGACCAAAAGCTTGCATCGGCAAACACCTCTATCAGCTATCGACCAACTTTCTTTATAGCCATCGTTTACGACAAAAATAAACAATCTGCAAGACCGCAATCACTAACATGAGCCCACCAATGCAAAATAACCGTTCTGGCTTGAAAGCTCTGGCATGTTCTGGAAGTTCATCCCATAGATTGCGGCCATAAATGTGAGGTACTGTTATAACCATAATCCAACATTTATATTCACCGATAGAACATTGTGTTCACAGCCAATATGTATGCCATAATTTAGGCCATTGAGACACCGCCGTTGGCAAACATCTTGCTCTCGGCATTCAGGCCATTAAAAGCCCCTCACTTGCGCGTCCGCATTCAGTGCCGTAACTAGCTTTTACTTTTTCATTGATATCTATATGGCTGCTCTGTAGTGTCCATCAAGCGTATTGCTTGAAAGTATTATCAATATTGACTTTTAGATTAGGTCTATTCAACATTTCGCCTTATTAGGAATACCAGCATGCGTATCGCGATTTTATCCAGAAACAAAAAACTTTATTCAACTAAGCGTTTACTAGAAGTGGGTAGAGCTCGTGGCCATGAGGTAGACATTATTGATACCTTGCAGTGTTACATGGACATCACTAAGAGTAGACCTGTAGTCCGATACAAAGGCGAGGAGCTACCAAAATACGATGCTGTTATTCCTCGTATCGGTGCGTCTGTTACTTTTTACGGAACGGCCGTTGTAAGACAATTTGAAATGATGGGGACTTTTTCAGTCAACGAATCTGTGGCTATCAGCCGGTCTCGCGACAAACTTCGATCTTTGCAATTACTATCACGTAAAGGTATCGGCCTTCCTCGGACTGGCTTTGCAAACAAAGCATCCAACACCAAGGATTTAATCAAGACTGTCGGCGGCGCGCCGTTAGTTATTAAGCTCATTGAGGGTACTCAAGGTATTGGCGTGGTATTGGCCGAAAACAATAAGACAGCCGAAGCCGTTATCGAGGCGTTTATGGGGCTAAAAGCCAACATCCTTGTCCAAGAATTTATTAAGGAAGCCAGTGGCGTTGACATTCGTTGCTTTGTGGTTGGTAACCGCGTAGTTGCAGCGATGAGACGACAAGGTGCTGAGGGTGAGTTTAGATCAAATCTGCACCGAGGCGGCTCAGCCAAACTCATCAAGCTAAGTCCGGAAGAAAGAGCGACCGCTGTTGCCGCGGCAAAGGCTATGGGACTAGGTCTGTGCGGAGTGGATATACTGCAATCTAACCATGGTCCAGTTGTTATGGAAGTCAATTCAAGCCCCGGCTTAGAAGGTATTGAAGTTGCGACCAAAAAGGATATCGCAGGCATGATTTACGAGCATATCGAAAAAAATGCGAAGCCTTTTAAAACCCAAACTCGCGGGACAGGCTAAGCCTTATAGCAACGAATCAGCTTTAGTAGTGGGTCACAACCAAGGTGACCCACACAATAACACTCGCGAACACTACCGATACAGTTGTCTCATTTGGGTTTTCGAGTGCCGTGAATTCGATACACTTCGCGCCAAGACTCCCTATCAGCAGACCACTCGAGCTTCCACTCGAATGTATTGTCGGTAATATCAAAAAACTTGATCAGGCTGTAGTTTCCTTTCGGGTCTTTGTCGTCCCGCAACATAACTATTTCTGCGTCGTTTGAGACAGCTGTAAGATTCATAGGCTTTTTGGATGCAGTAGTTAGCCATGTCAAAACCCACTTTTTCTCTAGTGGATTATATATTCTTAAGTTAATTCCGCGTTGACGGCTACTTTCGTCCTCAAGTGGTTCTGATACGGGTGGGGAGGTGTAATTATCTTGAATACCCCAACCATCAAACGCCCAAAAGAAATCCCAGTCGGCGCCTGTACTTGCTTGCCATCCCAATCCATCGGGCTTTAGACCTTCTTCAGTGGTTGACCAACGACCAGCCATTTTGCCCCAATGTTGAAGCTCAGCTGGAGCTCCTTCGGCCATTTCACCAGGGTTGAAGATAGTGGCCGTATCGGCTTTTGCTAGCACGCTATTAGGAGCGATGCGATAGATGCGGCCTTAAGCAGCAACGAAAGAATACTGGATAGGATATTTTTCATTAGTTTTAGCTCTTAATGGTTTCAAATCAGGTTAGCTCTTGGCCTCTAACTCCCTTCAAGAAACTTACCCAAAATTTAGAGTAAGGCGAAAGTAGACTAAATGTAGAAATGTTAAACATTTCAATTCCGAACATTTTCTTAACACTAATCCAAACAATATTGGACACTTATGCCCACTTGCATCAGAATGTTTTTTTCTGTGTCGGCTTACCTGTCAAGTTCCACAGTAACGAGCACAACAGTCATTTTTTCATTCTAGGTAATGCTATGAATACTCTATTTAAGGTTGCTATCGGCATCCCCGCCCTATTTTTCATCTTTATTGGCGTTCGTTGGGCTGTTGACCCTAGTGGTGCAGCTGACATGCTCGGCATGTCTTTGTTGAGTGGTTTAGGTTTAAGCTCGCAAATCGGTGATGTTGGCGCCCTCTTCTTGAGCATGGGGGTAATGATGCTGTTGGCTCTGGTCAGTCGTCAACCCATCTGGTTTTATGCTCCTGCCATGATGCTGCTAATGGTGGCCAGCTTTAGGTTAATAGCCTGGCTGGTTCATGGTGCCGCTTTTGCTTACCAAGAATTGGCAGTAGAAATCATTGTTTCTACCCTGCTGATCATTGCAGCAGCGCGCATTAAGAACGACTAGAGAAATTACATGACGATGATTAAATTGGCTGTATTAATGCTGATGAGCTTCGCAATGTTTGGGACTGCTTCAGCTCAAATTAATGCACCAGTCTCTGAGCCATCACGACCTAACATCGTTCTAATTTTGGCAGATGACCTAGGCTACTCAGATATAGGACCTTTTGGCAGTGAGATAAACACGCCGAATCTGTCTGCCCTTGCCGAAAATGGCATTCGCTTTAGTAATTACCACACGGCGGCAAGTTGCGCCCCTTCGCGCTCGATGTTGTTAACGGGGGTCGATAGTCACCGCGCTGGAGTACCTAATATTCCCGAAGCGATACCACCTGAGCAGATCACGCAGACAAATTACCAAGGCGTATTGAGTAAAAACGTGGTGACAGTTGCGACGCTTCTTGAGGATCAAGGCTATCACACGGTTATGGCTGGAAAATGGCATCTTGGCATGGAGCCTGATCAATTGCCGAGTAGCCGTGGGTTCAAACGTACAATTACTATGGCCGATACGGGTGCAGACAATTGGGAGCAGAGGCCTTATCTACCGATATACAAGAAGGCTAATTGGTTTGCTGATGGTAAAGAAACCACCCTACCCGATGACTTTTACTCTTCTGAGCTTTTGGTAGACAAAACCATCGAGTTTATTGAAGAAAAACAAGACAAACAGCCATTTTTCGCGTACATCCCCTTTCAGGCGGTACACATTCCAGTTCAATCTCCAAAACATTTTACCGATAAATACTTGGATACCTACAGCGATGGCTGGGACGCTTTGCGAAAACAACGTCAGAGCAAAGCAGTTGCTTTGGGGCATGTGCCTGCCGACAGCCAAATGGTAAAAATGCAATCTACCGCAGATTGGCAGTCTTTAGATGAAGAAGAAAAGCGGTATCAATCCAAGCGTATGGCCGTCTACGCCGGCATGGTCGAGGCGATGGATCATCATATTGGTCGCTTGGTCGAACACCTCAAACAGTCGGGCCAATATGACAACACAGTATTCATTTTCACTTCCGACAATGGTGCAGAATACAACGGTTGGAATGACCAACTGAATTTGAGAAATAGACTCCTTCAATGGTATATGGGGTACAGCCTAGATTTGGATAATCTGGGGCTAAAAGGTAGTTTTAACGCCATAGGTCCAAGTTTTGCAAGTGCTGCCGCATCGCCCCTTTCCTTCTACAAATTCTATTCCGGTGAAGGCGGCTTGCGAGTGCCACTAATAATTGCAGGAGACCCAATAGCTGCAAACAACGCGCACTCTAGAGCATTTACCTTTGTCACCGATATTACGCCCACAATATTGGAACTCAGCAATATTACGAGACCTGAATCACGCTACGGTGGCCGGACGATAGAACCCATTATTGGTAAGAGCCTGATCCCGTTACTCAATGGCAATGCGGAACGTGTGTATAACGAATCCGACACAGTTGCGTATGAAATCGGTGGCAATGCCGCCCTTTTCCAAGATGATTACAAGATCATGAAAAATCGTGGGCCTATGGGCGGTGATCAATGGCAACTTTTTAATATTGCTCTTGATCCGGGCGAGACGGTTAATTTGGCAGAAGACATGCCCGAGCGTTTTGAGTCGATGCTTGGTCTTTACGATGACTACGTCCAAAAAAATGGCGTGTTACCCGTTTCGGCTGAATACGTACAGATTGTTCAAGTGTTCATTAATGGTTTCAGAGATGTACAGGGTATGCGCTTGCTGGTTCTCGTATTAAGCGGGTTAGTTGTTATGCTTGTAGTTCTTACAGCTTATTCAGTTCGAGTAAAAAATAGAACCTAAACGCGAGCTTCTAGCAGACTTGAGGCTTAAACCGACGCTGTCGAGTCTGTCGACTAACCACTAAAAAACTACACCCTTGCCTTATGGAAGCAATTATTGACCTAGATGCCGAGATAGCGAAAGCCGCCGAAGATGCTGCTTTCAGCCTAATAGGAAATGATCTTTTAGGTAAGGGATATAGCGTCAGAGTGAACTCTTTACCGCATTCTCTCGCTGACTTATTAAACGAGCGAGTCGTTTCAATATCAGATTCGTCATTTCAGACGGCAGCGATAGGTCCAGCTCAAAACACAATGCAAAATAACTTTGTCCGCAGCCAAAAGCTAAAGTGGATAACGGGCGACTCCGACGCAAGCATCCAATGGTTGAGTTGGGCTGAACGCTTGCAGGTTCATCTAAATCGAAGCTTATTCTTAGGTTTGTTCTCATTTGAGAGTCATTACGCACATTACCAGCCAGGCGACTTTTACAAGCGTCATTATGATGCGTTTCGTGGCAAAGTCGGCCGGACTGTATCGATAGTCGTTTACCTAAATACTAATTGGTTGCCAACGGATGGCGGCGAACTGGTTATCTACAATGGTGATGACGACAAGAAAGGCCTAAAAGTAATGCCTAGTTACGCTACAGTCGTTGTGTTCTTAAGTTCAGAGTATCCACATGAAGTATTGCGCACAAATAGAGACCGCTATTCAATTGCTGGCTGGTTTAGTACTAACACCAGTATTGCCTCGCGAGTTGACCCACCTGAATAAGCGACTTTACCTTGTTGTATACCCTCAGAGAGCATGGAGGTTTGCATACGCTGAATGTAAGATGGTGGCCTTCGTCAATCAGAATGTTTGCTCTTTTTTGCATTAACACCCTGGTTCTTACGGCGTACTAACACCGATTTCTTTCACAATAAAAACAATAATGAACGAGAAACTAGAGCGTATTCGAAGCCTACATCTTTTTGCAGCCCTTTCTGACGAGCAATTTGATGCGTTAACGGCGAAAACCAGACCTTCCTCACTGGATAAATCTCAGCCATTGTTTCGTAGGGGCGACGATGCGTCATCGTTCTATGTGTTGACCGAAGGTGCTATCAAGCTGTCAATGGATTCGCCTCAAGGCATCGAGAAAGTATTGATGATAGTGCGTCCTTACGAGCTTTTTGCAGAGGCCGTTATGTTTATGGAAAAACACCAGTTTCCGGTCAACGCCATTGCTCTACAGCCCAGTGAGGTGATTGGTTTCGACGCAAAGCTCCTCATTAGTTTTCTACGCGAATCACCAGACCTCTGCCTAAATATGCTGTCGATGCTGAGCGTGAGATTGCATCGTCATGTTAACGAAATAGAAACACTGTCAACTCAGAATTCAACCTGCAGAGTACTCAATTACCTGAGCTCACAGATAACAGAAGACGGTAGCAACCAAGCCAACCTCGTTTTAGATACGTCTAAAAAAAATCTAGCCTCTAGGCTCTCGATCACGCCAGAGACATTTTCAAGAATATTACACAAGCTCACAATAGATGAGATTCTAGGAATCAACGGCCGAAAAATATTGATACGGGATATAAGCAAATACCGCCGCTATGCGAGTGAAGCGTAACTCAGGAAGCTAAGCTCCAAACGATAGCGAGATACCGCTTACTAAGTAGGCCTAAATGGTAGGTAGACCTAGATAGTAGATAAACCAAGTTGAGGGTTACCTATTACTCTGTTTCAGAGAGTGTTTTTAGTACGCATTAACTTGATTAGAAACATAACTAAGGCAAATGCGCCAAACGCGAATACAGTGTCGCCTGGAACCCGAGCCCAGACCAAAGACTCCATCACATTACTGTGAATAAAGTCGGCTGAACGCGCGTACCAATACCCATGTTTGTAGGCATTAATCGTTTGCCAGATACCGGCTGGCACTAATGACATAAACACCATCATCGCCAAGCCAATATTAAAGCTCCAGAACGACCACTTCAGCCATTTTTCGTCCCACACTTTGTGCGCAGTGAGGCCTCGCAGACAAAACAGCATTAAGCCAATACCTAGCATTCCATACACGCCAAACAATGCAGCATGTCCGTGCGATGCGGTCGTATTCAGACCTTGCATGTAATACAGAGCAAGCGGTGGGTTAATCAAGAACCCAAGTAAGCCAGCACCAATGAAATTCCAAAATAGGACCGCCGAGAAAAACATGAGTGGCCACTTATAATATTCCAGCCATGGCGCTTTCGACTCAATCTTAGCGTGATTGTATGCCTCAAATCCAATCACAACTAAGGGCACTACTTCAAAGGCTGACATCACACCGCCGATCGCCAAAATAGCGATTGGTGTACCACTGAAATACAAGTGATGGAATGTGCCCAGCACGCCAGCGTTGAGGAAAATAATCGTCGCGAACAAGACCGAAATCACCGCCGTGCTGTAGCGCAACAATCCTAAGCGCACAAACAATACTGCGATAATGGTGGTTGCGAACACTTCGAAAACGCCCTCTACCCAAAGATGCACAACCCACCAGCGCCAGTACTCCATAACACTGATGTGCGTTTCTTGCCCATACATTAAACCTGCGCCGTACAACAAGCCAATGGCTGTTGATGCGACAACAAGAAGAAACATCAAGGACTTATTATTGCCCGTACGCAATGCTGGCCATAGAGCCCGAACCATTAACGTTAGCCATAACAGTAACCCGATAAACAGGAATATCTGCCAAAAACGTCCAAGGTCAATGTATTCATAACCTTGGTGGCCAAACCAAAAACTATAGGTCAACGACGTGAACCACTGTTTGATACCTAACCACTCACCGGTCATAGATCCGACCACAATGATCAAGAGGCAGATAAACAGAAAGTTAACTCCGAATCGTTGAAAACGTGGCTCTTTGCCTGAAATCATCGGCGCAAAATACAACCCCGTAGCCAACCAGGCTGTTGCAATCCACAACACAGCGAGCTGGGTGTGCCATGTTCTGGATACGGCATAAGGCAGGTATTCAGCCAAAGGAAATCCATAAAAATCTTGGCCTTCTACAGCGTAGTGAGCCGTGACGATTCCAAGAAATATCTGCAATCCTATTAGCGCAATAACGGTCCAAAAATACTTTTCGGTAGCACGCATTGAAGGTGTTATCTCAACATCAGCCAACATGTCTTGCGTTGCTACACCATTTTCAGGCTCCATGTCGTCTCGCCATGCGTCATATTGACCAACATAAAACCAAACCAATACTCCGATACCACCTAGCAGTAGTAACACACTAACAAAGGTCCAAACAAATAGAGGCGCTGCTGGTGTATTGCCAACTAGCGGATCGTGTGGCCAATTACTGGTATAAGACACTTCGCCTTCAGGTCGAAGGGTAACAGCGCTCCACGATGTCCAAAACACAAAGCCTGTAAATGCATGCAAATTTTCATCAGAAAGCGATAGGGATTTTGCGAACGCGTACTGTTCTTTAAGTTCTTGACCTTCTTCAGTAACCGCCGTTTGAAAAACAGACCCGTAGTGCTGTTTTACCGTTTCTACGGCCATCGCTCGATCGTTCGACACGGTAATGATTTCAGTATCCGCTACATATGTGTTGCGCTTCATTTCATGCCTTAGCGCAACAGCCAGAACGTCTTGTTCTTGCTGACTCAGCTCGGTACTGTCCATTTGGTGTTGCCGTTGCGCGGCGATATTCAACAATGCCACCGCTTCTCTGTGCAACCAGTCCGCACTCCAGTCAGGAGCCAAATAACTACCGTGCCCCCAAATTGAACCACGCTGCATGCCCCCAATGGACTGCCATACCTTTTGACCCTGCATAATGTCCTCAGATGTATACACAACGGTGCCATCTTCAGATTGAACCACACTCGGTATTGGGGGAGCTTGATGATAGATCTCGCTACCGAAGTACAACAAGATGGAGAACATTACGACCATGGATACGGTTAGTACGACCCATAAGCGTTTAATGGTAAAGAGAGTATTGTATTTTGACATGGCTTTAATAGAGTTGTTATTGGACTAAAATTATGTGCAAGAACTCGTATTTACTCTAACGCCTAAGTAACCACTAATCCGAAAGGCAAAGTACGGGGCACGCTCAATATCACGACTATCTTAGACGAGCGCTTCGATCTCTCCCTTGATAAGCGTCAAGAAAACTTGAGGGCTAACCGAAACACCTTAATGATCTACACGGGGCATCAAAAGTATCGGTAAATAGATCCATAAAAAACTCGAAAATGCTCCGATCCACAGTACGAAAGAAAGCCGCATCCAGTCAAATGTTAGGCTCGGTATGGCGAGTGGCAGTAGCACTCGCGCAATTGCGCATAGTATAAGCAGCATAAAAGCCACCTTAACGAGCGTATGGGGTTTGGATATATCTCTTCCTGTGTGGCCAATTGCGACCCGCGACATCATAGATAGTGTTATCAGCGCCACTCCACCTACCGCGAACGCATGGATAGCAAGATACTTTGAAACGCCTATAAAATAGTGCAGCCCCATTAACAAGAAAGCTAAGCAAATGAATGCGTAGGAGAGGTAAAGTCCCCACAACAACGGTTTTGTCCATATTCCTTTGGTGTGCCATTGCCCCAGTCTAACTGTGTTTACAACGAACAAGGCCAAGGCAAGTACGCCAGATGTACTCGAATATGTCGCTGTTAGTTCAAGTACAAAAAACAATAAAAACAAGACAAGACTCGCAATATCTAGCCACCGAAAACTAGCAATGGTCACTTGGTAACCAACACCACGAGCGATAAAAAACGGAACTAGATTTTTACCAATGGTCAAAATCAGTCCAATGATTAGAAACAGTCCTCCATATATACCTATACGTGCGCCCTCTTCCACGTAGCCCAAAGCGCCTAACAAAAACACACTATTGAAGACCATCAGTAATATCACCTTTGAAATCACCGCCATCCGAGGCCACAAGCGCTTTCGTATTATTGGAATGGTTATTGAAACAAGCAATTGCAGAATAAATAGCAAATCACATAGGCCCGCCACGATTAAAAACTCAGAGCCAAATATGTACAAAACCCGCGCTGCGCACCAAAACACAAACATCAGCATAAGAGGCTTACCGATGCTGGTAGGCAGTCCCGTCCAATTGGCCACCGCGGTGAGCAAAAACCCAGCCACTACCGCTAATGCGTAACCGAAGATCATTTCATGCGCATGCCACTGAAAGATCGAGAGTGGTTCAGTCACAACGTTAAATTGGAACAGATAGACCAGTGACCACAGACCGATGGATGCTACAGCGAAAACCCCAGCGCCCATGAAGAAAGGCCTAAATCCAATCTCAAAAAGCGCGATAGGTTGAGCTTTGTTTTTATTCATCACGTCAATATCCCCTTGTGGATCTCAAGTGTGTTGGGCTTCTAGGTATTGGTATCTCATGATCGATAATTGGCAACATTGATCCTTATCAATGAACGCATTAATTTTTCTCACTATTCTTGCCTCGGTGATAGTTCTAACTAGGGCTTTAACCAAAACAATTTACCAAGCGATCGATAACTAAGAGAGGGACCAAATGAAAGCACATACTAAAAATCGCGCGTTAATTATTGGATTTTCGCTAGCTGTAGTTTCACCAATTTATGTGAGTCATGCTGAGTCCCTGGGTGAAGCTCTGGTGTCGGGTACTGCGAGTGCCAATGTCAGGTATCGTATAGAGGATGTCGATCAGGCCAATCTGAGCGAGGATAGTTTTGCTTCTACCTTGCGAACGCGCCTAGGCTATAAAACTAAGGCATATAAAGGCGTCAGCTTTTTTGTGGGCATAGATGATGTAACCAGCATTGGTAACGCAAATTACTTAACGCCGAGTAGTGGACCAGTGGGAACACCCATAGGGCCTAAAAACGCTGGACACCCGGTCATCGCTGACCCTTTGGAAAGCGACCTTAATGAACTATACGTTTCATATACAGGCGAGAAGACAACCGCAACCATTGGCCGCCAGCGGATCATCAGAGCCAATTCGCGTTTTGTGGGAAATGTAGGTTGGAGACAACATGAGCAAACGTATGAAGGTATTTCGATAAAAAGCGACATTATTGAGGACTTCTCGATTTTTGCTGCTTATCTAACTAAACGACACACCATAACGTTTACCGATATCGATCAAGACACAACGCTATTCGATGTTGAATACAAAGGCTTTGATTCTGCAGTTCTGTCAGCGTACTACTACGACATTCAAGTGGATAACACGACTACCCAATGGCAGAACTTTGGAGCTCGCTTAACAGGCAAACTCAATAAATTTGGATATATAGTTGAATACGCTCAGCAAGACAATCAAGCTGGAGAAACACCTCATTACACCTTATTAGAAGGTACTTACGGTTTTGCTGGAGTTGCGCTTACCGCCGGCATGGAGACCTTAGGCAACGATAAAACAACTAGCTTTGCAACGCCTTTAGCAACCCTACACAAGTTTAATGGTTGGGCTGATGTGTTTTTGGCAACCCCTACACAAGGGTTACAAGACACATACGTAAAAGTTGCGGGCAAGCTTGCAGACATAAACCTTCAAGCCGTTTATCACACCTTTGACAGTGATACGCAAAGCATAGACTTTGGTAACGAGCTTAATGTCTCTGCAACCAAAAAGATCAATGACCACCTTAGTTTGGGTGCCAAGTACGCTGATTACTCAGCAGGCGATGCACGCAGCAACAAAGTGAGTACAGACAAATTGTGGTTGTGGGCTGACGCTAGTTTTTAGGAACCAATACCAGTAGGTCTTTTAACCAAGATGTGCGTGCGGCTTAGACTCTAGTTTTAAGACTAGTGGTTAGGCACACGCACTATTTTTTTTACCTAAAAATCTCGCCACCCTTCATCACAAACGACACGTTTTCCATCAGGCGTATGTCTTCCAGCGGGTTGCCATCAACAGCAATGATATCGGCCAGCATGCCTTCCTTGATCTCGCCTCTATCATGCACGCCGATCAAATCAGCCGCATTGACCGTTGCAGTTCTAAGCGCGTGCGCGTTAGACATACCTCGTTTAACCATTGCGTAGAATTCAAAACGAGCATCAGCGTGCGCCATTACACCTGCATCACTGCCTAATGCAATATTAACTCCCTCCTTTACTGCCATCTTGAAACTGTTTTCAATGTATGGTTCTAGAAATTCGCTTTTCTTGACAGTCCATTCTGGGGTCTCAGGAGGCAAAGGTACGTCGTTCAGGTGAATGGTGGGAACGTAATAAGTTCCTCTGCGTTTCATTTCCTTAATGATTTCTGGCGTCAGCATTGAACCATGCTCTATCGAAGCAACCCCTGCTTTGACAGCAGCCATTATTCCCTCGCTCCCATGGGCATGGGCCATTACTTTTAGACCGTGGCGATTCGCCTCTTCGACAATAGTTTCGAGCTCTTCACTGGAATATTGTTGAGCGCCAGGGCTATCGCCTTTGGAAAACACGCCAGCAGTAGCACACACTTTTATCACTTTCACACCGTGCTTGGCTTGATAGCGTACGGCCTTTAATATCTCATCTTTGCCATCAGCGATACCCTGTTTTGGACCTATTTCCATAATGCCTGGAGCAAAACCAGTAATGTCACAGCGGCCACCCGTGATCGAGATATAGTGACCCGCTGGATAGACACTAGGACCAACAATGTCGCCACGATTAATCGCGCGCATAACGGCCACATCAGCAAATCCTGGGAATGAGCCCGCATCTCTGACTGTAGTAAAACCAGCTTCGAGCATGTCTTTGCCAAACTTCGCACCGTGCAATGCCCAATCTGCAGGAGTTTCCATCACTGGGGCCGTAGTCCAGTGATTTCCCGTAAAGTAATCCAACGTGATGTGACTGTGTACATCAATAGCACCCGGCAATACCGTCCTGTCGCCAAGATCTATAAATTCGGCTTGTTCTGGCAGCTTACTAGGGTTTATCGCGGTAATTTTCTCACCTGCGACCACAATTAGGGCGGGGGAAACCATCTTACCTTCGACAACATCCACGTAGCCAGCGGCCTTAATAACTTTGACTTTGGAAGCGTGCGCCGCGCTCATCATCAGCAATGTCAGAGTTAAACTTAATGACAGGGGTCGAAGTAGATGGGAGATTTTCATTGATTAATTACCTATTACGTTAAAATATTAACTGACACTTGTTTGGATCTCGCATAACAAAAAAGGAATTGTTGAAACAATAATCCAAATTTCAATCAGTTAGAATGAAGTTCACCACTTTAGAATTCCTTATTAAAAGGGTCAAATCGACACAAACCCGTTAGATTGTCACTTTACTTTACAAAATGAGTGGTAACTTCCGCGAAATTATTTTCGAACTAATCCATACCTAACAACTAGATACGCGATATGAAAAGTTTGCCGTTAATAGCCATCTCGATGCTCGTCTATGCGACGACACTCAGCGCAAATGCTCAGCAAAACCAACAAGCTGAAGTGCCTGTTTACGTGGCTCCTGTAGTTCAAAGTGAATTTGTTGACACTGTAGAGGCACTAGGAACACTCAAAGCCAACGAAAACGTATCTCTTGCTGCGACGGTTACCGAACTGGTTACTGCTGTCAATTTCACTGATGGGCAAAGAGTGATTACGGGTGACGTGTTAATTCAAATGGACGACACCGAAGAAATCGCATTGCTTGAAGAAGAACAATCGCGCGTAGACGAAGCCCAACGACAGGTAGATCGCTTTAAGCCTCTTATCAGTAGAGGTTCTGTCTCGGAACTAACCTATGACCAAAGCGTAGGTGCGCTGAGCGCCGCCAAGGCTCGCCTAAGAGCCGTACAGTCACGAATTGACCAACGCAAGATAGTGGCCCCCTTTGATGGCGTGGTCGGACTTCGCAACACTAGTGTTGGTGCCCTGCTTCAGCCTGGATCAGTAGTCACAACAATCGATGATGACTCAGTCATGAATTTGGATTTTGCTGTCCCTGAGGTCTTTCTTCAGTCGCTAGTGCCAGGACTTAAGATAAGTGCCACTACTAGCGCTTTTCCAGACAGAACTTATATCGGCGAAGTGGCCAGTGTGAGCACGCGTGTTGATCCTATAACTCGGTCTATTGTGGTTAGAGCGCGCATCGATAATGCTGATCGGTCGCTCAAGCCTGGGTTATTGATGCGTGTAACGTTAAAGAGAAGTCCACGCCAAGCCAATGTTTTACAAGAGGAAGGCATTATTGCTGATGGTAGACGTAATTTTGTTCTTGTTGCAGTTGAGAAAGATGGCCAAATAATAGCTGAGCGCAGAGAAGTGCAGATTGGTGCCCGACGTAAAGGCGAAGTTGAAATTCTTGAAGGACTAGTAAGCGGCGACTTAGTTGTCACTCACGGCACATTGAAGGCTCGCGATGGCTCCGCCCTCAACGTCCTCGCTGTTGAAGAAAACAATGAGACTCTAGTCGAGTTAATTGAACTTCATGAGGTTACAGATGACACTCAAGCAAACGCATCAGCCGCGAGAAAGGCGGAGGCATTGCTATGATGGTGTCAGACGTATCGGTCAAGCGGCCGGTATTCGCGTCAGTTATTTCTATTTTATTGATCGCGTTCGGTATAGTCTCCTTCGATCGCCTTTCGTTGCGTGAATACCCTGACATTGACCCACCTATTGTTACCGTTCAAGTTGACTACCCTGGCGCTCCAGCCAACATTGTCGAAACTCGGATAACGCAAGTAATTGAGGAACGAGTCGCTGGCGTCGCAGGAATCGAGTTCATTCAATCAAATTCCAGAGATGGTCGGTCTAGCGTCGTTATTGAGTTCTCGGTTAATCGCGATGTAGATTCCGCGGCTAACGACGTACGTGATCGGATTTCTGGCGTAGCCGATAACCTGCCGGTAGAAGCTGATCCACCTGAAGTACAAAAGGTCGACAGCAACGACGACGTCATTATCTGGCGTAATCTAGTGAGTCAGGACATGACTGTCCCTGAGTTGAGTGATTACGCTCAACGTTTTCTGGTCGATCAATATGCTGCGCTGGATGGCGTCGCGCGAGTCCTTATTGGTGGACGACAAAGCTATGCTATTCGCGTTTGGGTAGACCGTAAAGCTCTTGCCGCACGCGGTTTGAGTGTGACTAACATTGAGAGCGCCTTACGCGCAGAAAATATAGAATTACCTGCTGGCTCTATCGAGTCAGACGAAATGATTTTTAAAGCTCGAGTAGATCGCACTTTTAAGAAGCCTTCAGACTTCAATAAACTGGTTTTAGATCGAGGCGATGACGGTTACCTGGTTCGTTTAGGTGACGTAGCTCGAATCGAGTTAGGGCTGGTTGAAGATCGTACTTTTTTTAGAGGTAACCAAGAACCCATGGTAGGTATTGGTGTCATTCGTCAATCCACATCCAATACCATCGATGTAGCGGACCGTGTTAAAGCCCTTACCGCCAAGATCAACCCAGGCTTACCCGACGGCATGGCTATTAAGGAAAGCTATGATGCGTCGGTCTTCGTACAAGCGTCAATCAACGAGGTGTACACCACACTATTCGTTTCCATTGTCTGCGTAGTATTCGTTATCTACATGTTCTTAGGCAGTTTCCGAGTAATGATTATTCCAGCGGTGACAGTTCCTGTATCGCTTACGGCAACATTTATCGCCATGTATGCGTTTGGTTTTTCGGTAAACTTGCTGACACTATTAGCTCTAGTCCTCGCCATCGGCTTGGTTGTTGATGATGCTATCGTCGTTCTCGAGAACATTGTTCGCAGAATTCAAGAAAAAGGAGAAACACCCCTAGTCGCAGCATACCGGGGTGCACGCCAAGTAGGTTTTGCGGTTATTGCGACTACCCTAGTTCTGATAGCGGTATTCGTGCCCATTACCTTTTTAGAAGGCGACTTAGGCCGACTCTTTACTGAATTTGCGCTAACCATTGCCGCGGCTGTAGCATTTTCCTCACTGGTTGCACTGACTTTATCAACCATGCTGGCGTCTAAAATGCTCACTCCGAGCACAAGTCGTCCTACTCGACTGGTCGAAACAGTTAACAACGTGTTTCGATCCGCCCGTAAACGCTATAGAAAGAACTTGGTGAAAGCGGTACGAGCACCGAAAAAAGTGTTGTTAGCATTTGCCGCGTTAGTGGCGCTTTCGGCTGTTTTTTTCGTCAACATCAATCAAGAGTTCGCACCTTCGGAAGACCGCGGAGCATTCTTCTTAATCGTAAATGGTCCTGAAGGCGCAAGCTTTGAATACATCAGCGAATACATGACCGAGATCGAATCTCGGCTAATGCCTTTTGTTGAGGCTGGCGAGATCAACCGCTTGTTGGTTCGCGCACCTAGAGCATTTGGTTCTATTGAGCAATTTAATAGTGGTATTGCAATTGTCATTTTGACCGACTGGTCAGAACGACGCTCCGCGTGGGACATTATGGGAGACGTCAGTAAAAAACTGTCTGATCTTCCCGGGGTTCGCTCATTTCCTGTTATGCGACAAGGCTTAGGCGGCGGCACGGGTAAACCTGTTCAGTTTGTATTGGGCGGCTCAACCTACGAAGAACTTGCACAATGGTCCGAAACATTACTCGCCAAAATTAACGAAGATAACCCCGGACTTGTTGGGGTTGATACCGACTACAAACAAACCAGACCACAAATCGACTTTGTTGTTGACTACGATCGAGCCGCTGATTTAGGTGTCACTATTTCCGAAATCGGCCGTACGCTTGAGACCATGATGGGCGGTCGACGAGTAACCACATTCTTAGATAAAGGAGAAGAATACGACGTCATTGTTGAAGGCGAACGTTCAGAACAAACGTCCTTTGACGATATTCAAAACATCTATGTTCGTTCTGACCGAAGTGGTGAGTTAATACCTATATCCAATTTACTCTCTATCACGGAATACGGCGCCGCTGACCAACTGTCTCGCTTCAACCGAGTGCGCGCTATCACCATTGACGCAAGCCTTGCAGATGGCTACAGCTTAGGCGAAGCGCTCACTTATCTAAATGGCCTTGTAGACGAGCACCTCCCAGACGAAGCCATAGTTGACTATAAAGGCGAAAGTCGGAACTTTATGTCATCAGGAGACTCCATTCTTTTTGTATTTCTACTGGGTTTAGCCGTAGTGTTCCTAGTGCTTGCGGCACAATTCGAAAGCTTTGTACATCCGTTCATTATTTTAGCAACCGTTCCACTGACTATTGGCGGCGGCTTGTTTGGGTTAATGATTACCGGTCAGTCGTTGAACATTTATTCGCAAATCGGGCTGATAATGCTGGTGGGGTTAGCGGCTAAAAATGGCATTTTGATAGTCGAGTTTGCCAATCAATTGCGCGACGTAGGCTATCGTTTTAATCGCGCGATCTTGTCGGCGTCAGTTATTCGCTTGCGTCCTATCGTCATGACAGGCTTAACCACAATTGCAGGCAGCATTCCGCTAATTTTGGCCAGCGGCGCTGGGGCTGAGACTCGCTTAGTTATTGGCACCGTTATCTTCTTTGGCGTTCTCGCGTCGACTCTGCTAACAATATTTCTAGTGCCTCTGCTCTATACATTGTTAGCGCGCAATACAGGCTCACCTGAGGATGTCACTCGACAGTTGGAAGCGGAATTACCCGCAGCCACCCGAGCGCGTGGCGGTTAGGCGGATTTGCTACATATGAGATGAACATTAAGTGTTTAGCACGGCTAGATGCCACCAAATTTTACGTGTAAGGTAAGCGCATACAACTGACAACAAGCTTAAAGACGCCGTATTAGTGACTACTACTCATCAATCAAACTTTCGTTTTAAGAAAGTCGTTTTTCTTATTGCCATACTGGCTTGCCTTAATGGCTGTATCAGCACCACGATCATAACAAATATTCCTAAAACTGAGATCGTTGACTCAGACTATTATGGAATGAGCGCGTTTTCGGAGCGCTTTGAGGATAACGAAAATTCGATAACCCTCGCTTTCTCCGGAGGCGGAATGCGCGCGGCCGCGCTATCCTACGGCGTTTTAAAGGCCCTTGAAAGTAGTCAACTTCCAGCCTTAACAGATACTTCAGAATCTCAAGTAACACTGCTCGATGAAGTAGATACAATTAGCGCCGTTTCAGGCGGTAGTTTTACAGCTGCTTACTACGGATTGTTTGGCAAGAAAATTTTTAAGGATTATGAAGGCGCTTTCCTACGCAGAAATATCGAAACAGAACTGTTTAGGATTCTCACAAACCCATTGAACTGGTTTAGCAGAAAAGGACGAACCGATAGAGCAATAGACATCTACGACAGAGATATTTTTGGGGTGCAGTCTTTCGCGATTTTATAAAGCCTAATTCGCCCTTTATTATTATCAACGCGTCAGACCTCGCCTATGGGTCTAGGTTTGCCTTCATTCAAGAATATTTTGATCTCTTGTGTTCTGATATCAGCAGCTTCTCTGTAGCCAAAGCAGTGGCCGCGTCAGCAGCGGTCCCTGTACTCTTTTCTCCAGTCACCTTAGAAAATTATGATGGCTGCATCAACGAAGCAGAGCCCTACTTACGAGAGGCTGCCGAAAAAAGCAGAAGTAATCCAGAGTTGGAGCTTACCTCTAGAAGTTTAATGACCTTTACAGATAAAAGTTCTAAAAAGTATGTGCATCTGGTCGATGGAGGTATTACCGATAACCTCGGACTGCGCACGATAGTAGACTTGGTCGAAATATCGGGAGGTGCCAGACCGCTTATTCGTAGTTTAAAGCTAAGACCTACCGAACGGTCGATTATTATCTCGGTTGATGCTTCAACAAAGCCAACCACTCATATAGGTGAAAGTTCGCGCGCGCCGTCGATTTCGACCGTTATATCAGCAGCTAGTAGTGCACAACTTCATCACTACAATGTAACGTCCGTCGCATTAGCTCGCGCTAAACAAAAAGAATGGGCCAAGGCTGTCTCTAAGCCCAGCCATTCGGTTTCAACCTATTTCATTCAGCTAGATTTAACCGGCGTCAAAAACCTTAAGGTTAGACATCGTTTAAACCAAATTTCAACTAGCATGTATCTTGATAATTCCGAAATTGACTCACTGATCAATGCAGGCCGAAGCCTACTACTCAATAACCCAGAATTTCAAAGGCTCATGAGGGATCTTAGAGAGGAATTCACAGGCAAAAATAGAGAACAATGACCGCGGTACAATAACTACTTTTAATCCGCTATTTTAAACAGCGATACAGATCAAAGCTCTGTTTGCCCTCGATGACCTTAGAAGTGCGCACGATGGTGTCGGCTCCTCGCTCAACAGCTTCATTTTTTGCCAAAGCATCCAACTCTTCTTGAACTTTCTTGGCGCTTCGCTTAATTAGCGTAATGTTATCGGCCGTATAGGTGGTTGCCTTACTCAACAGACGACACCCCATCATTCGATCCGCAGGGACTATTCTAACCGCCTGTGAATTGGGCGCATTTTTAACCCATGTGCAGCTCGTAAGAGAGGCTAACCCAAGGATAAACACAGTACTGATTAAAACTAGCTTTTGAGTATTCCTTATTAACATAGAGAGTCTCCTGTAGACCATGTTATTTGAAGAGGCGCGCTTGCCTCGATAACGTCATCATTATCAATCTATTTTTCTATCGAAACTACCAATTTGAAGCAAACAAGGGTTAAGACGCGTTAACCTTTCTAGATAAAGACATTAAGCACTCAGCTAGTCTACTGTGGGACTTTTAAACGCTGAACAAATTATGGAGATATAGTGGCTAAGATTCTGACCTAGTTGCCCATAGTTCACCAGAGGCCTTATCGTCAAAAATAACCGGGGCAGGTGCCAAGCGACAATGGGCGCCACTCGTACAATTACGAGTCTTTATATCAAACCTAAACCCATGCCACGGGCACTGGACAATAACACTAGTTCCATCATCTCCAATTTTTGGCCTGTCGAGAGGGCCCAGCGAATGAGGGCAAACTCTTGAGTAAGCAATCCATTCGTCCACAATTTTCACAAGCTGGTATGGGTGGTTATTAAAATCGAAATCAAGTGGTAGACGCTGTTCGATGTCATTGGCAATCCCCAATATAAGAGGCTCGTCGTTTTGATCGAGCTTGCCAGCAGCTTTACGATTAAGTTGGTTTTGCCGCGTCACCATCATCCACACATCTTCGTCGTAGAGCCTGCTGTACGTTGTTAGTAACTGTTGGCGGTAAAGTGCATGCAAAAACCGCGGGAGCTTTGGAATATAAAAATCGACAATTACCTTTATCTGGTGTTCGCTGATAGGAATAGCGTGAGTCCAAATCTCTGTGCCCTTCCCCAAGCCGCTCAAGGTGCGCGTAATCCACCGATTCTTATCGCGGTCTAAGCGCAGCTCCAATTCCATGGCATTGAAATACGATTTGGGCACCAAATTAGCATTAGCTCGCCACCCCCAATTACCCTGCTCTAAAATTTCAAGGTGTGAAAATGAGCTACTGTGTAACCAGGGTAGATGCTCTCCATCTATCGCGTTCTCGTACATTCGAGTCAAACTGACCGGTAGCTCTCGTGTGTAGGTCGCTATATGCGGCACAGTCTGACTGAAACTTGGAAGTAACCGCCGCACCCAATCAATAAGATAAGTAAGTAGAGTCATAGCCTGAATAGTTTAAATGAGATTGGATATTTGAATTGGGAACTTTGTAGATTCTTGTCCGAATATTCCCCGTAGTGAGATATTCTATATCTACACAGGCTACGACTTTTAGCCTTGCAGATCGATAATAGATATAGCAATCTCAACTTTCAATCAAAGACACGATTACAACACTATGACCACAAAAAAAAATTATCCAATTGGCACTCCGGGCACCCCTTGGGGGGACTCTGAAAAGCAACAATGGCTAGAAGCTCAAGTTACCCATAGATCCTATGCCACGGATGTCGTGTGCGTTATTGATACGCTACGTTCGACACATCGCGACGTCATTCAAGTTGAACAGTACGGTGAATTGGATTACTCCAATAGCCCTACTGGTAACACTTACCCTCTTTTTGCTTTACGTTCTATCGAGTGGCACTCAGAGCGACCGACGATATTGGTTACTGGCGGCGTACACGGTTACGAGACCAGTGGTGTACATGGCGCCCTGCGTTTTGCACAAGAAGAGCTGCGTAACTACGCAACCTCGTTTAACATGATCGTTGCCCCGTGCATTAGCCCTTGGGGCTACGAGACGATTAACCGCTGGAACCCCAGCAGCGTCGATCCAAACCGCTCATTTTATAGTGACAATCCGTCACCTGAGTCTGAAGCGATCATGACTTATGCAAAAAGTCTGAACATTTCTTTTTTAGCGCACATTGATCTCCACGAAACAACGGATACCGACAACTCAGAGTTTCGACCTGCGCTAGAGGCAAGAAATGCTGTCGAACAAACGGAGTGGCAAATTCCGGATGGTTTCTATGGTGTTGGCGATACTCTGAAGCCTGTGCCTGACTTTCAAACGGCAATTATTGAGTCTGTTGCTAGGGTTACCCATATTGCGGAAGCGGATGATCAAGGAAAGCTTATCGGCACCGATATTGAGCAACATGGCGTAATAAACTATGCGACCAAAGAATTGGGACTTTGCGCTGGCTTTACTGATGCAGATTACGTCTGCACCACCGAAGTCTACCCAGATAGCCCCAGAGTCGATGACGAAAACTGTATTTTGGCCCAAGTGGCCGCCGTTACCGGCGCTTTGGACTATTTAATCAGTAATACCTAGCGTACGCCTAAAGGCCCTATTCCTTGCAGTGATCAGTTTTACTGCAGGTTTAAGGCTATGGGCTACTGAGTGCGTTGAGCGATCATTGTACGCAACCCAATGTTGTTGATGGGGGGTCATTGAGTCATGACGTTTGCGTAGTCAAATCCGAAATACAGTGCGATACAATATCCCTTAGTTGTTAATACCAAATCTGGCTAAATCTACTGGGGACACTTTAATTAAATCGTCCGTCAAAAGGTGGCAACCTCATGCTGTGGTGCTGGCCGCTATCACCTCTTGCACCAACACTTCAAACCCTGCGGTTATGCTGGGTGCCGGTCTGTTGGCTCGAAACGCAGTTAAACGTGGCCTACAAGTAAAGCCATGGGTAAAGACGTCACTCGCGCCAGGATCACAAGTCGTTACAGACTATTTACAACGTGCTGGCTTGCTTGAAGATCTTGAAAGCCTAGGTTTTCACGTTGTGGGATATGGCTGTACAACGTGCATCGGCAACTCAGGGCCTTTGCCCGATGCCATTGGTAAAGCGATCCGGTCAAATGACTTAGTCGTCGCTTCTGTGCTGTCGGGTAATCGTAATTTCGAAGGTCGTATTCATTCAGATATTAAGACCAACTATCTCGCATCCCCGCCTCTTGTCGTTGCATACGCGCTAACCGGTCGCATGGATGTTGATCTTTATACTCAACCTTTAGGCACAGATAGCGAAGGTAAGGAGGTGTTCCTGAAAGATGTTTGGCCATCTAATTCTGAGATTCAAGACTTTATTGCCAATAATATTGATGCGCAAATGTTTAAAGACAACTATGCGAGCGTGTTTAACGGCAACACCACATGGAATGCGATTAGCACTCCACAGGGCGACAGTTACGCCTGGTCCGACGACTCATCATATATAAAGCTTCCGCCCTACTTTGTAGGCATGTCGGCGACTGTACCGACTGTGAGCGATATCAAGGGGGCTCGTTGTTTAGCCAAGCTCGGCGACTCAGTAACAACAGATCACATCTCACCCGCTGGTGCGATAGAACCTGACGGCCCTGCGGGACAGTACCTACAAGAAAACGGTATTAGAGTCGCAGACTTTAACTCCTATGGCTCAAGACGCGGCAATCACGAGGTGATGATGCGCGGAACCTTTGCCAATGTGCGCCTTAAGAACCAATTGGCACCTGGAACTGAAGGTGGTTGGACCGTACATGTTCCTAGCATGGACTCGCTGTCGATATATGCGGCGGCTGAGCGCTACCATGAAGAACAAACACCTCTGGTTGTTCTGGCAGGCAAAGAGTACGGCACGGGATCATCACGAGACTGGGCGGCTAAAGGAACCTTGCTGTTGGGGGTTAAAGCCGTACTAACTGAGAGCTTTGAGCGCATTCACCGCTCAAATTTAGTAGGCATGGGTGTTTTGCCACTCAATTTCTTGCCAGAAGAATCAGTATCTTCACTTGGCCTAACGGGTTTTGAATCTTTTGAAATCAATGGCTTAGATGACTTGTTTAAATCAAAATCACGAAATGACTCATCCCTTAAAACCGTTAGCGTCGTTGCCGAATCAGACGAAGGCAAAAAGACCGAGTTCAAAGCTAGGGTTCGCTTAGATACACCCAAAGAGTTGGAGTACTACCAGCACGGCGGCATTCTCCACTATGTATTACGACAAATGGTCTCTGCATAGTTTTTTATGCCAGTACAGTGATTGAACAAATGTCGTCAATTAACATTTATCAATTTAAAAAGACCTCCTCTGCTTGAGGAGGTCTTCGCTCGACCATTCGCTATCGCCATCCTATACGCTTTAATGCACCATCGACTCAGTTCGACAACGCCACTAGCAATAACGAGTTAGTCTGCTGCTCGCGGTTTACCTTCAACGCTACGAAGGCTTCCTTCACTGCTCAAGTTATCCAGCTGCAGGGTCTCTACAAGCTCTAGCTCGTCTGCTGCCTGCGCAGATTGATCAAGAGCTTTGGCTTTGGATGATTGCTTATTTAGCGCCCCCCGATAGATTCTTACAAGAGGCGATCCATCAAACTCAGCTCTAACCAAATAATAGTAATTATTGTCAAACGGAGTGGTTATGGTTCCAAACGAGGCCGTTCCGCAGGAAGGTCCTGAATAACGTGAACTTATTGACTTAGTGCCGCTTGAAATATTGACGTATCCGCTGAAGGTGCCTGCTGAGTTACAACTTGCTAACGTCGAACTTCGGGTAGAACCGCCAATTGTTGCGCTAAATGTCATTGAACCGACAGTACAACAGAGATTGCTACCGACACCCCACTGAGGTGGGATTGGCTCTGAAAGACTCGCGATAATGGCAGGAACCACCATAAGCAAGAAGCCATCATCTTCCACAATTTCAGCCTCTAAAAAGTAGCCTTCGATTTGAGCGTTGTTGCCTGCTTCTTCTACTTCTACGTAGTAAGTACCTGCTGCCAAATCGCTGAGTACAGGCGTATCCGCAAAACCAGAGCTAGCAGTAGCAATCACATTTAGACCGGAATCACGTACCGTAACTTCCGTAGATCCAGCAAAACCAGCTGAATTTGTTCTTATGACTACTCTATTCTTGTCTTCCCTTAAAGTAAAAGTGACCCAGTCTTTATCGCCTACCGGCGAAATGCTGTGAAATTGAACGTCACCGTGATTAACTGGAGTCGCTGCAGGGCCGGTATCATCGTTTTCAAAGGCATCCTCTACTGGGCCATCAGAAACGACTATTCTAGTAGCAGCAGAACACTTAATATTTGTGATGCCCACACACGCTCCTAGGTAATTGACACCGATAGATGATGGCGCCGAAAAGGATCTTGCTTTTACTGATTGTTCTTCTGAGCTAAGACTGGGGACCGACTCATTACCCACTAGAATATCTGAGGTCGTGATTTTATTATCAGCTGATCTGTAAAAACTCACGATTGACGCATCCGAAGCATCGGAACCTATATTCTTAACTGTTGCGGTCACATTAAGCGTCTGATTTGTATTAGGTATAACATTAGGAACGGTGAACGCCGATATCGTTAAGTCAGAGCCTTCTATAACATTTGCTGCAGCCAACATGTCGATACGCGGCTTGGTGACACCCGATCGAGAAATATTGACACCAGTTGACTCCATGGCACTTTCAATCTGAGACACCGTGGCACTGGGCTTTAAATGGCGATACACAGCAAACGCTCCAGCGATATGTGGCGTTGCCATAGACGTTCCATTGTAAATATCTCGTGCGCTGTTACTCGTGGCAATACTAGACGTAATGTTGCTACCAGGCGCTAACACATCAATCATGCTCGCATGGTTGGAATAAGACGAAATCGAATTTGAGTTGTCTAACGTAGCACCCACAGTAATCGCGCTTGATATGCAACCAGGCGAACCAATCGATCCATTGAAACCGTCGTTACCCGAAGCGATCACTGTGGCTATGCCAGCCGAACGAAGGTTGTCGATCACACTTTTCAGTGAATTTCCATCACAGGCACTAAAAAATTGACCCCCGCCCAAACTCATGTTGGCAGAGGCTATCGAAATCCCATTGCTGGCATTATGCACGCTCAACACACGTTCAAGACCCAACATTTGGTCTGTCGAGTAAGATAAAACACAGGGCGTTGAACCAGCGCCACACTGAGTTGAGCTAGTGAATCGACTAAATACCTGAACCGCCATTAAGTTGGCACCCGGCGCGACTCCACCATATGTACCCGCTGCAATTCCAGCAACATGGGTACCATGATTACAGCCATCTATAGCGGTACCACAATTTACACCTGCTCCACTACTAGTCTGCGACTGACCGCCATTTGGACAGACCGTGAATGAATTTAGAGATCCCACTGTTGAGCTGTAGCAAGCTTCAGATACAACTTTACCACTATCTAGATCAACATGGGTCTTGCGAACCCCCGTATCTAAAATTGCAACGGTCCATCCACTGCCATTGCTTCCAGAATTTATAACATCGTCACCATTGATAAATGGCACGCTCTGTAACAGCGTCGCTCTCGACAGGCCATCTTCCTCAACACCGATCACTAAAGGGTTATTGAGTAAGTTTTCTAGACCCGCTTTATCAAGCTCGAGTCCAATATAGGGAACGGTTTCAAAACGCTTTAGTGAGCCTAACTGGGACGCGTTTAGAGTCGACGCAATATCTGATTGGACACGATTGATTTGGCTTCGTTGATTTGCAACGGCCGCAGAGCCAGATAACGAGCCTTCAACCACGAATTCAGTATCAAGCTTAAGGATTACCCTTACGCTCCCTAAGTTTTGCGCTTTCTCAAACAAGGCCGGTGCGTCCGGCATCGCTTTTAAGTCGCCTGCAAAGGCAGCCGTTGTAGACAACCCAAGCACAAAACATAAAGCTATCAATCTTAATCCAGTCATTTCTCAACCCTCACATTAAATTTTACTTCTTCGAAGCCGCCTTAACAACGATCAACGATTTAGGTCCAGCGGATATGCCCCTAGTTCTTAAGCTCTCGGCATGTTTGCGCTTTAAACTGCAACATCATAGATTTTTTAGCCATACGCCATGACCGAAGCAAGCCGCTTCTTATGCAAGGATATGCGTCGTGTAGGCCTATGCCAAGTGGTTTCAGTATAACGATTCAGGCTTTTCTGCCAGTCTTACTAGAAAAATACGGGTTTACGCACGTTTGGGGGTATGTATTTATACGTCATGCAGAGCGCTAGCTATAGCTTAGACCGGGTATGCGTTAAACTTACTATTTGCTGTTTATCACCAGTATAAATTGGACCTTTGGGTGACATACTTAATGATGATGCTACTCAAATAACCGCAACAACAGTTAAAAACTGGGTCAGACTCACTTAACTCGGCTCTTCAACTTTTCCAAGCCTGATTTTCTAACACAAAGAATAGATACAAATCATTGAGAAACGATGGATCCTGCGCAAATACCAAACGAATCTGAGTTCAACCACCCTGGTGAGTTAGCACATCAACTCGAAAGCCTCCCTCAAACGGAACGAGCTGAGCTGTGGGCCAGTATTTCGGTTGAAGACCGTGGCGCAGCAATCCCCTATTTACATGACGAAATAAAAGCAGCGCTACTCGAAGAAGCTTCTCTGGAAGAACTTCAAGATCTAACCGAAAACATGGCGGCGGGCGATGTCGCTGATGTACTTGATCTAGTCAGTGTTGATATTGCCCAAGATGTAGTCGACAACCTTTCCGAGGAATTTCAAGAGCAAGTCAGGGAATCCCTGAGCTTTGAAGATGACCAAGTGGGTCGTTGGTTGCGTCACGACGGATACCGTTACTCAGCTACTCGAACGGTTAGACAAGTATTAGACAATATTAAACGTAAGGGCTTTCCCGCCTACACTGACAGAGTATTTGTCATATCTAGAGACGACCGCTACCGTGGTGCTATCGCAATGTCGAGCATCCTAGAAGCAAATGACGAAGTGCAACTCAAAGAGTTACAGCTCATTTCAAATGACCATACGTTTGACCCGAATGCCAATATCTCGGATGTCACCGCAGAATTTCGCAAAGTTCACTTTATTTCTGCCGCTGTCGTTGATCAACAAGGGTTTTATCTAGGCCGAATTACAGCAGAGGACGCGGCGACCATATTGCAAGACTCAGCTGACCATCAGTTAATGAGCATGGCTGGCCTAGATGAGGAAGACGACCTTTTTTCGCCTGTACTCAGCTCAGCTAAACGTCGTGCGCTCTGGCTAGGCATTAACCTTCTTACGGCTCTCCTTGCGTCTTACGTTATTGGATTATTTGAAGGCAGCGTACAGCAGTTAGTCGCACTGGCTGTATTAATGCCTATTGTAGCGAGCATGGGGGGTATTGCGGGCAGCCAAACGCTCACCATAGTTATTAGGGGTATCGCGCTTGGACGACTCAATTCAAAAAACACTCGAACACTCTTGTTCAAAGAGCTGGGCGTTGGTGTGCTGAACGGAATTTTGTGGGCTTCAGTCGTAGGAGCACTCGCCTTTCTGTGGTTCGACAACCTAATGCTTGGTGTCGTTATTGCTGCTGCAATACTTATTAACTTGTTAGCTGCTGCTCTGGCAGGAATGATAATTCCGGTTGTTCTAGAGCGCCTAGACCTGGATCCAGCGCTGTCAGGATCAGTGGTGCTGACGACGGTTACGGATGTAGTTGGATTTATGAGTTTTCTAGGCTTAGCAACACTTCTACTACTATAGCGATGCTCAAAACATAGTCCGTTGTCCTTAATAGCCACGACGTATAAGTTTTACCCATACAACTGCTTTAACAAGCGTGTGCTTATTCATGCACCGCGAGGCCAATTATCATTCTAATTTTTGAAAAACATGGTTAAATGCGTGCCATCATGATTTAGGTGATCTAAATAGAGGGTCACACGAATAAGAAAAGGAAACTAGCTTGGACGACAAGAAGAGAAACACAACAGAGCCACTCATAATTGCCGGAACGGAAATTAAACGCGGCACCTCAGTGAACATTGACATGCCATTGGTACGGCTATACACCGATACCGAAATCAACATGCCTATTCACGTTAGACGGGCTCGTAAAGATGGCCCGACACTTTTTGTTTCGGCGGCCGTGCACGGCGACGAGATTAACGGGATCGAAATAATTCGCCGAATCATGCGCCTCAAAACGCTCAAATTAACGTCAGGAACGCTTATTTTAGCTCCTATGGTCAATGTGTATGGCGTTCTTAACAAGAGCCGCTATATGCCAGATCGCAGAGACCTGAACCGCTCATTTCCAGGGTCAGAGAACGGTTCTTTGGCTGCCGTAGTTGCGCATCGTTTTCTTACCGAAGTCGTGCAACACTGCGATTACGGCATTGATCTTCACACAGGAGCGATTCATCGCTCAAACCTTCCTCAAATTCGTGCCAATCTCGAAGACGATGAAACAACTGAACTGGCAAAAGCCTTTGGCGTGTCAGTATTAATGAATTCCAACCTGCGCGACGGTTCACTTCGCGAAGCGGCTTCAGACAGCAATACACGTATCTTGCTTTACGAGGCTGGTGAGGCATTACGGTTTGACGAATTATCGATTAGAGCGGGTCAGCGTGGAATTTTGAACGTGCTGTCCACGCTTGGAATGATCAATAAGCCACGGCGCAGACAGGTAGCCACGCCATACATTGCGAACACCAGCTCATGGGTTCGCGCGCACCATAGTGGTTTTGTAAGAAACTTAAGAAAGATGGGCGATTACGTTGAGAAAGGCGATGCACTTGCCGAAATCGGTAGCCCTATGGGCGAAACGCTTGGCGTTGTTAAAGCACGCCGAGGCGGCATCGTTATTGGCAAACAAAACATCCCTCTAGTTCAAAAAGGCGATGCAATGTTTTATATCGCCTACTTCTCTGAAGAAGACGAAGAAATTGCCGAGAACATACAGGCGATGAGTGAGCAGCTGTTACCGAGTCAGGTTTAGCTGCTCAACCAATTTCGCTATTGCTACGGTGCGTTTACGTGCGCAAAAATTGTATCCGTTCCATCGTCATTAAGCAGTAAAACCTGGTAATAGTCTTTGCGCTCGCCTACCTCCATACCTGGGCTGCCGACCGGCATCCCAGGTACCGAGAGGCCAATGGCACCTGCTGGTGGGTTCTCAAGAAATTGTTTCACGTACTCTGCAGGAACATGGCCTTCGAATACATACTCTCCATGAGTTGTTGTTATTACACCCGTATGACAAGAACGGTAGCGCCCAGCGATTCCCTTCTGCGTCTTGAGCGGATTAAGGTTATCGAGTTCAATAACCTTGTTGGTAAACCCATTGGCAGCCATATAATCGACCCACTTTTGACAACAGCCGCATGTGGGCGTTTTATAAACGCTCATCTGCAAGCCCCTACTCGCTTCAGTATTATTTGACTCAGCGTGAACGCTCAACGAGAGCAGTACCGTAAACATTAGTGCAACAAATGGAACGAGCGCCAAACGTGACCTTGAAGAAGCTTGCATAAAATTGACCTTTTTTAGATTAGAGAGTGAAAACTAAATAAGCGGATTAGCCGATAATCGGTAACCCTAGGTTTAATCGAACTAGAGTAATTGCATAAAGACTAAAACTAGCCAATAAGGCGATAACCACCATTGGACGCGGCAGTAAGACTCGACGGCCTGTGAGGTCCAAGCTAGCCATCAACATGGCAACCCCTGTGATAATAGCCGCCTGTCCCCAGAACGTTTCAATATTACGCATTCCATACCAAGCAATATTCCACAAGCCTAAGCCTGCCAATAAGGGCACTACCAGCCTGTTTTTAAACATTGTCGCTTTGTTAGAGCCAACAAGACTAGGATCAACAAGTTTGGATAAGGCGTAGGCAATCAAACCCAGCAGTTGTGCGACGGTAACGGCAATTCCCATAGTGTAGTCCTAATGGTGGCCACTGAATGTTAGCCAATTGAGTGTTAACCGGTTGTGAAGTAGCCCTAAAGAGAAAAACTTGGTCGCTGAGCTAGGCCGGCTCTCCAGCGAATTAGATCAACATGGTGCTCTTGGGCTTTAACTTTAACAATTCTGGCAAAGTCGACCGCTACAGCCGCAGAAATATCCGCCTGACTAAAGGCGTCAGTAATAATGAATTCACGATCCTTTAAATGCTCATTCAGGCGATCGAAAAACAGCTCAACTCTGCGCCTTCCACGTGCCGCAAGTTCGGGTATTTGTGCATGATTGTCTGGGCCCGTAATCGCTCTATCCTTCAACCCTGGCGAGGCGTTTCTAAGTGCCTCAGCAATCGGGTAAAGACCGTCAAACTCTATTGAGCTATTCCAAGCCGCTATAAGCCCTTTCTCAGTTGCCGTCGCCCCCAATAGAGGTTTGTCTGGATAAGCCGCCTCTAAATACGCTGCTATACCCGCGTTCTCAGTCAAGACTGTGTCGTCGTCCAACTTTAACGCTGGCACGGTACAGCGAGGATTGATGGCCCTATAGGCATCACCCAGTTGCTCTGCTTTTGAGAGATCAATGAGTACCGATTCGTATTCAGCGTTCTTCTCGGCTAGAAATATGCGTGCTCTGCGAGGGCTCGGAGCGGTTAGACAATCGTAAAAAATCATAATCAAAAATCAAATAATTAAGATTAAGTTTATGTCCTAATCTTTTGTTTTAAATATACTTTAAGTAATTACTTTAACAGCAGGGTTAGTTGTAGGCTACAAAGCTCGGCATCCTGCCGAGCTTTGTTCGAATACATCTTTACTAGTTCAGACGTTCCATCACCGTAGTGATGCCCTGACCTAGACCAATACACATGGTCGAAATACCCATGCTCATATCGCGATCCTGCATCACAGTAAGCAAAGAACCAGAAATACGCGTGCCTGAACAGCCAAACGGATGTCCTAAGGCAATCGCACCACCGTGTACATTGACCTTGTCGTCCATGGTTTCAAGCAAATCAAGGTCTTTTAATACAGGCAGTGACTGCGCAGCAAACGCCTCATTCAGCTCAACATAATCGATGTCTTGCATAGTAAGGCCCAGTTGCTTAAGGGCTTTCTTTGTTGAAGGTACTGGCCCGTAACCCATAATTGACGGATCAACTCCAGCAAGCGTCATAGACGTTATGCGTGCTTTAGGTGTTAGGCCCAATGCATTGGCGCGCTCTGCCGACATAATCAACATTGCTGATGCACCATCTGTTACCTGTGACGACGTCCCAGCTGTGACTGTACCGCCTTTGGGGTTAAAGACAGGGCGTAGCGCTGCTAAGCCCTCAAGCGTAGTGTCGGGACGAATAGTTTCGTCATGCTCTATCATCATAGGAATGCCGTTTTCGTCATGGCCCATGATTGGAATAATCTCGCCAGCAAACTTACCGGCAGCTCGTGCTTTATCGGCTAAAACGTGTGAACGAACAGCAAACTTGTCCATATCTTCGCGTTTAATGCCGTGCATGGTCGCCAGTAATTCGGCTGTCATACCCATACTGCCGGCTGCTTTGGCAACCGTAAGACCCAGTTCAGGGTTTGGATTAACGCCAGAGTTCATATCAATGTGCCCCATATGCTCAACACCACCCACTAGGTAAACATCGCCTAAACCAGCGCGAATATTAGCCGCAGCAGTATGCATTGCTGACATTGAAGATCCGCACAAACGATTTACAGTTTGAGCTGGAACAGTATGCGGAAGGCCTGCTAAGAGTCCTACAAAACGAGCCAAGTTAGCGCCCTGTTCATCACGTTGCATAACGCAACCCCATATCAGGTCGTCAATCTCAGCTGGGTCTAGCGCTGAATTACGTGCCAGCAAACCGTTGATTACACTTGCGCTGAGTTCGTCAGCGCGCGTATTGCGGAAACACCCGCCTTTACTGCGTCCCATTGCGCTACGTGCAAAATCTACAACGACCGCGTCTCTTGGATTAATAGTCATAATTTTTTCCTATCTTTTATAGTGTGTGAGGTGACCTACGCTTGAATTAGGCGTAGTAGCTTTCGCCAGCAGCCGCCATTGCACGCTGCTTGTCGGTCGCCTCATAAAGCTTGCCCAAGTATTTGTACTTATCTGACAAAGCCACAAACTTGTCTAAACCTATGCTGTCCATCCAGCGGAATACACCGCCTCGAAAAGGAGGAAAACCTACGCCGTAGATAAGCGCCATGTCGGCTTCCGCCGCAGACTCAACAATGCCCTCTTCCAAGCATCTCGCCAATTCGGTTGCCATGGGCAACATCATGCGCGTAACCATCTCTTCTTTATCAAACTCTTTACGCTCATCAACGTGTGGCGCAAGCAGTTCATAAACAGCAGGATCTACTACCTTTTTAGGCTTACCGCGTTTATCCAGCTCATAGACGTAAAAGCCTTTACCGTTCTTTTGGCCGTAACGTGTGTTCTCGTACATCACATCGCCAGCTGTCTTAAAGGTTTTGCTCATGCGCTCAGGAAAACCATCGGCCATAACCGCTTGAGCATGCTCGCCAGTATCAATACCAACAACATCCATCAAATACGCTGGGCCCATAGGCCAACCCCAACGTTCCATAGTCTTGTCGACGGCCGTAAAGTCTGCACCATCTTTGAGCAAGCCCATAAAGCCAGCAAAATATGGGAATAGAACGCGATTCACCAAGAATCCCGGGCAATCTTTAACAACGATCGCTTTCTTGCCTAAAGTATTGGCGTAGGCAACCGTTCTTGCGATTGCCGTATCAGACGATTTCTCGCCTCGAATCACTTCAACCAATGGCATTGCGTGTACTGGGTTAAAGAAATGCATGCCGCAGAAGTTCTCTGGACGCTGCAATGCTTCGGCAAGATGAGTAATCGAAATAGTTGATGTGTTAGACGCGATAATAGTGTCGTCACTAACAGACTTTTCTACTTCAGCAAGTACGCTGTGTTTAACTTTAGGGTTTTCAACAACCGCTTCAACAATAATATCCAGCTCAGTAAAGCTGTCATAAGACAATGTCGCGTCAATTGTTGATAGTATTCCGCCCATTTTCTCTACTGTCATCCGACCGCGATTAACGGCTTTAGACAACAGCTTAGTAGCCTCGCTTAAGCCTAGATCTAGGCCAGCTTGGTTGATGTCCTTCATTTTAATCGGCACGCCCTTAAGCGCCGATTGGTAGGCGATACCGCCGCCCATAATGCCAGCGCCCAGCACGGCAGCCGACTTCACTTTCTTGTCAGCGCGTTTTTCCCATCCTTTGGCCTTCTTCGCGATCAATTGATCGCTCATGAAAATACCGATCAAAGACGTCGCAACTGGCGTGTTCGCTACCTTAATGAAACCTTCTGCTTCAACTTGTAGCGCGTCGTCACGCGTCATGCCCGCTGCTTTTTGCATGCATTCAATAGCAACAATCGGCGCAGGGTAATTAGGCCCAGCCATTCCAGCCACGAATGCCTTAGAGGTTTCGAATGCCATCATGGCTTCTGTTTGGTTTAGCTTTAGTGGGCCTTTCTTGGTCGCACGTCGCTCTGCATAAGGCATGGTTCCGGCAATTGCTTGCTCAAGAACTTTTAGACCTGCTGCCTGGAGTTGGTCTGGAGCAACTACCCCATCAACCACTCCGGCTTTTAGAGCCACATCAGCGCGTTGTTCTTTACCCGATGCAATCCAATCGATTGCTGTATCAGCACCTGCAATACGCGGGAGACGTACTGTTCCACCCCAACCTGGAATAATGCCTAGCTTAGTTTCTGGTAAGCCGATCTTAGCAACCGTGCTCATTACGCGAAAATCGCATGTAAGAGTCAGCTCTAGCCCACCCCCCATCGCATAGCCGTTTATAAGCGCTACGGTAGGCACATGGAGATCCTCAAGCCTATTGAAAGCGATATTGGCAGGATCTTTAGTTTTGTCGAAAGTGCCTGTTGCATTCGGTCCAAATTGCGAGCCAAACTCTGTGATGTCCGCGCCAACGATAAATACTGGCTTACCACTAGTAACTAAAACGCCTTTAAGGCCATCGGCCTTTTCTAAGACTTCAACCGCTTGACCGAGTTCTTGTACGGTCAGAGCGTTAAATTTATTAACCGATTCGCCCTCGAGGTCGAATCGTAGTTCGGCTATACCTGCGTCGTGCATGGATACCGAAATCGCTTTTCCTTTAAACATTAAGCTCTCCTATGTAGCGTGTGTGCGGGCGACATTATAGTAATTAACACTACTGATGTTAGCCCCCACACTATTTTCGCGCTATTCAAGTGGTGAATAGTCTTGTCGATTGTTATCAACGTCGGTGGCGACACACGCAATAAGTGCGTATCGCCACATTTTTCGCTAGCGTTGTTTGGCTAATTCTTCGTCTAACAGCTTTATTAGCGTTTCACGGTTTAAAGCGTGCTCGTGATCATTGTTTTGCTGAGCGACTCGGCTAATAAGCTTACGTATGATGCGTTCAGCTTGCTCTGGATTCGGAGTTACCATATAGCGTACTTTTGGCGTGTCTGAACTCATAAAATCTAATGCCGCTTCTGCAACGGGCAGTGGATCTGCGCCTTTATCGACTTGCGACAAACCTTGAAAATATCCTTCACGCTGTTCTGGGTAAGCCGTGTCCTCGCTCCAGTAGCCAATGCTATTTAGTCTTGCTAACGCGGCATTACCGATATTTGACGCATAATTACCAGGCTCTACAACCCCCACTTTAATACCGTGGTGTGCAAGCTCGTTATTCCACCCGTCTACCATTGCTTCTACAGCATGCTTGCTCATAGAATATTGCCCCATCATCGGGCTAGTTCCTGAACCTGCGACGCTTCCGGTTGTAAACAGTCGGCCTTTGCTCTCAATTAACATCGGTGCAAACGCTTGAGTAACGCGATACGGGCCTAACACATTTACGTCGAATAAAAATTCGACCTGCTCGTGAGGTACTTCCGTCATCGGACCAAAGATAGACAGACCTGCGTTATTAATTAAGCCATAAAGTCCACGGCCCTTGGCCTTTACCGTAGCAACGGCCGCAGCCATATCTTCTGCGCTAGTGACGTCGAGTTTAATAGCCTCAACGTTTTCCATTGCTTCAAGACGATCTAAATCATCTTGGGCTCGACCACCTGCATAGACCAAAAAGCCATTTTTTGACAAGACTTCGGTCATCTTAAGGCCCAAACCAGACGTCGCCCCTGTAATAAGAACGGCTTTAACGGGCTGAGTCGCCTCTGCCTGCGCTTTATCATCATCAGAATGATGTGCCGCAAGGACTGACATTGGTGTAGCTAGAGTCACAAATAAAGCGACTAAGGCTTGTTTAATACCTATGTTGCGGCTCGTGCTTGATGAAACTGCTGATTTTGGGGCTTGATTGAAAAGACTGCGAATCATGGAAGGTCTCCTTTGAGTGATTTTGTGGCAGGATCTTAGCCCACCTGTTGTTTTATTTATGCGAATTGGTTCGATACTTTCATTAACAGAGCTTTTGTTAACGGAGCTTTTGTTAACGGAATTTGGGCGGCAAGTAGTTGTGCTTCGCCATTTGCTCACGATGCGCGCTAACTACACGCCGTATTTGTTCTTCAGTCAGCTTCTCAATCCATTGGTTTTTACGACCGTCTCTAAAGAAACGCTTAGCGTGTGAGGATTTTTCGGCAAAACCATTTTTATTTTCGTTCTCTAGCAGTCGCTTAAACGACGCAAAATCTACCGCTTGCAGCAACTCCTGACGGCTGGCTTGGATACCGAAGAGTTTTGCAACTTTGGTAAAGGTCGGTAACGGCTTATCGAGCATGTCTTCATAGCGCAGTGTTAAAAACTGGGGGCTGTTGGCTCGTGTCCAACTCTCTACGTGTTGAGACCAGCTGCCTAGAAAGCCCGCCACACCCTGCTCATCCGTTGCGGTGCCTGTGTTGGGATCAGATATAAAGTCAATCGCTTGATCTATAGACAAGTTGAAATGGTCTGCAACAGACAGCACAACATCTAAAGGGTTGCGCAGCACATAGATAGCCGCAGCCGTTGCATCGAGGTTATGTAAGGGCGTGCCATCAAACACCGTAAGTTGATTATGGCTCTTAAGCATAATGCTGCCCTGAGCTTGCGAAGACATAATGTCTTGCTGAACTTTGGGCCTCAAAGCGATTAACTCTTCAAAGCTAGCCTCTGAGACAGGTTTGGTTAAAAAGCGCTGATAGAACTTAGGATTCGCCTCAGATTGAAAGAACGCCGTAATTTGATCTAGTGTGGCCGGAGATTCGGGCCTTGCAATGAGATTAACAATAAACGCGCGTAACCACGTGTTTCCTGACTTTGGATATGACGCTAACCAGACTAAGTTCGACATAGATGTGTTTATTTTTATTCGGTTAAAGTTAAAAATTAAAAGTTAAAGCGCAACAGTATAGAGGTGTTTGCGATGACAATAAATAAATCATGGTAACCGTCATAATTGGCGCTGCATAAGCACTCTGGCACGTCTTTCGGGTATGCAAGAGGCGGCTAGGAGGTGTGTAAGAGTTTTGGCATAGATTGCGTGTCTCGACTATGATGCTTGCTAATCTAAACGCCGACTAACTAAGACACGAATAAATGACTAATAAACCTCTAGGATTTTGGGCATGCTGGTCTTTAACCGTAGGCGTTATGGTCGGCTCTGGTATTTTCTTACTGCCTAGTGTTCTCGCCCCTTTTGGAACCTTAAGTTTTCTAGGCTGGGTGGTCACTGCCGGCGGCTCCATTTTGATAGCCCTCGTATTTGCTCGATTGTCTTCCCGCATCACCAAAAGCGGCAGTGTTTACGTGTATTCACGTGATGCTTTTGGCGATTTACCAGGCTTTTTAATCGCATGGAGCTATTGGACATCCTACTGGGTGGCTATCCCCGGTGGCGCCATCGCCTTTGTTGGCTATCTAAGCGTCTTCCATCCAGATCTAAGCGATAGTCGCCTAATGCAATTAGGCATCGGATTGGTCGTCATTTGGACTTCGATTCTGCTTAATATTAAGGGCGTGAAAGAAGCCACCTTCGTGCAACTCGTACTGACGGTACTAAAGCTTCTGCCGTTAGCTTTAATCATTGTCGTTGGCGTTGCTTCGGGCTCAACTGATAATTTTCCTGATTTTAACCCCAAAGAGCTACCTGTGTTCGAGGCTCTAGCAACAACGGTACTGCTGACACTCTGGGCGTTTTCAGGAATGGAGGCCGGAGCAATTTCGGCAGGCGATGTGCAAAACCCTGAGAAAACCGTGCCGAGAGCTATCGTTTTTGGCACGCTCACCGTGGCCTTCATTTACATTGGTTCTACCGCTGCGGTTATGTCCCTTGTGCCAGCGGAAGTTTTAGTTAACTCAACAGCTCCTTTCGCAGATGCGGCTGCTTCGCTAGGAGCATGGGGTCCTACAGTAATTGCCATTGGAGCACTATTTGCGACATATGGTTCGATGCACGGGATTATCTACGTTGCAGGCCAAATGCCCATGGCTTTGGCGGTAGACCGGTTTGCACCTAAAACCTTTGCGCGTAAAAACAGCGGTGGCGCGCCTTTTACAGCACTTTTAGTGGTCGGAGTTTTAGCGAGCCTGCTATTGATCGGCAACTACTCAAAAGGATTGATCAGTGCGTACAGACTGATTATAACCATGAGTACTCTCGCCTTTTTGCTGCCGCTAGTCGTTTGCTCATTAGCCGAACTGAAGCATTCATGGCGCTCGAGCAGAGGTTGGGCGGGGGTTGCCTTAATAGCCCTACTCTATTCACTCTTTGCGGTTATTGGTTCGGGCTGGGAAGTCATCAGCTGGGGAGTATTATTGATGCTTGCTGGGCTGCCTATTTATTGGTGGTCAAGAGGACAATCAAGAGCTTAAACGCGCTGCGATCAACCTTGTTCTAATTTACACACTATTTTATGCCTAATTTCTCAGATCGAGTCCACCGAATTGCCGATGAAGGCTCAAGCGCATGGGACATTCACTACGCCGCGCTAGCGGCTGTTCAAACCGACCCTGATGTCATTGTTTTGAGCGTGGGCGACCCTGATTTCTCAACGCCCTCTCATATTGTTAATGCGCTATCAGAATCTGCTCAAGCAGGTGATACCCATTACACCCCAATACTTGGTATTGATGAACTTCGCGATGCTGTTGCTCAAAAACTTAGATCACAGGGTGCAGTTCATATACAGCGGGAGAACATAGCCATTGTTGCTGGCGCTCAAAATGCCTTATTCGCGGCAGCACAATGTACCCTTGAATTAGGCGATGAAGTAATTACCTTTGATCCCGCCTATGTGACGTACGAAGCGACAGTAGGCGCGGCTGGTGCAAAACTAATTCGTGTTACTGGCGATGCTGGCAATGGCTTTCGCCCTAACATCGACGCTCTTGAGAAAGCGATTACAGCCAAGACTCGCGCTATTGCATTCTCCAACCCGAACAACCCTACTGGAACTGCGTTTACGGCTGGCGAGTTTGAACGTATCAATGCATTGGCGATCAAATACGATTTGTGGGTCTGGTCAGACGAGGTTTATGCCGATCTAGTCTTTGAACACCAACATCAATCTATAAGCCATTTCGATCAGATGAACGACCGTGCAATTTGCATAGGAAGCTTATCAAAATCTCACGCAATGACCGGATGGCGTGTTGGTTGGATTGCGGGCCCCGCTGAACTAATAGGCCACGTAGAAAACCTAAGCCTGTGCATGTTATACGGTTTGCCTGAGTTTATTCAAAAAGCGGGCGCTCAGGCGATAACGCATGGCGAACTAGACGTGCAACAGATGCGTACGACTTATTGCACTAGAAGAGATTTATTGGTTAGTCAATTGCAAGGTTTGAGCAACGTGAGTCTATTGATACCCCAAGCAGGAATGTTTCTCTTAATGGACATAAGAGACACAGGGTTAAGTAGCCAAGACTTTGTTAAAGGACTTTACGAGCAATACAAGGTATCAGTGTTGGACGGAGCGGCCTTTAGCCCAGCGCTCGAAGGGTTTGTACGGCTCTCTTTCACTAATGGCGAGACAGCTCTTATAGACGCTTGCGAAAGAATTAAAATCTTCATAAGCCAATTAGAAAAATAAGTGTCGCTAGAGGCTGATGCCTCGTGCGACATACCAACACGACTACCCAGCTTCAGAGGTTGTTTTTGGTTCTGCTTCACCCCAGCTTACCGATTGACCATCGCGTAGACGCTCACCGCCACGAATTATAACGGTGGCATTAGAACTGACATCACCGATTACTTCGATCATTTCGCCTTCAGCGTAGCCGAGTAAGACATCTTGCTTGTGCGCAACGTTGTCTTCATCAACCACAAAAATGTACTGCGAGTTACTGCGCAATATCAGAGCGTCACGTGGCACTGCCACTACCTCTTTAGGCTGTGCTGTAGCCAAAGTAACCCGTACCGGAGTACCTACAAGAAAGCCGGTATCTTTTAAGGAAATACGCAGTTCCATAGTGCGATTAATAGAATCGCCAACAGGTACTAAAGCTCGTACAGGGGCCATCACAGAACGTCCCATTCCAGATACTTCGATCAAAGTGCCCTTCTTAATCGGTTGCACTAAACTTGCTGGTACCTGAGCGCTGACTTCCAAATTTATGGTATCAACCAGCCTAACAATTGCCGTGCCCGTTTGCGCATACTCGCCTGTTTGAATCGCTTGGCTCACAACACTACCCGCAAACGGCGCTTTTATTTGAGTTCTGTCTAAAGCGATTTGCGCGCCGTTTAGCGCCGCAACCCCGCGCGCAACATCAGCCGCCGCCGTATCTAAGTTAGATCTAAGCTCTGCGATCGCAATAGCCGATAAACCAAGCTTATGATCGTATTCTTCAATACGCTTAAAGTAATCTGAGTGGTACTTGTGCAATGAACGTAAACCTTGAAGTTCTGCCTTGCGTTGGTTTAGCACTTGTTTAGCGTCAGTGTCATCGATCACCGCAAGATTATCCTCAGTACCTACCTCATCGCCAATATCCACCACACTTAATATTTTACCGGATGTTTCTGCAGCAATAACGGCGTCGCGCATACTAACCACAGTGCCTGGTAACACAGTGTGTGGCTTCATTTCCATAGCAGCCGCTTTGGCAATTTCTACGTTTGCAGGCGGTGGTCCACTTGGCGCAGAGTTTGTGATGGCTTGGCTATCAAACCACCCCATTGAATAGCTAATTAAAAGCCCCGTCAGCACGACGGTGGTGACTGTAAGTAATTGTGGTTTCATACGATTCACTGTTTCTCGTAGAGAGTTCATTTAATGTGTGTTTGTCCTATCTCTTAACTCAATTAGGACGTTACGAGGAACCGCTCCTCAATGTTTTTGCGGGAGGCGATCCGGTGATTTTATTTCTGATCATCGACAGAGAGATCGGCTCAAGTCGAAGTAAGCAGGGTAATAGAACCAGAGTAAACAAGGTTGAAACGGCCATGCCGCCTACAATCACTGTGGCCAAGCCCTTATAGATAGCACTGCCTGCGCCTGGCGCAAGAACCAGCGGTAACATACCCATCAATGAGGTTAAAGTAGACATGAGAATGGGGCGGATTCGATTCTCCAGCGCTACCCTTACAGCCTCATGCTGATCTTTGGCAGTGAGCTGGGCATGGCGCGTCTCAGACACGAGTAGAATCGCATTGTTGACCACTAATCCAAGCAAGATGATAAAGCCAATCATGCCGAGCAAATCAAGAGGCGTCGGAGTTATCAAGTCAACCAATCTAACGCCCACTACTCCACCAACAGCGGCCATTGGTAATGAAATCATGACTAGAGCCGAATCGAAGACCGATTTAAACAAAGCAGCCATCACTAAAAACAATAAGACGATTGCCAATGCGAAATTGCCTGACAAATTATCGATTGCTTTGGATAAGGCATCGGCGTCACCACCATAGGCGATGGCTGCATCATGAGGAAGTAATGTGCGAATTTGGCTCTCAAGACCTGTAAGAATGGCCATGGTCTCGCCTAAGGGCACATCATCAGGCGGCGTTATATTGACCGATATAGTGCGACGCGCATTGGATCGATATATTCGATTTGGGCCGACACCATGCGATATTTGCGCGAGCTCTCCAAATGGAATCAATGCGCCTGATGGAGTTACCACCGGAATGTTTTCAATTTGTTCTGGAGTTGTCCACTCCTGAGTTTTCAGGTAGATATCGAGTCGTGATTCTTGGTGAAAAAACTCACCTAACCACAAACCATCACCAAAAGTTCTTAGCGTTCGCGCTAACGCCTGACGGGTAAGTCCCACTTCCGCAAGACGACGATCATCGGGTATTAAGCGGAGTTCTGGTGAAACAATCTGAGGGTCAGGGAAAAGGTTTACGCGAGATCCAGTGAGTTTTTCTTGAATAAGGTCGCTGACAACCAGCGCCGAATTATTGAGTTCTTCAAAGTTCGCAGATTGTAAATCCACGCTAATACTGGCGCCACCACCGAAGTTGCCAAAAAGGGATCCCTGTTGAGCAAACGCCTGCGTATCTGGAAATCCAGAGAGAATTTCTTCGTTGGTTATTTTGACCATCTCGCTCACACGAGACTGATCTTCCACACGAATGCCAATGTTGCCGCCGAATGAGCCAGAAAAAAGATAGTAATTTTTAAGCCTAGGCTCCTTTTCACCCGTCATATAAGGGTCAAGCCGTTCCAACACGACTTCAGCAAATTCACGTCTCACAACATCGGTGCTTGCACCAGATGGAAAGGAAATAAACGCATCGACTGCATCTCGCTTAACCGGTGGTAGGTAATTGAGTTGCGGCCACAACATCCACCCCACCAATAACGGCACGACGGTTAATCCGGCAATCCAGGTTCGGCGTTTTCTTACCGAATCGGTTAATCGCATCAAACGCGCAACCAATCTTTCCCAGATCGCCGTTTGTTCTTGCGCTTGTTCATTTTTTTCAGTCAAAAAGTACGCCGCACCGACTGGCAAAATAAACAACGCTATAAGCAAGCTAAAGGCCACGGCAATCGCGATAGTGAGTGCCAGATCGGCAAATAGCTGCCCTTCTACGTCCTCAAAAAAGACAATGGGCACAAAGATCACTATGGTGGTAATAGTTGACGCCAGTAGTGCGCCTCCCACGCTCTTCACTGAGTTCAATGCGGCCTTAACGCTCTCTATACCTTTGTCAATTTGCTTGACGTAATGCTCCAACATAACAATGGCGGCATCCAAAACCATCCCGGTGGCAAACGCTAGGCCTGCCAAAGAAATAACATTGATCGAGCGGCCAAAGATATTCAGTACAATAAATGTGGCGAACAAACTGAGCGGAATAGTCGCTGCAATGAGTAAAGTGGCTCTCAAACGGCGCACAAACAACCACAATGAGCCCACCGCAAGCACTATACCTATACCCATATTCTCTGTGAGCAGAGCAACCGCACGGCGAATAAACACCGAAGGGTCAAAGCTTTTTTCTATGGTCAGACCATAAAGCTCTGGAAGTGTCTCGTTTAGCTCGTCCATACGCTCAAGCACAGAGTCTATAGCCGTCAGAGTGTTACTTCCCGGTTGGCGTAAAACGCGCATACCAAGCGCTGGTTTACCGTTTTGATACGTAATTCCGCGCGCCTTATCTGGGCCGACATAGACAGTAGCTATATCACCCAGAGTGACCGGAGCGCCGTCGCGCCAGATAATGATGGTCTCTTTAAGTTGATCCGCTTGGTAGCGGCCTTCAAAACGCAGAGTAAAATCTCGTCGCCCTACTTCAACCGTACCGCCACTGACATCACTTGATCGATTAATATTGTTGGCAATATCATCGATAGTTATGCCGAGCTGTGCGGTCAAAAATGGATCAAACTCCACTCGAACAATGTGTTCGCCGCTGTCGCTGTTTACGTCAACACTGCCAACGCCGTCGATATTCTCAAACTCGCTAGCAATATTCTCTTGTACATATTCATGCAGCTCGCTCTGTGGAATTGGCGAATCAAGCGAGCGTTGTACGAAAAGAAATATGAGAGTTTCGCCAGAATCTCCTCCTCCATTACGTAGAATCTGAGGACGCTCGGCGTCAGAGGGCAGCCCACGTACGCGTTGTAAGCGACTGGAAACCTCGGTAAAGGTTTGATCCATGTCGGTGCCAAGCTCATACTCCATGTTGATGTAGGCGCCGCCTGCGTTTGAAAAAGAGCGTAAGCGGGTCATACCACTAATACCACGCAACTCACGTTCGATTGGTTCAACAATCTCGCTTTCAATCTCACGAGGACTGGCCGCTCTCCATGACACCTGCACGGCCAACACGGGACGATCGATGGATGGGAACAACTGTGTAGGCAATTGCTGTACCGACACAATGCCGAGCAGCAAGACAAGGCTAATTAGCGCAGCGGTAATAGCTGGGTTACGAATAAATAAACGTGTGATCTCCACTGCGATCCTCTCTCTTATAATTATTGCGTGATTCATTTCGCTTTGTTGAACAGCGCTTAATGAGTAAGACGAACCTAAGATGTAAAAGGTTGCATCAATCAAGCTTCTTTTCTAGTGACGCCATTCTAGACATTTGTGAAACTCGGCAAGAATAAGATTACCGCGCTTTTAGACGCAGTTAATGTAACGGTTAGGTTAGAAACTAAAGAAGACGGAATAATTTGCGAGGTGACATCTGCGCCCACCCTAGCGAGAGACAAGCGGGAGGCTACTGCAAAGCTGACTTTAGTGAATACTAAAGTTCATTTAACCAAGCAAAAGCCATACAAAACTTTAATGTTGCATTATGGCGATGATGATCAACTAAACCGTTACGGCTGTAGTGATGTGGCATTTTTAGACAGGCAAAGAGGTAACTCTTCAACCGAAGTCCGCCAATGTTCAATTAAGCCTAAGCAATATTGCGCTTTACGCCAAGACGAACACTTTGCTCTTCTACATACGCTTGGCAAGCAGCCCAATCATCTGCATAAAAATCACGCACACGCGCTAAGTCTTTAGATTCGATCAAGGGCTCATCGTTCAACCAAGAGTCTGGTGCGAAACGAGCAAGACGCATAAAAATGCCGGTAAACCAAAGCACTAGACGATGCCTAATACGACGCCAGCGTGTGTGGTCAGCCAGCGTTTCAGACCGGTAGCTATCAAGGTCCATTTGAGGGTCAAGAAAACGATCAGAAAACTGTCTACGCAGCCGCAATTGTTTATCTGAATACGACTTATGCACTTCTTTGTCGCTCAATGCTAACAAGTCAATGTCACATCCGAGCCATGCACATAAAGAGTCTATGTAGAATTTTCGATCGGCTTTGTAGTCTTCAAACAACAATACCAATGGTTTTTCACCCGTGCTTTCTTCAGCGTACTTAATGTACTTCATAAAATCGAAATCAGTTTGCTTCCAAACACCTTGGTCGTTATCAAGATCAAGAAACTGCGGGAGCCGAATGGTGTGACCATTTTTGGCTTGTAGGCGGTAAGTACTGGCAACTAGAGAGTCGTGCCGGCGCAATGAAACCATAACCTTACTGCCAAAAACCCTTTTTACGTCGTCGGTTCGTTCGTAAATATAGCGCCCTGCCTCTCGCGACATAAGAATTTTTGAACCCTTAAATCGGCGCTTTTCGCTTTCTCGCACTCGAAACCGGTTACGCGGAATATATTGGATTCCTCGCAGAGCGGGAAACAAATTCTTCTGCAGGAACGTAGATGCGGCTCTTGCGTAACCAACGTGAAAATAGGTTTGCGCTTGTTTAGATTCTGGATTGGTCATTTTCATTTAGCCGCATAGTTTTACGACTCGAGATGTCAGCTTAGAATTGAGTGTAAATGCGAATAGGACTGTCGCGTCCTTTACAGAAACGGATCGTTATTCGACCACAATAGTATAAAGCAGTCTGCTCTGGAAAAAGCGGATTAGATAAGCAAAACCATCTAACCCGCTAGTAAAACCTATGTTAGCCCTATTGTTTCTTAGGAGGCATAGGGAACAAGGTAGAGGTGTTTGCTCTGTATTTCTTGTAGTCCACGTCATCTCCCCAGCGTGCTTCAGCCTTATGACGCAGCATTGGAATACCGCTCAAACGCGTGAGCAATAACACCACAAATAAGGGTGAAATTAGTGCTAAGTGCTGCCAACCCTGCATGATAGGTAACGCCATTAATGCAACGCCCGTCCACAGTGTTATTTCACCAAAATAGTTTGGATGCTGTGACCAAGACCAAAGCCCAGTTTGAATGAACCGGCCTTTATGACGAGAATCCTTTTTGAATGCGCGTTTCTGCGCATCAGCGATCACTTCAATAAGAAAGCCAACGATCCACAACAATATCCCTATCCGTCCAATAGCTTCTAAAGGTGCTTGTTTGTCTGCGGTAAGAATTACCAATGCACACGCGGCGGTCATTATGGTCCATAGAGCTTGGACCGTCCAAGCAAAGAAAAACCTAACTGGGTTGACCTTAATCTCGTCGAAACGATCATCTCGGCCATCTTGCTTTATACGCACAAACAGAAAGCTACCTAATCTCACAGCCCAAACTAACACCATTAACGCTACAATTTTTCCGCGTGGATCTAAACCTGGGCTAAGAACCACCGCCAATAGGATCATGCTGATATAGGTAATGCTACCTGTTAGGTCATAATAATGCTCCGTCTGCGCCATATTGGACGGAATGAACACCAGCCAGTTGAGAGCAAATGCGAAATAACAGCACAATGAGAATACGGCAATATTCATAGCCTGCACGCTGTTCTGCCCACCAGCCCAGGCCATAAGAACCCCTAAAGCGATGGTAATAACGAGTGCAATGGAGATAGATTTTTTGTCGCGTTTCATACGGTAGATATCCTCATTTTTAAAATTTTGTGGTGAGCCTGCCCTTTGGCAAGACAGCAAGGGCCTCAATTGTCTACAAAACCAGCTTTACAGGGTGATTTAGACACTATCAGTGAACTTTAAACTGATAGTTAGACTTAGTTCAACCGCTAATCAACGTCATACTAAATTCTAAGCCTTTAAATCACGTAGACATGGGCAAACAAAGCCGCTATTTGAATTGTTAAACTTGCGTCAGCCATACTGTAAACGGATTCAATATCATGATAGTTTCGGTCTTCTTTAGCATGATAGTTTCGATCTTCTTTAGCATCACGGTTTCGCCCTCTTTTTAAGCGCACGTCGAACCAATACTCTAGAATGCCTTTAGAGCATCAAGATAACGTATTTGGCGCTTTTTTAAGATGAATATGTTGCTGTAATTAAAAAAATCAGCGGCGAGCGTCAATTGCGCGCTAAACGTTTTCTTAATTAGATTACTTCGCGTTCCAGCATCATCAAAAATCAAACTTAACCTTATACAAACATACTCGTTCGTTACAGCAATGATCACACACTTAAACTTGAAAAAAATTTCACTAATCTTATGTTCGTCGATCGTGAGTATTATGTTTGTCCATACCAGCTTTGCCCAAGATGAGTTAAGTCAAGACGCCTCCTCTTCACGGGACCTCGCCGTTCAAGACGAAGCAGTTCAGGCAGAACTTATTTGGACAGAGTTTGATGGTGCAGATCATTTACTTCTGCATTCTCAGTATCAAGCCGAGCAATGGTCGCAAGCCACGACTATTTACTCGGGTAACAACCCAATTAGCGGCCCTACTCTCGCCCAGTTGAATGACCAATCAAAAAAAGCTGATTTTGCTGTATGGACTGAACAACGCGGTACTAAGACTGTGCTTATGCAAATGCGCCGACTTGATCGAAACAAATGGCAACCCGCCACTCAATTTTACGGCGGTGGCACCAATAATTTTGCGCCGTTTGTTATAAGCGACCTGCTCGGAAACACTTTGGTATTCTGGTCAAGTTCAGACATAAACAGACTCGCTGATATTGTTTATACTGTTGAAGATGACGGCTGGTCTACCCCACGCCCATTGCATGCACCAAATGAAGTGCCCGACCTAACACCCGCAGCTGTATTAAATCCAAATGGTACGATTGAAGTGAGCTGGCAATCGTATGACTTTTCGGCTGGAAGTTATGTTACCAAAACCGCTAACGTTAGTTTAGCGGAGGATAATAGTAACAAGAATAATGATGCCCTCAAGTTCATTGACCTTGTAAATCTAGAAAAAATATCACTTCCGAATTTTCTACCGCGACAACGTGGCCGCTTTACAGTATTTTCTGCGCTTAATAAAATAAAACGCGCTGTTGTTCGCCAGTGAGTTATTAGAATGAACTTTATCGGTATAGATACACACTACGCATGCGCCGATGGAATGGAGCGCACGCGTATACATTTAGATGGAGCGGCATCCCCTTTGGCTTCTAAAGTTGCAGTAGATGCGGCATCTGCACTTCTGCCTCACTATTCTAATAGTCACTCTTATGTGCATAACTCAGCGCAAATAAGTACACGAGCATTTGCGTGGGCCGAAGATACAGTCCTGGATTACTTAGGTGCTGATAAACAAGAATATACCGCCATCTTTATGGGCAGTGGCACCACCGCGCATGTTAATCGTTTAGCTAGAGGGCTGAATGGTCGCGCAAACGAACGTCCAGTTGTTTTAGTATCGTCGATGGAGCATCACGCGAATGACTTACCGCACAGACTGCCTGGCAATGACGTGCATTATCTTGATCTAGCTGGTCATGGACGTGACATGGGCGCCATTGATTTGGAGTCCACCAAGCAAATGATTACCAACACTGGAGATCGTTTAAATTACCTCGCATGCTCGAGCATCAGCAACGTGACAGGCATTAGTAATAATTGGCCTGAATTAGCCGCCTTAGTCCATGCTCAGGATGCGCTGATCTTGGTAGATGCCGCACAGTCTGTGGCGCATCAAGAGTGCGATTTTTCTAGCTTAGAACCTACACAACGCCCTGACTTCTTGGTCTTTTCTGGACACAAACTCTATGCCCCTATGGCACCTGGAGTGTTGGTGGCAAAGCGCTCAGAGATTAGAAAATTAGCGGGGCAGAATGTCGGAGGTGGCTCTGTTGCAGATGTCAGCCTGCACGATTATGAGCTGCTCGATACTCTTCCTGATCGCGAACAGTCTGGTACACCCAATATTATTGGGGCATTTGCATTGGCGTCGGTTATGAAAGCCTTAAAGTCCGAGGGATTGAAGAAGGTTCGGAAACGCGAGCAAGATTTAATGACAAAGCTAATCACCCAGCTTTGCGACTTGCCATCCATTGAGGTCTACGGCGACTTAAAAGAACCTCGACTTGGAGCCGTGTCGTTTAATCACAAACACATTCCTCAAAGCCTATTGGCTGCTATCTTAAACGACTACTACGGCATAGCCGTACGTAACGAGTGCTTCTGCGCGCACCCTTACGTGAGCGAGCTTTTGAAAGAAGACCTTTGGGAAATGGATTTAGACGGTTTAGATGATGCGCAAATAGCCACACTGGTGGCGCAAAACAGAGGAATGGTGCGTGCCAGCATTAGTCATTACACTACTGAGGCAGATATTGATTCTTTAATAGCCGCATTGGCTGATATAGATAAAAAGCAAGAAGAGTATACGTCGCACTATGAAGCGCTTACAGATGGGTCGTTTAAGCACACAAGCTATCGCTTAGACTGGGAGTCAGAACTAGCAGGATTGATAGGCTAGTATTTTAAATACGGTTTTATTGAGACCTTCGAATGATTGATCAATGCAACGGTTGCACGATAAGCGCGCTAGCCCGCCTCGCCAAAAACGAAACTAAAACAGCGGCTGTTCTGTTTATTTAGCCCCCGAAGACTAATTTCAAATGACGAGCTGTTTCAAGAGTCGATGTTTTATCCTTCACGATTCGACCGCGCAGCCCTACTTTGTGCAGCAAGCCTTTGTTGTTAACTTGTTTAGCCGTTTTAGCCATCTTCAAAGGAGCTTGGTCAGCTGGGTTTAACTCAATTGATAACCAACCATGACACGCCATGCCACTGCTATACGGCACCAACGGCCCTTCGATCAGCTCTGGGCTGTCAAAAATAAGCTCATCGCTTACCGGAACAAAAACTTGATTATCTGGGCAATTCCATTCGCTGTTAAACATCTTCATATCCTTCATAGTACTGTTTAGTTTGAGCTTCTTGTCTTCCAAAAGTCGTGTTCCAAAACTTGTCAAACTCCGTCACTGTTTTGCTTTAAAATGGCAAACGCCAATTGTGCCTTAGGAGCTCGAAGATCTTTTTGGTTCAAAGCTATTAAACTCTCACCAAATGACGAATAACGGTGAAACTAATGGTATTAAAATGGTTTTATGACCAATTAATGAGAAACCAGTATTTTTGAGGCAAAATATCGTCTAATTCATCCTCACACACCCGCAACACCAACCCTAACTGGCTGATATTAAAAAACAAATGGCAAGAAAAGTAGCAATTGTTGAGGATGACTATGATCAACGCGAGAATTTCGCCGATGCACTAATAAGCTCGGGTTATGAAGTGGCAACCTATGCTAATCGCCGAGAGGCTTTAGCAGGCATGCGAAGCAACATGCCTGACTTGGCTATTTTGGACATTATGTTGGAGAACGAAATGGATGGCGGTTTCGACCTATGTCGCGACCTCCGTAATATGTCACCAACACTTCCAATCATATTTCTCACCGCCAGAGACAGCGACATAGACCGAGTATCTGGACTACGCTTAGATGCTTGGGACTACCTCACTAAGCCACTCAACATGCAATTTCTAAGCGTTCGTATAAACTCACTGTTCAGAATTGTTGATAGCCTGGCAAACGTGGGTGACGGCAGCCAGAAATCGGAAGTTCTTCGAATTGGCGATCTAGCAATTGATGAAGACAGCATGTCCATAAGCTGGCAGGAGCACGAACTCAGCCTAACGCTTACCGAGTTTTGGTTAATCGAGTCAATGGCGCGTCATCCAGGCCATGTTAAGACTTATGAAAACATGATGCAGATCACCAAACAAAGCTATGTAGAACGTAATACCATCAATGGGTATATACGAAGAATACGCAATAAATTCAAAGAGATAGATCCGTCATTCAAACACATTCAAACGGTCTTTGGTGTGGGATACAAATGGAAAAACGCGGAACATTCCTAATCTTTCAAACTATCTCACCATGCTTTTCACAGAGTTCATAATTCGACGTCTATTTATGTTTAAACTGCTAGCACTCAATCCTCCAGTCCAGACTTGCACAACAGTACGATCATCGTCATTACTCAGCCCATTGGTTGATATTAGTACGCAACAACGAACCTACTAGCTCTCGAAAATCATGTTAACGCGCTTTTCGATTCGATCAAAACTACTCCTCGTAGCGCTACTGCTATTGCTAATTCCCTGGATGTCTTACATCTATGTACGAGACATGAAAGCATTCTTGCTTTCAGGCCAAGAAGACGCCCTAAATTTATTAGCTCGAGCCGTTGCCACTGTTTTACATGACCGACCAGAACTGTTTGATCCGGAGGAAGAAGAAATTGCCGTTAGTAGCGAAGAGAATGAGATTTACGCCTTCCCCTTACCTAATTACATCAATCTAAATGGCGAATTTAGCGACTGGGGCGAACAAGCTAATCAGGCCGTAATTTACCGTCCACCATCGAGCAATGACCCTATTCCGACCGTTGATGGTGAGGAGAGCGACGACGAGTTCACCAACCAAGCGATCTCGGTACTGGAAATGCAGCAAGAGCAAACGGAGGGGAGCAACACGTTAATTAGCCCTACTGAAGAAGACATATCCGTTCGCCATGTACTGGGTTATCGCGGCAATTTCATTTACGCACTATTTGATGTAAGTGACAACAACGTGGTGTTTCGTAAAAAAGAGATATTGCGCGTAGATGCGGCAGATCACCTTCGCCTGACCCTACAAGACACAGCAGGACGAGAGCAACGCTTTACCTTGATCGCTGGCGAACCCGGCCGAATGAGTATTTACGCCATGGATGAAGAGTGGCAATACCCAATTACAGGCGAACCGATCTACGATTTAGCAGCGGAAATGGCCCTTAGCGACTCTGGCTACAGGATCGAGATACGAATACCGCGCTTTCTGCTTCCTTCCAGCACCCGCATTCGACTCGCGGTTGTTGACGTTGACGATACCCAGACTTTGGATATCTCAGCGATTGTCCCAACTACGCCACAGAGTGAGAATGACGATCTATCCAGGCTAACGGTTCAGTCGCCTGAGTTGGCTAAGATTTTGCGTGCGCTAAATCGAACCGACACTCGTATTTGGGTTATCGACGAAGGCAAACGGGTTCGCACTGTCGTCGGCAACGTCATTCTCGAAGACGATGAGAACCAAGTGACTAAACCAACCTCTGGCCAACCCATGGTTGACCGACTCCTTGGTTATATAAACTATTACTACAACTACGGTCTGCAGTCAGTCTTCTCTTATATTGTGGAAGGTGGCAACGAAAACGATTTAGAAGATGACGACGCTCGTAACGACGAGATTATTGATAAGGCTCTTGCTGGAAAAATTTCGTCGGATCGTAGGCCTGGAGTCGATGGTCAAGGCATGATCATTATGTCGGCGCACCCAATTTACTTAGGGGAGTCCATTCCTGGCGCCGTGGTTGTTGAGCAGAGCACTAACCAAGTACTTCGACGGCAACAAGAAACCCTCGAAAACGTTATTAGTGTTACGTTATTAGTGCTCGTTACAGTAGCAACTGCCCTACTCTTGTTCGCCTCAAGGCTGACACTTCGAATTCGCCGACTTCGGGATGCCGCCGACAGCGCGATCGACCGAGAAGGACGCATTCTTAATCAACGCCTTCCTAAAGAAGAAAAATCTGGCGATGAAATTGGAGATTTGTCTCGCAGTGTGAGCAATATGTTAGGCAGACTGTCGCAATACACGACCTACCTTAAAGGCCTACCTGACACCCTTGCTCATGAAGTGAGCAACCCTTTGAACGTGGTCAACTCAAGCCTTCACAATCTATCAAGAGAGAATTCTGACGCCGCGAAGAGTAAATATATGGAACGCGCAAAGAATGGGCTGAACCGTATTGGAGCGATTCTTCAAAACCTAACAGAGGCCGCAAATCTTGAGCAAGCATTACAAGACGAAGAGCGTGAAACCATTGATTTAATTGAACTTTTAGAAAGTTATGTCGATGGCTATGCGTTTAGCAACCCTTCTCAAAAATTCCGCCTGATTACTGACCATAAACCAATAATGGTGGACGTAGCACCAGACTATATCGCGCAAGCACTCGATAAACTGGTTGATAATGCCTTGGATTTCGCAGCACCGAAAACACCCATCGTCATACATGCCTTGCGCTCAAATAATGTCGCATTAATAGAGGTGAGCAATGAAGGATCTAGTTTGCCTGATGGAATGGCAGAACGAATTTTTGAGCCGCTAGTTTCATTAGGCCGCAAAGACGCGCAAAAAACTCGCCTTGGAATGGGGCTCTATGTGGTTAAACTCATCACCAGTTTTCATGGCGGCGACGTTTTGGCTCACAACATGCTAAACAAGCAGGGCGTTACATTTACCATTAAGCTCCCCATACACGATCTGTTTAGCTCTACTCTTGCATAATTGCTCACTTAATTAACGTCGACCCTGAATTACAAGCACTTAGCTATACCGATGCGAAATATTGGGGTCTGTATCTTACTGAAAACACACTTTTTACAGCGTACCTGATGCATAATTAGAAGATAGACATACACTTTAGCAAGAACTCATATAACACTTTACGGACTAATATTATGGGCAACAGACTCAGCAAACTCTATACACGTACTGGCGACGATGGAACATCTGGTCTCAGTGGCGGCCAGCGAATAGCAAAGAACCATGAACGCATGAACGCGATGGGAACGGTTGATGAGCTTAACAGTACCATTGGCATGATGATCTCAAAATTGGACGACGAAGAGTTGAGCACGCTCATGACCGCTATTCAGCACGACTTGTTTAACATAGGCGGCGAAATAAGCATGCCCGGCCACTCCTTTATCAAGGCTGATAAAATTGCCGGCCTTGAAAACCAAATTGATGCGTTCAACGGCTTGGTCGAACCGCTCAAAGACTTCATCTTGCCTGGCGGCAGCGAAGCCGCAGCAGTTTGCCACGTGGCGCGCGCGATCGCACGGCGAGCCGAGCGCGATGTTGTGACATTGCACCAAGCTGAGCCCGTGTGCGACACTACTCGCCAGTACCTTAATCGCTTATCTGACTTACTGTTTGTGGTCGCCCGTATTATTAATTTACGCACTGGCAACCCAGACATACTGTGGAATAAAGAGCTAGCTTAGCAAGTTGTACGAGAGATATACCAGTTAGGATCCGCATTGAACTTTACATTCAAATTGAAGACAGCATCTAAATAGACGGCCAAAAATGAAAGAACTATTCAATAAAATCAATAACATAAGCTTAGTTTCAAAAATATTCATCGGTATCGTAATCGGCGTCGCATTGGCGCTAATAAGTCCGTCTACCGCAGCTTCGATGGCCTTTCTAGGCAATTTGTTTGTATCAGCATTAAAAGCAGTGGCTCCTATTTTGGTTTTCGTACTGGTGATGGCTTCGATTGCTAACCAGAAATCGTTCGGCGACACCGCGATGAAGCCGATCATAGGCCTCTACTTAATCGGTACTTTGTTAGCTGCTTTGGTGGCTGCGTCATTGAGCTTTTTATACCCTGCCACGCTCACGCTGATGACTGAAGTGCCTAATGTGAGTCCTCCTGAGGGCATATCAGAGGTATTGAGCACACTAGTGTTCAAGATAGTTCAAAACCCTGTAACGGCGCTTATGGAGGGCAATTACATCGGAATACTAGCGTGGGCCATAGGCTTAGGCTTGTCGCTACGCCATGCACAACAGAGCACTCGCGATATTATTGGCGATCTAAGCGATGCTATTACCGCTATTGTTAAGTTTGTAATCGCACTAGCCCCTATCGGTATATTTGGTTTGGTAGCGAGCACCGTCGCGGCAACGGGTCTTAGTGCCTTAGCCGAATATTCGCACATCCTTTTTCTATTAATCGGATCAATGCTGATTGTGGCTCTGATAATAAATCCTATCTTGGTGTTTTTGCTAACACGGGCAAACCCGTATCCGCTAGTATTTAAATGCCTACGAGAAAGCGGTGTTACGGCGTTCTTTACGCGCAGTTCTGCTGCCAACATCCCTGTTAACATGCAACTTTGTAAGGATTTAGATCTGGATGAAAACACCTATTCCGTGTCTATTCCCCTAGGTGCTACGGTTAATATGGGCGGCGCGGCAATTACCATATCTGTAATGACCTTGGCGGCAGTACATACGCTCGGCATTCAAGTGGATATTGGTACCGCTATATTGCTGTGTGTTATCGCTGCAGTTTCAGCCTGTGGCGCAAGTGGTGTTGCTGGAGGATCGTTACTACTAATACCTCTCGCCTGTGGTTTGTTCGGCATTCCTAACGACTACGCAATGGAAGTCGTTGCTGTAGGCTTCATAATTGGTGTAATTCAGGACTCTGCCGAAACAGCACTAAACAGCTCAACAGATGTGATTTTTACGGCCGCGGCTATTCGTAACAAAGCACTTTCGACTGAATAAGAGGTTTCTTGCAGTTCAGTGCTAACAATCACTCTAACCTTGGCATAACAAAGTTCGGCTAATGGTCTAGTCTCCCAAACTACGTAAAGACTGACTATTTTGAAATCAATTGAGATTCCTTTTTTTGGAATCAACAAATTTCGTTCTAGGCCACCGGTAGCCTAGAACGGATGAAATTGGGTAGTGGTGTTCACGGACTTCATTCAGTTGATTGCCCCCTAAAAGAAAGATTCTATCCCCCTCAATTTTTAAAAAGAAACCAACATGGCCTTGCCATCCATCAGGGTGTTCGCGTTCTAAAATGGTGATACAACCGAAGCACGGCTCACTAAGTTGTGTGCCCCAATCCAACCAAGAACGAGCTAAGGCTGAATTTGTTCCAATATGACCGGATTCGCTGAGCACCCAGTTTAAAAAAGACGGGCACCAAGCGGCTTTATCATCATATTCAGCGATATTAGTACCATTGTGATATTCGATGATACGAGGATTACTTTTGCCCTCAGGGAAGGTTTTAAGCCCAATCTCGTTTTCCGCAACGGCCATCCACTCTTCTGCCTTCATAAGCTCAATTATAGACGCGAGCGCTTAATTAAGATTGGGAATGTCTCTTTAGGGCAAGATTGCGGCAAATGACAGGCTCTGACATACTCAGAACGATCGTTCAATATGAAAAAGAAGAACACTAACTGCCTCCACTACTGAAAGCTTTACTATGATCCGACCGATGCTTTACATATTTACAATTTCACATTATTGCGAAAAAGCGAGGTGGGCATTGGACTATCTAGGTATTGATGTCGATGTTCAAATTCTGGCACCAGGCACGCATATTGAAATAGCTAACAAATTAGGTTTAAAGCGAGGCTCAGTGCCGTTCCTACGTGTTGGCGAAATCGTAATCCAAGGTTCTGATGCAATCATCCATTGGGCTGAGCAAGAAAACAAATCAAACGCCACATTGGGCTCACTAAATCCTGAGGTGATTGCCGTTGAGAAACGGTTGGATGATAAGCTCGGAGTGCATATTCGTCGCTGGTTTTATTCTGAAGCAATTCTGGAAGCTCCCGCGTTAGTTAAACCCATATTTATGCATGGTATTTCCGCATGGGAAAAGCTTAAACTAACATTGAAGTGGCCTATTATATGCAGGCTAATGACACAAGGAATGGATCTCGGTCATCAACAGGGACTTGAATCGCTAGAAATAATAAAACAAGAAATAGAATGGTTAGAGTCTCTCATCGGTGACAGAAACTCCTATTTGGTTGGAAATACTTTTTCACGTTCAGACATTACAGCAGCTAGTTTGCTCGCACCATTAGTTACACCAAGTGAATATAGCTGCTCAAAATTGATGTCACTCCCGCCTCGCGCAAAACAAGAGAGTGAAGAAATGGTTGATCGTCTCTTTTGGAATTGGGTAGAAGCACAATATAAAACCCATCGATCTTAGCTTTTACTGAAAACTAAACTAGTGCAGATGCCTAATATAAATGACCGCTTAGGGCAACTTTGACACACTCGCGTTGACATAATCAACTGGGTCTTAAATACTCATAGCATTCGTTGTGTTGAGTTTCTAATCAGTCGGAAATATATTCATATCTGACTCTTAGATTGATTTGGAAACCCTAGTTCGCACCCGTTTGATGTTTAAGTGAATACTCAAACAACTTGGCTCTGTACATTTTTAAGAGAACGGGGTTCGGAGCTACTTTTCGTAACCTTTTTCAGAGGCCGTCAGAAAGTTGGAGAAGCCGTCAATAATTTTGATTAATATTCGTTTATCAATTTTTTCTGCACTGGCAGGATCGGGAACCTTAGACACACCATTCTTTCTATCAGAATAACCTTCAACCAGTAGAGGATACGTTTCAATTGAGTGAGTTCGAGTTTTTAATTGTGCTGGTGTCCATCGTGTTTGGTGTAGCGTTGACACAAATTATGTCTGGAGCCGTGCGCAGCTTCTACGAGGGTACGCTGAACGAAATTCAGATTCTGTACACCCTAACCCTGACGTTAATACTGGTGATCGACTGGTGGGTCAGCTTCTCATTTAACCTTGTTGAGAAATGGGAATTTGGCACCTTTCTGCTACTGGTTCTATGGGCGATGGTCCATTATGTAATGGTGGCCGCGCTTTACCCTCCCATATCTAAATCATTAGCCTTTGAGCGCCGCAGGCAATCTTTCTTTTGGGCCTTCATCGTAATGCTAATTGCAGATGGTGTGTTGACGGCCGTAAGAGGTTCGCTATTTGAGCCGTGGTACTACTTGCCGTTCATATTACACTATATCGTTATAGTGGTAATTGGCCTGCGGTTTGACGCTGTATGGCTACACAGAATAATAGCCTGGTGGCTACCGATTTCTTTTTTGATTTGGGCCCTATACGTGAGAACTCTTTTATCGGAGGTTGCATGAACGCAAGCCTGTTTAATCATTTATTGCCGGCAGTGGAAATTTTTCTGAAAAATTGCTTCGTTCCATCTGATATGACTATATTATTTTATGAGCCTCGTGATAGCGCTTTTGCTAGCCTTCGATTTCAGAGCTTTGTTTCAAATGTGATTTTCTAGAAAGAAATAGGGTCAGAGCCGAATCTAGTTAAATGGCAGCTTTGGGCCCATAACAGCCAGTCGAGAGTTTAACCGTGGTCTTCACAATTAATTTTCACCCTCTTTTCTTTTTAAGCTATTATTTCTATTCAATGCGGCTTTTAGCCAAAGGCTTTCTAA
>Ga0209193_1000046_pt1 | contig 99584 bp, 68 predicted proteins | sample COGITO_mtgs_1003_FD_185515 | JGI IMG/M metagenome (GOLD analysis project Ga0209193, IMG submission 185515) | Pelagic marine microbial communities from North Sea - COGITO_mtgs_100330 (SPAdes) (version 2) | ecosystem: Environmental > Aquatic > Marine > Epipelagic ...
GTATTGAGTCAAAAACTGCGACAGTCGCGGAGGCATCTTCATAAAGTATACAGCCTACCAGAAATCGTCCCCCAACAACATCACTCATACGTGCGATAGACAGCGAGTTTCACGGCACCTTTCATAAAAAGCAAAAGCCCCTCTCACGACGAATGCAAGAGGGGCTGACACATAATTAAAAGTGAAGGCGACTACTGGATGCTGAGCTGAACCAGTTGCTTCGTGCCGAAGAGGCGGCCAGCAAGATTCACACGCCAGAGGTTCTCACCCAGATCTTCAACGGAAGTGATCTCACAGTTCTCAGCATTCACTGCTTTCAACGCTTTCTTGCTGTAGAAAGTGAGGCTGCCTTCTTGAGCACCCGCATCTGTCAGCTCTACCGTCAGAGCTGTCTTCGTCGCAGCAATATTGGCAATTTCAGTGGCACCCATTGCGATATGCAGATTGGAACCAACTAACACCGGAAGATCAGCTTCGGCCTCAATCAACGGAGTGAAACGAACCAACTGAGACGACAGCGCTGGCAGCACTTCAGTGGTGTAGCTATCCTTGGCATAACCGACGACCTTGTTTTCCCAGAAGTCGAACACCGCGCAATTCACCCCAGCTGGTAGACCTGCTTCAGCGAAGTCGATCGAAACCGCCTTCTTGTATTCAGGATCATTGGCTTTTTGATTGCGATGGTCCTCGTCTGCATGACGCGGGTTGTAGAGATTGTAGACTGCGAAGTCACCATAGATGCGCTGGGCAGCAAAGCCAAACACCTCGTTGTAAGGTGACTGGCCAAGCGTAAGGAGACGTGTGGTCTCAGTGTGGGCCGGACGTAAGATCTCGAAGTTGCGCCACATGTCCTTCTCCTCGAGCGCGCCAATCGCGTCGAGCGCGTCGATCGGGTCACTGATCATAGACGTGCCACCAACGAGACCGACTGAATTATGCCATGTTTTCCACATGCCCTCGCCCTGAGGCGTGCCACCGAGTGAGCGCGGATTGCCGTCGACCTTGGTGCCCGTTGGGCTCACGTAAGCGACATCCGGGTCATTTTGCCACCAGACATTGTCGTAGATTTGGAAGCGCAACACCGACTTCAGGCACTTATTAAAGTGAGCCGGGTGTGAGTCCGGACCGACGCGGGCCGCGTCAATAAAACCAATCACACCACGAGTGGGTGAACCGAGGCAGGACAGGATGTAGATGTCTTCGCCAGCGGCATCACGATACAGTGTATAGAGATCACGGAAGACTTGAAGGCGTGTCTTGGTCTGGTCGACGAAACGATTACCGATACCATTGAAGTCGATCTTAATGTAACCGAAGCCACGCTCACGCGCATCGGTAATGATGTTGTGCAGATACTTCTTGGTCGCAGGGTGATCGGGGTTCACCCACTTCGCACCTGCAGGGTGGAACGGATTCGCGTTCATGAAACTCGCGATCCCCTTGGCATTGGTCTGAATCGCATCCGGATTCTCATCGATCCATGGGTGCTCCGGGTTGATCATCAGCGGCGCAAACCAAACACCTGGAATGTTACCCGACTCACGGACGCGCTCAGCAACCGCAGCCATCCCCATCGGAAACTTCTCATTGGCGCTCCAGTCACCGTCCATCTTCTGGTAGCCATCGTCAATCTGAACGATGCCCTTACCAAATGTGTTTGGGTTGGCTTCAATTGTATCCGTTACATTGAGCACATGCTCAGCATCAATCTTGGTAGTCGTATCATACCAGCTGCACCAACCGTAGACTGGACCGCGATGCAAGCGCGCACCATGCGTCGCCGCCACCCAGCGTGTCCAAATATTCGTCGCAGTTGTGGTCGGCTCAAAGCAGAAGATCATCTCCTCACTGCGACGGCTCTCACCAGCAGACACGAGCACACCATCCATGGCCACTGATGCGACGAACTCCTGGTTGTTAAACTGCACATTGGTGTAAGCTTCCGCAGGACCGACAGGACCGACCAGGAAGCCGTCACCGTTCGAGCCCTTGAATAAGGCAGCTTCATTCAGGCGCCTCTCTGCCAGATCATAAGTCACTGCGTCTAAATCCTGCATCAGCGGAGTGATCAACCACTCGGACGGCTCAGCGACATTGAGCGCCCCGCCCTGCCCCTTACGGGCATCGAAGAGATCGAAGTCATGCAGGCGAATGTCTGCGTCACTACGATTATGAATCACCGCTTGCACCGTAAACGCGTTCACGTCATGCAATGTCTTAATCTTCAGCGTATACTCAAATGGAAAGTCGGCACGACCATACGTGGCCTGCAGCAGATCTGCATTACCAAAAGGCGTGGCAACCGTGCTTTCGCGAACAGCACCAATCAGCTGCGTGCCCTGAGTGCCAATGCGATGACGCTTACCATCAATAGAAAACACCGCAGACGAGGCACCCGTGAATTCAGCAATACCCGAAGCCTCAGCGACGACCGTAGAGCTATTATCGGCGAAACTGACATCATCCAAGCTCGCCGCAAATAAGAACGATTGTAGGCCAGCGCCTAGCAATCCAATGGTTAATAGTTTGGTGGTTTTCATATTTTTACGTTTTAAGTAATTAGAATTAAATTCGTTAAGCTCGCATTGAGCAGACAGGAGAGAAACGGAACTGGGTGGTCATTACTAAAGGCAGATTCTAACACAGGTCATTCTCGAATAGTATCGGTCAAAAGTGCGATGCTCACTGGTCATTTAGCTATTTACAGCAGTTTTTAGGAATACTTCAAAGCAATAATGTTAACATTATCATTTATTTTCAACAATCAACCATCCTAGATTATTACTCGATGCAGGTCTCTGACCTCCCCGCTTCCCGCGCCGCTTTTCAAGCGATGCAGGACACAGTCGCCTTCCAGACTTCGCAGGGCACGCTGCCCTCTGCTACTCCCCCTCAACTGCGGAGCACGAAGTGCCCTCGACAAACTTCGGCTCACTAAGGATTGTCTTCGCCTTAGGGCGACGCTTGCTCGGCCCCTTCTCGATGCGCTCGACCAACAGCTTCGCTGCATTGCGACCGATCTGATACGGCTCCTGGTCAAAAGACGAAATCGCCACACGCGGCTCCAAAGGCTCTACCTACGAAGGCGGCATTCGGGTACCCGCGATCGTGCGTTGGCCAGCAGGACTAGAGAAGAACGACTCCGGCGACAACACCTTCTTCCACATGTGCGATTGGCTACCAACCATCCTCAATTTCGCAGGGGTCGAAGCACCGAGCACACTCAAGCTAGACGGCGTCGATCAGAGTGCGGTATTGCGCGGCGAAGTCGCCCCCTACCATCCAAAACGCTGCTGGCAGTGGAACCGTTACGATCCCCTGATCGAATACAATGCCGCGATTCGAGACGGCGATTGGAAACTAGTGCGCCCGTTTGTGCCCGAAGCCTTCGAAGTGCCCGACATCAAATGGCTCGACGTCTCGATGTATCAACCCGAGCACTTTATCGAGAACGGCATCATTACCGATCCCGCGCCCGAGGTGAATTTGCCAGCACCGCCCCCCGTCGAACTTTACAACTTGAAAAACGACCCGCTGGAACAAACCAATCTAGCCATACAAAGCCCGCAACGCGTGCAAAGTATGGAGCGCGACCTACTCGCCTGGTTCGAAGACGTCTGTGCTGACTTCAAAAAAACCAGTCGAGAATAAATACACGCCTTAAATGCATGCGGCATTCATGCCCTCGGCTCCTATTAGTTGAGTCGTATGTATTAACCCGCCGGACAAGACGTCCCTTCGACAAATTGCGGCGGGCACAAAATCGTCCGTGCTTTCAGCTTACCTTTCAACAGCCCCTTTTCAATGCGTTCGACCAACAGCTTCGCCGCATCACGTCCGACCTTATAAGGCTGCTGATCAAACGACGACAAGGCGACACGCGGGTCGCGTAAATTCAACGCACCAAATCCCACCACCTTCACCTGCTGTGGAATCTTCAGTTCCAGTCGTTGACAACTATGCCAAGCATTGATCGCCAGACGGTCAGCGATCCCGAATACGCAGTCAAACCGACCCTGGTGTTTCGTCAGTTCATTATCAATCAAATCTGCATTGTACGTGAAGTTCGGTGCGATCACATTCGCAATCAGCTTCAATTTAAACGCTTTCAAACCAGCCTTGAAGCCCTCTGAGCGCAAGCGACTGGTACTCACCAAATCGCCCGTCGAAATCAGCACCGCATTTTTACAGCCATTTTCAGCCAACACACGCGCCGCCTCGTAGCCACCAGCAAAATCATCGGTTCCAACAAAATCCGCATCAAAGTGGATAGTATTACGGTCCACCAACACCAGAGGGATCTTGCGGTCGATGACTTCCTTAAAATAGAGCGGGCTCGCATCTTCATTGACCGGTAGCAAAATAAATCCATCGACGCGGCTTTCGAGCAAGCGATTGATCACTTTGCTCTGCTCTTCGACCGCTTTTTCACCATAATCCCCATGTACCAGATCAAGCGCCATGAGCATGTCTTTTTCATTAAAGTAATCATAAGCTCCCTCCAGGATCGCAGGCGCAATCGCATGCCCCGCAGGCATCACCACACTGACAATACCGCTGCGACCGCTCTGCATGCCACGCACCAACCGGTTTGGTTTATACCCCAACCGCTCCGCGATGGTACGAATCTTTAGTTTAGTCGCGGGCGCGACATTGGATTGATTACGCAATACACGCGAAACTGTCATCAATGACACCTCCGCCTCGGCAGCGATCTGTTTCATACCTACAGTTGCCCTCTTCATGTTAATTAACACACATCGATAGGAGGTAATTGACCACTATAAAATTCAAAAAAATACTGTTTTAAATAAAGCCTCCTAGGAGCGTGGCTATACTTCTTCTCTAGCGGATTAAAATTCTTAGATATTACACCTTTTTGAACTGAGGCCGAAAAGAATCAGGCAATTGGCTCTAAAAGAAACTTGGATCGAATCGACAAATCTGTGACTAGAGGCAGAAAGACTGGCACAGGGCTAGAAACTGGCGCTAAAACTGGCAAGGACGAGCAGCTCTAGCCTATGCAATCAAGGCATCGAGTAAGGCGCGTAATTTCATCTCGGTCTCGCGGGTTTCTTTTTCTGGATCTGAGCCTTCGACAATGCCAGCGCCTGCATACAAGTTGGCCGTAGTGCCTTCGATCAGAGCCGAACGAATGCCAACGATCATCTCGCCCTCATTGAGGTGATTAAACCAACCGATCACTCCAGAATAAAGACCTCGATCTAGCTGCTCCAAGTCATGGATCCGCGCCATTGCTTGTCCGCGTGGGGTCCCTCCGACGGCCGGCGTCGGGTGCATCTCTTGCAAAATATTAAGAAGGTGCACATCGTCACCCACTTCCGCTTCGATCGCAGTTTGTAGGTGCTGCACATTAGCCAGAGGTAACAAGCGCGGCGCTGAGTCCGCATGCCCATTGACCCCAACGGCCTTCAATCGTCGTAAAATCGAATCACGCACACAGGCGTGTTCATGTAAATCCTTATCGCTGTCTAATAAGTCTCGGGCGAACTTGGCATCTTCACCAGCAGTCTCACCGCGTGGCGCCGAACCAGCAATTGCCTCGGTCAAAAGCTGACCATCGCGAATGCGCAATAAACGCTCTGGTGTGGCGCCAATAAAGCTACGCCCATCTCCGCCGCCAAACGAAAAAGTGAAGCATCCGGCAAACCTTTCACGTAAGCAGTTTAAAGCATGAAGCGGTTGCCAGGGCTCATTGGCCTGCAACTTAATTCCACGCGCCAGCACGATCTTCTCGTACGCCCCAGCAGCAATCTCTTGTAGCGCTTCAGTCACCGCTCGCGAATATATACCCGGTGCCAACTCTGAGCGTTCCACTGAAGTCGGCTTTACCGCAGGCGCGGGTTCAATAGGAGTCGTAGAATAATCAAAAATTGAAAATTTTTGATACGCGCCCCACACCCGAGCTACCAGTTGATCAAGGTCTGCGTCAGGATCAATGCGGATATTCGCCACCGCACCATATTTCCCTTTAACGCGCGAGACCTGCCAACGCGGCAGGAAAATTGTTGCTGGCGCAAAGGCGTTGCCCTCAGGCACCGTGTCATTAAAAGTAAATGCAGTGAAAAAATGAGGTCCAGTAAACGGTTCATTCAGATCCCCGACAACGATCGTATTATCCATGATCTTATCTGCAAAGGCCTGTGCCTGAGCGAAACGATCCACTCCAGAAAACGTCGCCTCGGCGACTGCCTCCGCGCCGGCGAGCGCTTCTTCGTCGGCTGCACGCTCGATATAAAAGTGTAACTCACTCGGTTCGTAGATCGATTCTAATACCGCCAATGGAGCAATATGCTTCACCGCCAGCGAAATACTCGCGATTTGAAAATGCTGCTTGGCACGCGCTGTCTCCCGACAACCCTCCAGGAAAACACGCAACGCGTCTTGGTCGCGCTCTGGAAGCATACTGGAAGGAATGATTTGCATAGTTGCTAAGTAGTAGAGAAACGAATGATCGGGCTGCAATCAAAATGGACAGATTGACATAATCAAATCAAAGAAAGAAGCAACAGGGCTGTGCACTTAGAGCAGCCCCATGATTTTTTTGTGATTAAAATTCAATAATTTCGAAAGGATGCCGCTTATTGCTCATTTTCACTTTGCCCTCTACCGCAATATCCTAGATGCAGTATATAGAAGTGCTGACCAGCGACTTATTAACCACTTGCTCCGCCATCTACGGCAAACCTCATTATCGCTGCTAACTCCTTTTTTGATGACCGATTTTTACGACACCGAATCCAGCGCCTTATTACCAATCGACTTTCGCGCTGAACTAAACGACGAGCAATACGCCGCCGTCACGGCCGAACCAGGCCCAGCGCTAGTCCTCGCGGGTGCTGGCTCAGGCAAGACGCGCACTTTAACCTATCGAGTCGCCTATTTATTGCAGCAAGGCATAGAAACCTACGAAATCCTGCTACTGACCTTTACCAACAAGTCTGCCAAGGAAATGTTGGGACGCGTGCAAGACCTGACTGGCGTTAAAAAGCACCAGCTCTGGGGCGGTACTTTTCACAGTATCGCGCAACGTATCCTTCGCGTGCATGGCGAAGCGGTCGGCCTCAAGCGCAACTATACTATCCTCGACGAAAGCGAAGCAGAGAGCCTGCTAAAAAGCGCAATTCACAAAGTCGACCCTGCATTTCTTAAAGGGAAGAATAATCCGAAACCCAAAGTGGTGCACAACATGATCAGCTATGCACGTAACACCTGCCGCAGTGTGCTGGAAGAAGCAGACGACCACTACCCCTTCCTCGAGGGCATGGCGCAAAAGATTGCCGACATTTATAAGGTCTATCACAAGACTAAGTTAGAGCATCAGGTTGTCGACTACGACGACCTACTCGAATACTTGCTTAAACTCTTGCGCGAGCATCCCGAGGTAGCGACGCATTATCAGCAACGCTTCAAGCACATCTTGGTTGACGAATTTCAAGATACCAATCGCCTACAATCCGAGATCGTCGATATTCTTGGGGTGCACCACCAAATTATGGCCGTGGGTGATGATGCACAGTGCATTTATACGTGGCGAGGGGCAGACTTTGACAATATTATGCGGTTCACCGAGCGCCACCCAGGTGCCACGATCTATAAGATCGAAACGAACTACCGCAGTTCCCCACAAATCCTTGAATTTGCCAATGCCGTGCTCGCCGCACAACCGCCCGGCATGGGATATTCTAAAGAACTACGAGCAGTTAGGCCCAATGGCGAGAAGCCCTACTTCACCCCGATCATGGATGCGCGCAATCAGGCCAATTTTATCATCCAGCGTATCGAAGGCCTAATCGACGAAGGTCGTGACCTCTCCGAGGTTGCGGTCCTCTACCGCGCCCACTATCAAGCGATGGACCTGCAGATGGAACTTACGCGTCGCGGAATTGATTATCAAATCACGAGTGGCGTGCGTTTTTTCGAACAAGCTCACATCCGCGACTTTACCGCGCAACTACGCTTCGCCTCTAATCCTGCCGACGTCTCCGCGTTTGCACGCTTCACTTGCCTACTACCCAAAGTCGGGCCCAAGACCGCGGAGCGGATTCATGCGTTCACCAAGAAACTTGCAGAGAAAGAAGAGAAAGATTTCTGTGAGGTTCTAACATCTGCAGCGGTGCTTAAAAAGGTGCCCAACGACGCCAAAGAGGAATGGCCATCACTGGCCGAGACAATTCGCGAAGTGTCTGTCGCACTGACTAGCGAAACACCCGAAACAATCGTACAACTCGGCCTCGACGGTTGGTATAGCTCCTTCATCCGTGAGATCTATCCGAACTGGACTGAACGCGCCGATGACTTACAAAGCTTAATCAGTTTTGCCAGCCGCTTCGATACGATGGAAGAACTGCTCGCACAGCTCGTCCTGTTGGCCTCCGAAAGTAATGAACGCACCCCCGAACAAGCGCTTAACTGCTTGCGCCTAACCACTATTCACCAAGCGAAGGGCCTAGAGTTCCCGATCGTATTTGTTATCGGACTGGCTGATGGCCTATTTCCACTCAAGCGTACCATTGATGATGGCGACCTCGAAGAAGAGCGCCGACTGTTTTACGTCGCCGTTACCCGTGCGATGGAAGAGCTCTACCTGTCTTACCCGATGCTCAATCAACAAGGTAATACGGTGATACGCCTCAACCCGAGCCGCTTTGTGCAAGAAGTCGATGTCAGCCGCTACGAGACGTTACGCGTTGCACCGACACGAAGTTGGTAGAAGGTTCGCTCTCCTGCCGATGAGCGTGATGGCCCAAGTCAACGCTTACGCCTCAGAATCAAGCAGGATCTTATATTCGACGGAGTCCACCAACGCACGCCATGTGGCTTCGATAATGTTATCACTGGCGCCTACAGTACCCCAAGTCGCTTCGCCATCAGTTGACTCAATCAGTACACGAGTGATCGCATCGCTGCCCTGCTCAGTTTCGAGAATACGTACCTTATAGTCAATCAGTTCAACGGCCATAATCTCTGGGAACACGGGCGCAATCGCTTTACGCAAGGCATGGTCAAGCGCGCCGACAGGGCCATTGGCCTCAGCCACGGTATGATGTACTTCGTCACCAATCTTGACCTGCACAGTTGCTTCTGATACTACGCGACCTGAAGTCTCTTGGTGACTCACCATCACACGATAGCCAACAAGCTCAAAGTCAGCCTGCTTATTTTTCAGGAAGCGACTCAACAGTAATTTGAAAGATGCATCGGCGGCTTCGTATTCATAGCCTTTAAATTCTAGCTCTTTCAACTCACCGAGAAATTCCTTCAACTGCGGCGAACGCGGGTCGAGATCGACACCAATTTCCTTGGCCTTCATCATCACACTACTACGGCCGGACATATCGGAAACCAGTACCCGTGTACGATTACCGACCAGTTCAGGTGCAATGTGCTCGTAGCTGTGTTTGACTTTGGCGGCAGCATCGGCATGCACCCCACCCTTATGTGCAAAGGAACTCGTTCCGACAAATGGCAATGTCGAATCCGACGCACGATTCGCCATTTCATCGACAAACAACGAAAGATCACGCAGTTTATTCAAGTTAGGTGCGCAGTTCAGATCGGCATCCATCTTTAAAATCAAATTAGGAATAATAGTACTGAGATTGGCATTACCATTACGCTCGCCAAAACCATTCATCGTACCCTGCACGAGCGTTGCGCCTGATTCGATTCCCGCGAGCGACAATGCTACGCCGAGGCCTGAATCATTATGACAATGCATACCAACAGGCGTATGCGGGAAATGTGCCACGACCTTGCTGACAATTGCCTGCATCTGACTGACGAGCTGACCGCCATTGGTATCGCAAAGTGTCAAGTTGATCGCACCGCCACGTTGCGCGGCCTCAAGTGTCTGGATCGCGTATTCTGGGTTGTCACAATAGCCATCGAAAAAGTGCTCCGCGTCATAGATCACTTCGCGACCATTATCAGTCAGGAAGCGTACCGAGTCTTCGATCATCTTAAGATTCTCTTCGGCAGTCGTGCGGATGATCTCCGTGACATGCAGCAACCAAGTCTTACCAAAAATAGTGACTACTGGTGTATCCGCATCAAGTAAGAGTTGCAGTTGCGGATCTTCCTCTGCCTTGAGACTAGCGCGACGGGTAGAACCAAAGGCAGCAATCTTGGCATGCTTCATGTTCAGCTTCTTTGCTTCGTCGAAAAACGCCATATCGCGTGGGTTCGAACCCGGCCAGCCGCCTTCGATATAATCAATTCCAAACTGATCCAGCTTCTCTGCGACGCGGATTTTAGCCGCGACGGTCAAAGAGACTCCTTCGCCTTGGGTACCATCGCGTAGGGTTGTGTCGTAGATTTTGAGTGCTGGTGTCATCAGTAGAAACGATTTGAAAAACCGACGAAAACAAAGACTTAAGAGGTCTGGGGCAAACCTAAACCGCAGCAGAGCAGTCAGATGTCGTGCCTAACCTTAGTGCACGCGTCGTATACTGATGAGCCAAGTATGCCGTCGACGAGGTAAGACGCCCTGCTACGAGCGCTGGAGATAGACCACTTGTGTCTGCATAAATTCATACAGTCCGTGCTTACCATCCGCACCTCCGATGCCCGACTTGCGCCAACCCGCGTGGTAGCCCTGCATCGCCTCAAAGTGCTCACGGTTGATATACGTTTCGCCGAAGTTAAGTGCTTCGACTAGATTCATTGCCTCATTAATGTCATTCGAGAACACCGAGGATGTAAGTCCGTATTCCGTGTCGTTAGCCATGGCAATCGCTTCCTCAATTTCGTCAAAGATCACGACCGGGATAACTGGGCCAAAGATTTCCTGAGTCACAATGTCCATCTGATGAGTGCACGCGCCAACGACCGTCGGCTCGAAATAGTAGCCCGATTCATCCGCACCGCGCTGACCGCCGCACAAAATTTGCGCACCATCGTCCACTGCGCTATCGAGCAGGCTCACAATCTTATCGAAACCAGCTTTATTAATCATTGGCCCATAATCGACTGTCTCATCTTGCAACGGGTTGCCAAAGCGCGCGGCCTGCATCTTCTCGACCAGCTTCGCAGTAAAAGCTTCAGCCACACTGCGTTGCACATAGATACGCTCGGCGCAATTACACACCTGTCCGCTATTGATGACACGAGAGGCCTGAATCGCAGTCGCCGCCAGGTCGAGGTCTGCATGGGCAGTGACAATCGCTGGGGCTTTGCCGCCAAGCTCCAAATTAACTCGCGTAATGTGCTGCGCAGCAGTCGCCATGATGCGCGAACCAGTGTTTACACTTCCAGTAAAGCTGATCATGCCGATCTTCGGACTCTCTGTTAATGCGCGCCCCGCAGACGCCCCATAACCTGAGATGAGATTGACGAGGCCGGCCGGAATGTCGGTCTGCGCTAGGATTTTACAAAATTCAAATGCGTTGTTGGGTGTCTCCTCGCTCGGCTTAAGCACGATCGCGTTGCCCGTAATTAATGCTGGGGCTAATTTGCGAGCGATCAGAAAAAAAGGGAAATTCCATGGCAAGATACCGGCCACCACGCCAATTGGCTTGTGAAAGAGGAAGATGTTCTCCTTCGGGCGATCGCTCTCGATGATTTCACCTTCGATACGACGTCCCCACTCGGCCATGTAGTCGAGATAGTCGGCAGTGAAGTTCACTTCGACACGAGCCAGCCCCAGTGTTTTGCCCTGCTCCTCAGTGATCACACGAGCCAGAGGCTCAACTTGTCCACGGATTTTATCCGCGAGTAAATGCAAATGCTTTGCCCGGGCAACAGCTGGCAGAGCGGCCCAAGCTGGCTGTGCAGCCTCTGCGGCAGCAATCGCGGCCTCGACCTGCTCAGGTGAACTGTCGGGGATCGTCGAAATCGCTTCGCCAGTGGCGGGGTTGATCACGGTGATCGTGTTAGAGTGAGGGGATTCGACAAATTGACCGTTAATGTAGTTGGAGTAATGAATCATGCTGAAAACATCCTTAGAGATTCCACTCAGTTCAATCAGAAAGTCTAATCCTATTAATTTAACGTCATAACGATATATCCTGTGAATACCCTGTTTTCTTGCCTTGCAGTATTCAAAATCACCCCTAATCTCCGCCTCTTTTTTGGAATTTCGTGGGCGATACTTGCGTACGCAGAGTCCTCAATTTTAAGTAGTAATCACAATCTCTAAACACATCAGATCAGATCATGACCGACCTATCAAAATATAGAAATATTGGTATCTTCGCACACGTTGACGCCGGAAAAACAACGACAACCGAGCGTATTTTGAAGCTCACTGGTAAAATTCATAAGTTGGGCGAAGTCCACGATGGTGCTGCAACCACTGACTTTATGGAACAAGAGCAAGAGCGTGGCATCACGATTCAGTCGGCTGCGACAACTTGTTTCTGGGACGGTTACCGTTTCAATATCATTGATACTCCTGGGCACGTTGATTTCACAGTAGAAGTGTACCGCTCATTAAAGGTGCTCGACGGCGGCGTCGGTGTATTTTGTGGTTCTGGTGGCGTTGAGCCTCAATCCGAAACCAACTGGCGCTACGCTAATGATTCTAAGGTCGCTCGCTTGATCTACGTCAACAAGCTCGACCGTGTCGGTGCTGATTTCTACAAAGTTGTTGACCAAGTAAAAAACATCCTCGGCGCTAATCCACTCGTGATGGTGCTTCCAATCGGTGAAGAGAGCGAACTTAAGGGTGTCGTTGACCTCCTCACACGTAAGGCATGGGTATGGGACAACTCTGGTGACCCTTTGAACTACGAACTACAAGACGTGCCAGCGGACATGGTCGACAAGGTCGAAGAATACCGCGCAGCGCTGATCGAAACTGCTGTTGAGCAAGACGACGACGCGATGGAAGCTTACCTAGAAGGTAACGAGCCAGAAATGTCCGTCATCAAGGCCTGTATTCGTAAAGGTACAATCGCTTTGGATTTCTTCCCAACCTTTTGTGGTTCTGCATTTAAGAACAAGGGTGTGCAAAACGTCCTCAACGGCGTCATCGATTACCTTCCAAGCCCAACTGAAGTGCCACCCCAGCCTGAAGTGAACGCTGAAGGTGAAGAAACCGGTGAATTTGCGATCGTTGATGCAGAAAAACCTCTTCGTGCTCTTGCCTTTAAGATCATGGATGACAAATACGGCGCGTTGACTTTCACACGCATCTACTCCGGTGAACTCAGCAAAGGCACCAGCGTTCTCAATACCTTCACTGGCAAGACAGAGCGTATCGGCCGTATTATCGAGATGCACGCGGACGAACGGACTGAAGTCGATTCCGCACAAGCGGGTGACATCGTCGCCCTGCTGGGCATGAAGTCGGTACAAACAGGTCACACACTCTGTGATCCTAAGTTCCCAGCGACACTCGAGCCTATGGTATTCCCTGAGCCTGTGATCTCAATTGCAGTGAAGCCAAAGGACCAAGGCAACTCTGAGAAGATGGGCACAGCGATTGGTAAGATGGTTGCAGAAGATCCTACTTTCATCGTCGAAACCGACGAAGACTCCGGTGAAACCATCCTTAAGGGCATGGGCGAGCTTCACCTAGACATTAAGGTAGACATCTTGAAGCGCACCTACGGGGTTGAAGCAGTTGTTGGTAAGCCACAAGTTGCTTACCGCGAGAGCATCACGCAAACAATTGAAGACAGCTATACTCACAAGAAGCAGTCCGGTGGTTCTGGTCAGTTCGCTAAGATCCTCTACACGCTCGAGCCACTCGAGCCAGGCGAAGGGTTCCAGTTCGAATCCAAGGTTGTGGGAGGTAACGTTCCACGTGAATTCTGGCCAGCAGTTGAGAAGGGCTTCAAGTTCTCCAAGGAAAAAGGCGTTCTCGCCGGCTACCCTTGTTTGGACTTTAAGGTCACACTTACTGATGGTGCGTTCCACGCAGTTGACTCATCTGCAGTTGCTTTCGAGACCGCTTCTAAAGCAGCGTATCGTCAGTCCCTACCTAAAGCAGGCCCGCAGATTCTGGAGCCAGTCATGAAACTCGACGTGTTCTGCACAGAGGACAAGATGGGTGACGTCATTGGTGACTTGAATCGTCGCCGCGGCATCATCAAGACCCAAGAGCCAGCACCTAACTCAGGTGTTCGCATAAAGGCCGACGCTCCTTTGAGCGAGATGTTCGGTTACATCGGTGCACTTCGCACAATGACATCTGGCCGTGGTCAGTTCTCCATGGAGTTCTCGCACTATGCAGCATGTCCGAAGAATGTAGCGGACGTCGTGGTTAAGGAAGCGCTTGAGCGCGAAGAAGCGAAACGCAAATAAGCGTCTAGCAACACACTTCTAACAAACGTCCCCGACTCGAAAGAGCGGGGATTTTTTTTGCTACTGGCGCTCAACCACACGCACTACCTTAACAGTGATTAAGCAACAGAAATACTCGCCAGTGACACTTTTGAAGAAGGCTAAGTATCATCAAAAGGCAACAGATACAGTGCATACATACAGTCGCTGGCTAACGGGATTGCCGTGCATTCTTCATGCTTTTCAAGAAGGGACGTTCGTCCCTAAAAGCACTACGTCAAACCTGCTGATTCGCGGGTTCAAATCCCGCCGCATGCATTTTTCTGCGTAAAAATGGGGTGGCTAACGGGATTGCCGGCCTTCTTCATGCTTTTCAAGACGGGACGTTCGTCCCTAAAAGCACTACGTCAAACCCGCTGATTCGCGGGTTCAAATCCCGCCGCATGCATTTTTCTGCGTAAAAATGGGGTGGCTAACGGGATTCGAACCCGCGACCCCCGGCACCACAAGCCGGTGCTCTAACCAACTGAGCTATAGCCACCATCTGGAGAAATATACGGAGCACATATCCCTAAAGAAGAGCCGATATGCTCTTCCAGTTCGTCCACTTGTCAATAGTCCTTTGGAGGAATTTTATCTTTTTTTCAGTGAACTAAAATTCTGATTAACACGGCTCTGAATAGCGACGCTATTTCCTGTCAACAGACAGGCATTTGCAAATAATTCATAGCTCAATCACTAATTTTTCTACCCTGATTACGCCTCAATTATATCCGCAAAAAATCCCGTGCACATAGGATTCAAACCGCTCATCTGCAGTAGTAACCCGCGGACAAAGCTGATCGTATAAGGTGTGGCTCGCTACTCTCGACTGCGGCCAAGCCTAGCAAGCGCTTCCACTATATTTATGCCATCACTTGTGAGTCGAATAGCGCGCTCATACTGAACTCACTCAGCCAATACTTATAATTAAATGCCCGTGAACGCTTTCGTGCACTTGCCAGCAATCCGAAGAATACTCATAAAGTCTCAAGTTGCTCAAACAAAGGAGCTGAATTAAAAATATTTTATATGAAAACGGTACTCTTCGACTTAGACGGCACACTGATAGACCATTTCACCACAATTCATCGTTGCGTCGTATTTACACAACAGCAACTCGAGTTGCCAGAGTCAGACTATGACACCGTACGAGCGACTGTTGGTGGCTCTGCGCCAGTGACACTTGCTAAATTGCTGGGTGAAGCATACGTCAATACCGCACTGCCGATATTCCAACATCACTTTGAGCAAATCATGTTCGAAGATCTTATCGCTCTACCAGGATCCAATTGGATACTAAATGAACTTAAGCAGCGCGGCTATCAACTCGCAGTTTTTACCAATAAAAATGGCAATCAATCGCGCACAATTTTAGACTTTTTAGATCAGGCACAATACCTAGATGCGATTATCGGCGCCGGAGATACTCCTCACCGCAAGCCTGATCCAGAGTTCACTGCTCATGCACTCGAATGCTTAACAGCATCTTCCAAAGATACCATTCTCATCGGCGACTCGCCCTTTGACTTTGCCGCCGCAGAAGCGGGCCAGCTCAAAACGTACCTCGTCGCAACAGGCAGTCATAGCAAAACTGAATTGGCGGCGGCAACACAGCCAGCCGGCATCTACGCCGACCTCTACGAGCTGGGAGCCGCACTTTTCGATCTCACACCCGAAACCGCTAAAGTCTAGATGCAACGAACTCCGACACTCCCGCTACCAAAAGCCATCCTTTGGGATATGGACGGTACCTTGATCGACCAAACTGCTGCGATCATTCGCGCTTACGGCGACGTCATCGAATCAATGGGCGGCGGCATCCCCGACCCTGCGGTAATACGCCGTAGCCTCGGTGGCCCGATGGCATCAACCATGGCGCTGTTTATTGATGAGGCAGACTTAGACGAAGCTTCCAAGCGCTTTCGGCTTCGCTTCCCAGAGATCATGTTCGATGGTTTGATTATCTTAGCCGGCGGACTGGAGCTTATCGAAAGGGCCCATAAGGCACATATCTCGCAAGTCATCTTCACCAATAAGCACGGTGACACTGCTCGCAAAGTCAGCAAATATGCTGGCTTCTCCAAATACATACCCATCTGCATCGGCAACACAGACACGGAATGGCACAAGCCACAGGTAAAACTGACACGCTATGTATTGGAGCAAATAAACGCCTCGGCTGACGGTGCTTGCATGATAGGCGACTCACCAACTGATATCGAAACCGCACATAATGCTAGCCTTCCCTGCTACTGTATCGCCACCGGCGCGCATAGTACAGCCGAGATGTTAGAGGCTGGAGCTGACGCAGCTTTCAACAGTCTGTTCGAACTCAAAGCTGCCTTCGGGTTGTAGCACCAGTCGAATTAGATCAATCGATACGTGGAGCAGTCTCAATTTTCTCTTTAATAGAAGCGATTGAGTTCGCCTTTAGATAACCACGAAACGCCATCGACGGCATTACCAGTGAGCGTCGCCCAAGGATTGACCCAGGATTCAACACTGAGTTGCAACCCACCTCCGCGGCATCACCGACGAGTGCCCCGAGTTTACGCAAGCCAGAGCCGCAGCGTGAATCATCTGGCAGCTGCACAGGCACCTCAGATTGATCTAAACGTAGGTTCGAACATGTCACTCCGGCGGCCAAGTGCACTTTATTACCAAGCACACTGTCACCGACATAACTAAAATGAGGCACTTGTACGTCATCCAGTAGCAGACAGTTTTTAAATTCACAAGAGTTACCTAGCACACAATTCGCACCAGTAATCACGAAGCCACGAATATAAACGCCTGGTCGCAACTCACAGCCTTCGCCGATATAAGCTGGGCCAGTGATCGAACCAAATGACGGCAACTTAACTGATGGATGAATGAAAACCTGCCCCTCGACATGTAACCCAGGTGGGATGTCACCTCTAAGCGATTCAAACGGGAACGCTTTCAGTGCATGAGCAATCAACGGCACCCACTGCCACGGAGCAAGCTCCGCAGAGAAAACTTGATCAAATGGCAACGACTCAGGGAAATCAAAAAGGTCACTGGCTTTAAGCATTTAGAAATTTGAACCATTCATAGGCTTCTGAGCGAACTTAAAAAATGCTTACAATTCAGGTTTGTTTTCGCACACAAAGGGGGTAGGTTGTCCAAAATCATCTATTTAGAACCAAAACCTAGTGCACGACGTTAAAGAAAAACCAAGAATGGTCGAACGGGCCATGCTCATCGGCATCACCCTGCCCGGTGAAGACAACGTCACCACACGCAGCCTCCTCGATGAGCTGCGTGAACTCGTCACCACCCTTGGCATCGGTATACAGCACGAAGTACAACTCTCGATCCGCAAGCCTCAGGCAAAATTTCTGCTTGGCACAGGCAAGGCCAAAGAAATGATCGAACAAGCGAAAGCGCATAATTGCGACGTCATCGTGTTTGATAATGAGCTCACTCCCGCGCAGCAGCGAAACTGGGAGCAAGCCGCGGATGACAAAATCTTGGTCATCGATCGCCAAGAGGTGATTCTCGATATTTTTGGTAAACGGGCGCAAACTAAGGAGGCTGTCTTGCAAGTTGAATTGGCGCGTCTCGAATACAATTTACCACGCTTGAAAAGCGCATGGACACACCTAAGCCGGCAACGTGGTGGTGGCTCGACGCAACGAGATGCCGGCGAGACGCAACAAGAGCTGGACCAACGCATGGTACGCACTCAAATCACTCGCGTGAAGCGTGAGCTCGAAAGTGTAATCCAGCACCGTCATGTGCAGCGTAAAAAACGTATGACGGTGCCCGTGCCTACCTGCGCAATCGTCGGCTACACTAATGCCGGCAAGTCTTCGTTGCTCAACCAGCTAACAAATTCGGATATTCTCGTGGAGGACAAGTTATTTGCCACGCTCGACCCCACCTCGCGCCGTTGCCCGCTGCCTAGCGGACAACCTCTAATTATAACCGACACTGTCGGCTTTGTGCGCAACCTGCCCCACCGCCTAGTCAATGCCTTTAAAGCAACCCTAGAGGAAGCAGTCGTCTCCAACTTCCTAATCCATGTGCTGGATGTTAACAGCCCCGAGATCGAAGCTCATGCAGAAACCACACTTTCGGTTCTTCATGGGCTCGGTGCCGATGAAAAGAGAATCATCACAGTATTCAACAAAATCGACGACCTTTGGAGTGAAGATATACGCCTCACCCTGTCTTTTAGATATCCGGAGGCACTCTTCGTCAGCGCACATACAGGCGAAGGCATTCCTGAATTGCTAGAACGTATCGAAGCCATTGTCGAAAGCGACTTTGCCCAACTGCGCTTAATCATACCGCATAATCGCTATGATCTGGTCGCTCGTCTACACCGCGAAGGCGGAGTGCGCAAAGAAGAAGCGCGAGATGACGGCACATACATCGTCGGTTCTGTACCCGAGCGCATGTTATCAGCCCTGCACCCTTTCCTACTAGGCAACGACGAGCCCTAAGCTCTGGCTCCTTCGGACAGCTGTCGAAGGTCTTTCAAGTCATCCGAGTCCAGAGGCGGAGACATGCATCCTTTGTTACGATCATCAGCACGTAACTAAGGAGTTGCTCCAGTGTTTTGTGCCAGACAAGAAATCCTCATATCAGCAAACGAGAGCCCTTGAGCACGTAAGCTAGCGGTACTCAACTAGCAGCAAGCGCATTGACATTATGTGCGAGAATTTCGTCCGTCAAATCGTGATAATCCTGGCCCACTCCATCGTTCGATTCTCTGCTTTCGATCAAACATACGGGCAGCCCGAGGGTAACTGCACGGCGAACAATTGTGGCATCACGAATTGTGGTATTGTAGATTTTTGCTTGATTAGACACCAAGCGCTGCTTCTTGAACTGATTCAAGCGGAGCTGCATACGCATCTTCGGCACACCAATATCTACATTTGCTTTAATGGAATTGAAGAGCACGCCTGCGACACGAGCAAAATTGCCAGTCTCAGGAGTACGAAAACCAACTGAACGACGATAAAAGAGAAGTACTTTCTCAATCATCAAAGTAAATCCGATCAGTGAGAGTGCATCTGGATTGGCTGGAACATAAAGCTCATCAGCACTGAAAATCGCGAGCTGCGATGCATTCAGAATGTTGGGCGGACAATCAAAGACGATAAAATCATAATCCTGCTCAACCTCTCGTATCTGCTCGTTGAAAATCAAATAATGTGGGTTTTGTGGATCGATCTTAAACTCATTCTCGATATCGATGAGATTGAACGTCGTCGGGAGCAGATCCAAGCCGGGCAACTGTACGTTACCTTGATTATCGCGAATAACATCCTTAACGATCAGATCTTTAATACGGGCTTCGCCTGGTTCCAAAATAGAATAAACGGAACCACGCTTCTCCATATTAAGACGATTCCAGCGCTCAATCCGCATCAACCAAATACTAGAGTTCGACTGTGTATCTAAATCACACAGCAAGACGCGCTTACCTTTTTGTGCAAGACAGGCTGCAATATTGACGATCAGAGATGTCTTACCGACACCTCCCTTGTAATTTACAAATGCTAGCTTTCTGGCCATACTGTAATTCTGTGAAGTATTGAATACTTTAGCCTAAAACTGCGATTCAAAGTCATCAATTGTTGGTAAATCTTCCGAAAAACCAACCGAGAAGTCACTAAATTCTTGAGTCTCATCTGAGCCAACAGGCATAGCCGGGGCATCTTGATTCTCTAGGATTCTTTCCGACAGTGCATGGTCAATATAGATCTCTGCCCAATAACCATTCTCGACTTCATAATCGTCTGGAATGTATCCATATTTATCGAGAATTTCGAGAATTAGAGAAGAATCTGGAGTCGCACTAAAGCCAGTCAGCATACCGCGCTGTTCGTGTGAGTTCACGACTTCATCGACGATGAACGGAGGCACCACACCGTCGTAAGATGGATGTACTTTGTGCTGACCAGCCCAAAGCCGCCAACGCTCACGATCCACAGAACGTTCAGTGCGCGAAAGAGCTTCGAAATAATAAACCTTACGACGCGTCAGGCGACGCACGAGTGCGCAAGCTTTCACATCGCCATGTTCGATCTCCAACCAATCGCCGCGGCGCGGTTGTTCAATTGGATCACGAGTCTGAGAAATATCTTCTGGGGCTTCGACAAAATCCTTACCACCAGTGAAGCAATACTTTACTTCGGTTTCGCCATGACGAAATATATCCAGTTGGCCCTTGCGGATGAGTTCTTCTTTAAACTTTTCTGCATCCTTGCGAGACGATGCCCACATAAACTTAGTGATTGAGGTAGTAACTTTGAATTTACGTTGCATGACTATGATGGTTATTAGTTCGGTTGCTTGTTCAAAAAATTAATATGTAGGGGTTAATGATGATGCTGCAACTTAAGATAAGGCCGAATCAGCCAGGCTGACTAGGTACCTAAGGTAATTTCTGGATATTTACCGACATGGGCTCACTAGCACAACTGCAAAGGATTCTCCTAAGTATCCCACAAGTAAAATAGTTAATAGGTAACTCGTTTTTGCTGATGTCGATGAATAATTGATCGCCCTCTACACCGACGCCTTAGTTATTGGTGAAGTTTTCTCGTCTGGATAAACAGAGCAGAAGCACAGCTTGTTCAGGTATAATAAATAGAACTTAAACCTCAAAACCTCAGAAATTTGGCTTCACTGAGAAATAGAACGGTGACTGGTGCTCACTGAAACGGTAAAAGTAAAAATAATTCTTTAACGTATTTCTTAATATCTCGTCCTAAGATAAAAGCTGTGAATTATATTCAATGACTAAGACCTATCCACAATTAAGAGATTTGCTTTAAAGCGCATAGCCATGATTGATCCAGTAGCGCAGCGAAAGGAATGCATAATACACATCTGGGTCGCACTCTTGAGATATTTGATTAGAATGAAATTATGAACGTATCCAGACAAACCACTACGCACAATAACTCACTGATTGTCATCCTATGGGGGCTTATCTTCGCAAAATGCTTTACCCTGGAATACTTAGTCAAAGTTTATGCGGTGCCGATTAATTCAGCGCTCTATATATGGACACTCACTCTCACCATGGCAACAATTGCTACCTTTGTATTTTTGCGAATAAAAGCCCAAGAAAGCAGTTTCCAAAAAAGCCTGCGGCGTAATTTAGTCATCTGGGGCACATCTGCGATCGCGATGCTCATCGCTCTATTAATCGCATTCATTTCGCAAAGTATAAATCCGTATAGTATTCCAGCGCTTCTGGCGGCCTTTCTTGGCGCTAGCTACTTTTTTCAAGCTCGAATAAATAGAAGTCTAAGCGACACCATCAGCGGCAGCGGCTGGTTAATCGGTTCTGGAATCCTTTTTGTGCAGAGTGCCGTTGAGAGCCTAATTTTATTCGCTTTTTTGATCCTCGCGCTGTCAGTCCTCCCTGTTGTGATCCAGATGATCCGCCTAAAGCAAACACGTAAATAGGCAAGTTGCCATTAATCGATGCCGCTAATTACGCGCGCAGATACGTAATTTACCTTCCACCAGAAAAGTAGCTGGACGCTCGTGGCTGCTTGGACAAGGTTTAGTAATATGTCTACCGATCTCGATCCAGTCTATGAGGAACTAAAGCGCCTACAGCTTGAAGGAATGGACCGTGTCTTCATCGAAGACAGCACCATGGCATTACTCAAACCTATGGCCACTCCAGCATCACCGGCAGTGCCTCCTGTGGTAGCGATCGACCTGCAATCGGCAGTCAATTCTGAGGAAAAGCCAAATGCCGCCGCGCCTAAGGTAACGCCACCTAAAGACGCCGTTGTAACAGCCGCACCACTTCCCGACGCCCCGATAATCGAACTGCCCTCGGCTGATGCAGCGACTCAAATGCAATGGCTCAAACAACAGGCGGAGAACTCACCAGTAGTTAAGGAGCGCCTGAGAGAGGGCGAAAAAATGGTCTTCGGCGAAGGATCCTTGACTGCCGATATATTTTATTGTGGCGATGCTCCCAGCGAGGAAGAGGCAGCAGTGGGCAGTCCTTTCCAAGGAAAGTCTGGTGAGCTCTTATGCAAAATATTAAGCGCCATGGGTCTTTCACGCGAGACGGTTTACATGACCCACATTCTGAAGTGGCGACCACAACACGACAAGCCCTACGGGAACCGCCCACCCACTCAAGCCGAAATGGAATTTTGCCTGCCCTACTTGAAGGCTCAGCTCAAAATCGTGCACCCGAAAGTCATTATTGGGCTTGGTAATGCGACTGTGCCCGGCCTGTTGGGAGCAGACCCCGACCGTAAGATAGCAGCCGTTCGAGGCACATGGCAGACCTTCGAAAAAATACCGCTCGTCTTTACTTTTCAACCCTCTTACCTGCTCTTCAATGACACTATGAAGACTAAGCGCATGGCATGGGAAGATATGTTGAAAGTGATGGAAAAAGTCGACATGCCAATCAGCGAAAAGCAGCAACACTTCTTTCGCCCTCAATAACCTTGAGCGACCAATCCCGCATCGACAAAAAAACCGCAGTCACCTGCGGCTTTTTTGTAATTAGAAGCTTATTGCGATTATGAGCCGGCTACACCAGACACATGCTGGCCTTGTTCGAAACTCAATTGATCATTCTGCACTTCGACGTGAATGACCTCACCCGCCTTGATTTCACCTCCGAGAATAGCCTCAGCCAGGGAATCTTCGAGATGACGCTCAATCGCACGACGCAGTGGGCGCGCACCATATTTTGCGTCGTATCCTTTTTCGATTAGGAATGACTTTGCTGCTTCCGAGAAATCAAACACCAAACCTTGTTCCTTCAAACGATTCGACACGTTACGCAATTCAAGCTCGACGATTGCTTTCATATCTTCACGCCCAAGTGACTTAAAAATCACCAACTCATTCAAGCGATTCAAAAACTCTGGTTTAAAGACGCGCTTGGTCTCATCAAGGATCTTCTCGCGAATCTTCTCGTATTCATTCTCGGCATTAACTTCGAGCCCGAAACCCATTGACGTATTTCGTTGAAGAATCTCCGCACCCACATTCGAAGTCATAATTAAAATAGTGTTACGGAAGTCGATTTTTCGTCCGAGACTATCAGTGAGACGGCCTTCTTCGAGCACCTGCAAGAGCAACTGAACCACGTCTGGATGAGCTTTCTCGATTTCGTCAAACAACACCACCGAATATGGCTTACGACGAACTGCTTCAGTCAACTGACCGCCCTCTTCGTAACCGACATAGCCAGGAGGCGAACCCACTAAACGTGAGACTGCAAACTTCTCCATATATTCAGACATATCAATCTGAATGATGGCATCTTGATTACCAAACATCTCTTCCGCTAACACTTTTGCTAGTAAGGTTTTGCCAACCCCAGTGGGTCCAAGAAACATAAACGAACCTATCGGACGGCGCGGGTCTTTTAAATCAGCACGTGAACGACGAAGCGCTTTAGAGACGACTTCGGTCGCTATATTTTGACCAATGACTTCAGACTGTAAATGGCTCTCGAGCTTGAGTAACTTTTTGCTTTCTTTTTGCTCCATGCGTGACAACGGGATACCCGTCCAAGCAGCGACTACTTCGAGCATATCTTCCTCATCCACAACGATTTTGATCTCTTCGCGGCTCTTCTTCCATGCCTCAATAATGTCGACTTGTTTTTGACGTAGTTGCTTCTCTTCGTCGCGGAATTTAGCGGCTTCTTCGAAGTGCTGCCCACTAATAGCATCTTCTTTTTTTGCACAGACATCTTCAATCGTAGCATTCATCTCCTCAATTTCGGGGGGACGTTTGAGCGACTCGATACGTGCACGTGCACCAGCTTCGTCCAAGATGTCGATTGCTTTATCTGGCAAGAAACGAGCCGTTATATAACGCTCAGATAGTTTAGTAGCGACCTCTAGCGCACCGTCGGTGAACTTCACTTTATGGTGGTCTTCATATTTACTCCGGATGCCCCTTAAGATCAATATCGTATCTTCGATCGAAGGTGCGTCGACCTTGACCGACTGAAATCGGCGATCCAAGGCACTGTCTTTTTCAATGTATTTACGGTATTCCGCAAGAGTAGTGGCACCAATACACTGCAACTCACCGCGGCTTAGTGCCGGCTTAAAGATATTCGAGGCATCCATTGCACCTTCGGCAGCACCTGCACCAACAATAGTATGCAGCTCATCAATGAAGATAATCACATTCTTCGCACGGCGAATCTCGTCCATCACTGCTTTGATACGCTCTTCAAACTGACCGCGATACTTCGTGCCAGCGACCATGAGTGCCAAATCCAGTGTGATCACACGCTTTTCGACCAAAATTTCCGGAACGACGCCTGAGGCAATTTCCAGCGCTAACCCCTCAACAATCGCAGTCTTACCAACGCCCGCTTCACCGATAAGAACCGGATTACTCTTTGTACGACGGCACAGGATCTGAACCATACGGCGGATCTCATCTTTACGGCCGATTACTGGGTCGAGTTCGCCCTTTTTTGCCATCTCAGTTAAATCGCGACCAAAGGCTTTCAGCGCAGGCGTCTTGGATTCTTTCTTCTCATCCGAAGACCCAGGGCCTGCGGCAGCTTCTTCTGGTTCTCCGGAGAAATTTGGATCGAGTTCTGAAAGGATCTCATTACGGCAGCGCTCAATATCAACTTCAAGTGATTTAAGCACACGTGCGGCAACGCCCTCACCTTCACGCAACAAACCAAGCAAAATGTGTTCCGTACCGACATATGAATGATTCAGGGCCTTGGCCTCTTTACCAGCCAGCGCCAAGACTTTTTTAACCCGAGGCGTATATGGAATATTCCCTGAAGGCTTACTCTCTGGCCCCGTGCCCACTTGCTTTTCAACTGCTGAGCGCACGGTCTGTAGGTCGAGCCCCATTTTTTGTAGTACGTTCACGGCAACCCCCTGCCCTAAATTGATTAGCCCTAACAATAAGTGTTCGGTGCCCACGTAGTTATGATGAAAGCGATCCGCTTCCTTTCGAGCCAGAGCCAGAACTTGTTGAGCTCGCGGGGTAAAGTTATTCATTGGTTCCATAATTAGTATAGTTTGCTAGTAATTACTCCTGTTCTTCCAATTTGTCAAAAGCTAGAGCCGGAAGGTTTGAAAATTCTTTCCGAAGTTTATCCGCACGCGCAATATCGCGAGCTTCAGGCGCAATCCCCTCTTGCGCAGCATACTGCACATGCCCAGGTTGGCTCTCGATCACGAGTCGATCGACGTCGGCGCGATTCGCTTCTGGCAAAATACCGAAATCGACCGCTAAGCGAATAAATGAGAGTAAATTCAGCGCTTCGTCCGAAGCGATGACATGTACATACTTCAGCGCACCAAAGGCTCGGCCAATTTTATCGAGCAACTTCGCGCGGTTCTCTTCAAGATACTTAAAGCGCGCGTTTAACTCATGATCGATCACCGTTTTTAGCACATTCGCTAAACTTTCCAAAATATCAGATTCACTCTCGCCTAAAGTCTGTTGATTCGAAATCTGGAAAATGTGCCCACTGGCATCCGAACCCTCACCAAAAAGGCCACGCACGGTAATTCCTAATTGGCTGACCGCACGAATCACACGCTCCATTTGGCCAGAAATCACCAGCCCTGGCAAATGCATCATCACCGACGCACGCAATCCGGTGCCCAGATTTGTAGGGCAAGCCGTCAAATAGCCAAAATCCTCGGAAAACGCCACATCGATGGTCTTTTCCAACTCTGAATCAAGCGCATCAATTAACTTCCAGACTGATTTCAAATTAAAACCTGCCTTCAAAAACTGGATTCGCAGATGATCCTCCTCGTTGATCATTACCGAACAAGTCTGCCCCTTATTAATATAAACCCCAGCACCTGCTTCGCCGTCACACAGTTCTCGGCTAATCAAGTGACGCTCGACCAACACTTGCTTCTCCAAGACGGATAAATCAGCTATATCAAAAAAGTTGCCCTTGTTCATCTGCGGCAGCGCACTCAGTTGATCTGCACAACGGGTGAGTAATTCGCGGCGCTGCAATACATCCGCACGTTCGGGGAATGGCTGACCGACCAAGTTTCTGGCCAATCGAATGCGGGTGCTAAGCACAACCGGAGCCGCCTTCTTGGCTGACTGCGTCAACTCAGCGAGCTCATCATTGATGAGTGATTCGATCATTTAGAAGAGACCTCCAACTCTTCAGCCTCATTAATTACTTTAATTTGATCGCGAAATTTAGCGGCGTCCTCGTAAGCTTCCTCGGCTACAGCACGCGCCAACGAATCCATTAGCTTCTTCAACTGCATTTGTCTGGATTGACGACCCAATGCTGCCGTTGGCACCTTGCCTTGATGGGCGGTGCCCGCATGCATATCTTCAAGCACCGGAAAGACCAATGATCTAAAAACCCCATAACAATCTGAACACCCCAAGCGCCCCGTGCGGCGAAAATCTGCCGACTCATACCCGCAGCTTGCGCATAACAACTGTGCTTCGCCAGAGACCGGCGTGAGTGGGGTCTTCGACATCATGTCAGCCAACGAAAAGCCTTCCGGATCTGTGACCCCTTTCTTTTGGGCACAAGCCTCACAGAGATCCACTTTATGGATCTTATTATTAACGATCTGCGTCAGATGCACGGTGGCTTCCTGATCGCAGATACTGCACTTCAAATTCTCAGCCATATCTTATATAATATAAAAGTCGGGTTGCTTGGCAAAGCGAAAGCTTAAATTCAAGGTGATCAGATGCCTTTTATTAATCGGTTTACAAGCTTTTGACAGTCACCAACGAAAGATGTGCCTCACCGCCAAGAAAATACTTGAGCAAGGCTGCAATCAGCAGAATTGAGCTTTGCCGCGCACATTAAAGCATTGTGCCCTCAATCGAGACTCGGCGTTTGAAACTCTCGAGGAATTTCGCGGTCACTGGGCCAGGCTTACCATTACCAATCACGCGCGCATCAATCTCAACGATTGGCACGATTTCGGCAGCCGTCCCAGTTAAGAATACTTCCTCTGCAACCCATACGTCGTAGCGCGTCATATTCGCCTCGCGCCAAGGGATACCCAGCTCATCAGCAATCGCTAATGCAGTATCGCGGGTAATTCCCTTCAAAGCACCAGAACTTGCAGCGGGCGTGATCAACTCGCCCTTGTGGACGATAAAGATGTTATCACCAGTGCACTCCGCAATATAGCCCTGATCATTGAGCATAATCGCCTCATGGTAGCCAAGGTGCTGAGCTTCGATTTTAGCCAGAATATTGTTCAGGTAGTTGAGTGACTTGACTGCTGGCGGCAGTGCCGAAGGATTACAACGACGGGTCGGGACGGTAATAATCTTCAGACCATTGTCGTAAAACTCCTGCGGATACAATTGAATCGTATCAGTAATGATAATTAGTTGCGGCTTATCGCAGTTCTTAATCGAAAGTCCAAGACTGCCAACACCACGCGTCACGACCAAACGAATATAACCATTTCTCAAACCATTCGCACGGCAAGTCTCGCACAGCGCATCCGAGATCTCTTGGCGCGTCCACGCTAATTCGAGCATGATCGCTTTGGCGGAATACTCCAAACGCTCCAAATGCTCATCGAGCTTAAATACACAGCCATCATAGAGGCGAATGCCTTCAAAAATACCGTCACCATAGAGCAACCCATGATCGAACACTGAGACAGTAGCCTCACTGGCATCGATCAACTTATCATTCATATAAATCTTCATAAATATAATGAATATGAAGGCGAATTTGGTTTTGTCTAGCCTCCATCACGCCTCAAATGGTAGTTCATTCGACAAAATTCAACTGGTGCGACGTTTGGACTTAAAGGCAACGAATCGCAGTTGCCCGCCCAAAGCCCTCAGTGCACTACTCCAATTACACCAACCCGCTTGTCGAGAATGATACCGACGGTGCTACAGTTGGCTCGGCATACTGCCGGGCACACAAAAAAGCCCCAGTCATAACGACGAGGGCTTTATTGGAAATTATGGCGTCATTTACGCGACGCGCTCGACGATTAGTAGCGGTGGATTCGGACGCTTCGGAGCGAGGCGGTATGCCGTCTTGAGATACTCAAGTGCTTCTTCCATCTTAGCTTCGTCGTTGTAGTGGATCATCATCAATGGCTCGCCTTGCTTGACTTGCGTGCCGACCTTCTTGATTTCAGAAACACCCACTGCTGGATCGTATGTGCCATTCTTCTTCAACGCCAACTTCTGTACGCCTTCGGCGATCAGACCAGCATTAATAGTGTGAACATAGCCACGCTTCGGGGCTGGCAACTTGCGCACGTGCTTCGCTGTTGGGAACTTATCGGGATCATCGATCACAGAGATATCACCGCCTTGCGCCTCGACCATATCTTTAAACTTCTGCAGCGCAGAACCATCTTTAAGATGACGTTGCACAGTCTGCTTTGCGGAGAGTGTCGAACCAGCTACCCCAGCGAGGCGCACAATTTCCATACCAAGCTTGAGCACTAACTCTTGCAAATCCTCCGGCCCTTCACCCTTGAGCAACTGAATCGCTTCCTTAATTTCAAGCGCAGTTCCAACAGTATCACCCAGGGGTTGATTCATATCAGTCACCAATGCCACGCAACGGCGCTTCATTGAACGACCGACACGCGTGATCGAACGTGCCAACTGCTTGGCTTGTTCGACATCCTTGATGAACGAACCGTTGCCCCACTTCACATCGATTACGAGACCTTCCGCACCTTCAGCCAACTTTCGGCTAAGCACACTGCCAGTGATCAACGGTAAACTCGGAATCGTGCCAGTCAACTGACGCAATTTATAAAATTTCGCGTCTACTGGAGAGATTTCCGGGTCTTGCTTAATAAAGGTACAACCAACTTTCTTCAACTGAGCTTTAAAGCCTTTCAAATCGAGGATCGGATTGAAATTCGGAATTGAAGACAGTTTATCAAGATTACTAATAACATGCTCTTCATCAACGCCGTTCATAGTTGGCATGACCACGCCACAAGCAGCTGCTAGCGGACCGAGCACGAGTGTGGTCTTATCACCAACACCACCAGTTGAGTATTTATCAATCTTTGGGCGGGAGATGCCAGTCAGGTCGATCACCTCACCAGACAGCATCATTTCCTCAGCAAAAATCGCTGTCTCCTGGGCAGACATACCCTGAAAAAAGATAGCCATTGCTAAAGCTGATTGTTGAAATTCAGGAAGGTCATCATCCAAAATGGAATCGACGATATAGCGGATCTCCGCGTCGGAGAATTCGCCACCGTCACGCTTCTTTTCAACTAGAAAGCTGAATGAAGGCTTAATGAACTTACGAGCACTAATAATATTCTTTCTCATTTAATAAAATGTAGGAACCGATTAATTTGCCCATCGAGAAGGCATAAACATTTATGTATTAGGCGATTAGAAGGGGTATTGTCGAGCCTAAAGAACGGGATTCTCGAAATAGAACAGCGCACCATACTCGGCCTAACTGGTATAAGTACTTAAGACACGTTGAAAGTTCCCAAAAGCAGAGCTTGACGCCGAGCGCTCTGGATTTTGCTCTGCTCCCCATGAAGGTTTGGTTCAATCCATCTAAGGCAATCGAAAGTGCGCTATCGACAATCGCAGCCCAGACAGAAGGCTTCGGCTCGGAGTTTGTGCCCGGCGTGCGCCCTGCTGATCCACGTTTCGGCGACTATCAGGCTAATGGCGTGCTCGCCTTTGCGAAGCAAAACGGGCTCAATCCCCGCGAACTTGCTACCCGCCTGATTTCCGCTGCAGAAGCCTCCGACGAATTCGACCCTGCGTTCGTCACGCTCGATATCGCTGGCCCTGGCTTCATCAATTTTACGCTCACGCCGGAGTTCATTTGGCAGTGGCAACTCTCGTTCTCCACCAAAGAGGACTACCAAAGCGGCGCTAAAGCCCTCAAGGACGGTCGCAAAGTCATCATCGACTATCCGAGTGCTAATACCGCCAAGCAAGCACACATCGGCCACTTGCGCCCAATGGTGATTGGCCAGGCCATCGCTCGCCTGCTCGATTTCTGTGGAGCCGACCTGATCCGCGACAACCACATCGGCGATTGGGGCACCAACTTCGGCACCTTGATCATGAAGATCAAGCGCGACGGCGTCGACCTGTCCGAGCTGGGCGAAAATGCCCTCGTCACCCTCGATCAACTCTACAAAGACGGCAGCGCACTCGAATTCGAGCAACCTGAACTGCGCGATATTTCCCGCAACGAGCTGGTGCTCCTACAAAACGGCGATACCGAGAACACCGCCATTTGGAACCAAATCGTCGAAATCTCCAAAATCGCGTTTGATAAGCTATTTGTGCAAATCGGCGTCGAGATCGACATCACCCTCGGCGAATCCTTCTACCACGACAAAGTGCAACGCATCTACGCCGAGCTGACCGAAGTCGGCCTCGCCGAACAAAGCGACGGCGCACTGGTCGTCTGGCACGACGAGATCAAAAAATTCTCGCGCGATAACGAACGCCCCTTTCCATTCAACATTCGCAAGCAAGACGGCGCCAGCAACTACGCCTCTACCGATCTGGCGACCGTGCTTTATCGCTTGGAAGAGTTTAAGGCCGACGAGATCATCTACCTCACCGACGCCCGCCAGCAAGACCACTTTCAGCAGCTTTTTCTGACCACCGAAAAATGGTTCAAGGCCAAGGGCTATGCACAGCCAGAAATGAATCATGTCTTCTGGGGCACTATTCTCGGAGCCGACAAGAAGCCCTTTAAAACCAAATCCGGCGAATCGATTAAACTCCAGGAACTCCTCGACGAAGCCCGCAACCGCGCCTTCGACGTCGTCACCGAGAAAAATCCAGACCTCGACGAAGCCGAGCGACGCGAGATCGCTGAATCCGTTGGTATTGGTGCAATAAAATACGCCGACCTTTCCAGCAACCGCACACAAGACTACGTCTTTAGTTGGGATCGCCTCCTCAGCTTCGAGGGCAACACCGCGCCCTATCTGCTCTACGCAGTCGCACGTATCAACAGTATTTTCCGCAAAGTCGGCGTCGATCCCGAAGCGCCAATCGAAGCGGCAAGCCAAGCAGAGACTGAGGCTGAACTTGCCCTCGCACGTAAGATCATGGGCTTCGTCACGGCACTGGAGCTAACGCTCAATGACCTGCGCCCGCACTTTCTCTGCACCTATTTGTATGAATTGGCTGGTGCCTACAGCAGCTTCTACAATGCCGATAAAGTTATGGTCGAGGATACCGAAATCAAAGCCCGCCGCCTGTTACTTTGCGCACGCACCCGCACTGTGCTGATGACTGGCCTAGAGCTGCTTGGCATTAAGCCGTTGGAGCGCATGTAAGTTCAAGCCGCAAAGCCAGACTTCAAATCCGACTTTGATTTATAATACAGAGGGGAACGTACTTCCTCATTCGCCATCACTAAGGTCGACAAGTACAGCCAGCAAGGCCTGCCCCAATGAACGATCCGAGGCAACTAGCACGCCGCGGTGATTCATGAATGTAGAATCTGCTCGATTTAAATCCAAGCGCTGTCCGGCAACATCACTGCACCACGCGCCCAACTCTGCGTAGATGCACGCCGTCGCAGCATAATCCCACAGACTGCCGCCGCCGGCTTGCGGCTTCGGGAATTTGAAATAGCACGCAGGCGCATGCTCCAATACCCACAACGCATTCATCACCGCACCGCCCGTCAAAGTTGTTTGCAGCCCGTCCTGGCCGAGCTCACTCGCCAATACCTGCAACTGCGCCAGCGCCGCGTCAAACTGCGGGTGACTCACGATGCTACGATCTGAAATAAAGCTTAGAGGCGCAGCCCCTGACGATGGTGACAACGTCCAAGGCTCACCATCACGCAACGCCCCCTGCCCCTGCACGGCCTGATACTGCGTGCCGGTCGAGGGATCATAGACCACCCCAATCAACGGCGTACCATCCCGCGCCACCAACGCAATCGAAACCGCATAACCGGGGATCGATTCCGTAAATGGCAAAGTCCCATCGAGCGGATCAATACACCAGAATGCATCTTTTTCTAAACGACTGCCATCATCTGGTTGCTCTTCAGTCAGCAGTGCGAGATCGTAGGCCGCACAGCTCGGCAGCAAGTGCCTTAGGATAATCGCCTGACTCAGCTCATCCACCTCCGTCACTACCTGCGAGGCGAGACTCTCCCCGCCGGCCTTGTGCTGCACCAGAACCTCACGACCATCGTGCTGAGCAATCAAGACGCCTGCCTCCTTCACTGCCGTCGCCGCGCACCCAACGAGCTGAATCAAATCTTCCGCACTTAATCGCATCGTGCAGCTTCCTGTAAACTGGCAAGCACTTCACGCGCCAAGCGCTCACTGTAGCCATTGATCTTCCAATGCCCCGGGCTCCAGCCTTTTAGAAAGCGATGAAAGTCCGTCCATGCCACCGGATAAAGCGACCGCCAATCACGCTCCAAGGCATCCAGATCGAGGTTAGTTCCTTGGGCCGTTAATGCACCACGCAAGACACCGAAATACAGCCCCAACAGCGCAGACTCCTCCCGCTCGCAAGCATGTTCGTCGAGACAACTGCCGACAAGGTAGGCGACGTCCTTCATCCCACACCCTGCTCCTACATACTGAAAATCCACCGCCGCCACCGACGCGCCATCTTCTGAAAAACAAAAGTTCGCCAGCTTGGCATCGCCATGCACCAGCGTCTGATATGGACTAGCCCTAAGCTTTTGATCGATCGCAACTGCCGCGTCTTTCAATGCCGGGTCTTCCTTCGCTAAGATCGCCAGCTCATCCGGCCGTGTATCCAAATGCCAATACGTGCCCTGCTCCCACACGCCCGTCGGCTCGGCCCCCATAAAAGTCGCGTGGAAATGCGCCAACCACGACAAGCAGGCGTGTAGCTCAGTCTCACCCACCGTCGTGCGACGCAGCGCAAATCCCGATGCATCCAAATCCTCCAATACCATGATCGACTCGTGCCTTACCGATTCCAACGCCAGGCACTTCGGCACGCGGCAACCCGGGCCACAGCGCGCACTCCAGTCGCGATACCAAGCGGCCTCCACTTCGTAGGACTTGAGCTTACGTTGATGCGACCGATCCGTATTCCACCCCCTCGGGTGTGCCACTGCCGCCGGCAGCGACACGTGTTTGACGACCACACTTTGCACAGACCCGCCCTTCAACCCATAACGCACAATCGAACCATAGCCGCTCCAAAGACTCTGGATCACGCCCAGCTCAATCAGCTCAGTGGCTCCGGTGGAGCTCAGAATCATCGATTTTAAATGCGTATTCATTAGGAGATAGAACATGAACAGCTCATGCCACAATCCAAGAGCGAACTGTTGGATACGCACATCGAAATCCACTGCAACATTGCAAGGCGAACAAATACAGGCCATTTCTCGACCTTGTCGAACGGCGCGCTCCGCTAGCTCTACCAACTAAAAAGAAGCATCGTATGAAACAATGCGGGATTGTAGGCACGTACTTTTCGTGAATCGCTGCTTAGTCGATGGCATTGTCGTCATTCAGATCGTCGACAAATAGAGTTAAAATCGCTGCGACGATCCAAGTCGCTCCACCAAGAACTAAAGCAAGGACGGTCTGGCCACTAAAAAGATTTGTAACGAGCAAGCCAAGGATTGTTGCCGCAAGCATCTGCGGTAAAACGATAAAGAAATTAAAGATGCCCATGTAGAGCCCCATCTTTTTCGCAGGCAATGAGTCAGAGAGTATCGCATAGGGCATTGATAGGATACTCGCCCAGGCTATGCCGACGCCGACCATTGATAACAGAATCCAGTTAGGGCCAGGGAGAAAATAGACTGAAATCAGACCAAGTGAGCCACACAAGAGTGCCACAGCATGGGTCACTTTTCGATTCGTCCACTTAGCAAAGACAGGCAGCGCAAATGCGATCAGGGCAGCAAAGCCATTATAAACCGCAAACGCGATACCGACCCAATCCGCGCCGGTATTGTATTCCTGCCGAATGACGGTGAGGCGTTCCTGCATAGCGGCAGAAAGGCCACCGAGATCACCATAACTAATAAAGAAGTTAGCCGTGCGCATGGTTCCAACGACCTCGACAGCACCTAAATCAATTTCAGCACGGTAGCCTTCGAGATCTCGTAGCACCGCGTTGTAAGCAGACTCTATTTCTGCATCTACACCACTGGCTTTAATCACAGTTGCTGCCTGCTCCAAACTGGCCACGTCTTCAAGACCAATCCGCATATCGTAGAGGTGGCTCGTTACGGCGGCAGTGGTATAGATCCACATGGAGAAGAGAGCAAACCAAGAGAAAAATTGAACGACCGCCAGCTGTCTCATCGTTTTAGGCATGGCGTATAAATCATCCATAACGACGACTAGACCGTTTGATGACGCACCTTTGTTCTGAAGCACGACTGAGAGCAGAAGCAGTATCCCAAGCGCAACAAATCCACCAGTCACGATATAGAGCTCTTGTTCCCATCCCACAAAATAGACTGCGGCGGACAATAATACACCTACGATTAAAAAGATCGGCCCATGCTGCGCCTTCTTTTTCAAACGAAGCTCAGAAGCAGCAGCTTCGCCCGCGACTCGGTTACGCGCCGAAGACTCATCTTCAGCAGACTCGGATCCCTCGAAGGCCGCCAGTTCGTCAGGGCTGTATTCCTTACTTTTGACAACAGTCCAGAGCACGGCGGCGAAGAACACTGCTGCCCCTAGATAAAAAGACCATTTAACCGAATCTGGAATCACCCCCTCGGCTGCGACGTTGGACACCCCACACCAATTGGTTAACATATAGGGTAAAGCCGAAGCGATCACTGAGCCTGCACCAATAAAAAAGCTCTGCATCGCAAAGCCTCTGGTGCGCTGCTCAGAAGGCAGCACGTCGCCAACAAAAGCACGAAAAGGCTCCATAGATACATTGATAGACGCATCCATAATCCATAGCATACCAGCGGCCATCCAGAGGTAAGCAGAATTAGGCATGCCAATGAGCGCCATAGAGGCACAGACCGCTCCACCTAAAAAATAAGGCCGGCGGCGCCCGAGTTTACACCAGGTTCGATCACTAAAATATCCAACGATGGGCTGAACAATCAAACCAGTTAAAGGTGCGGCAATCCAGAGGAGCGGTATTGCATGCTTGTCGGCTCCGAGTGTTTCGAAGATACGACTCACATTGGCATTCTGCAGGGCAAAACCAAACTGGATGCCGAAAAAGCCAAAGCTCATATTCCATATTTGCCAAAAAGAGAGACGGGGTTTGTTCATAGTAATTAGTCGCTTGAAGTAAAATATTAACGGGCAATATATGATGACAGAGCGGCCTGCCCTCGGCCACATGCACTGGTCAACTCGGAAAGCTCCGCAAGCGCTGTCAGCACATCGCTGTAACTCGTCATGCGCCAGCCCCAACTACCAGAGGATTGTCCCGGAGTATTCATGCGACCTTCGGATCCGAGTCCAATTAGATCCTGAATCGGAACAATCGTCGCCGCCGCATTGGATCGGTATAAGCTGCGAATAAAATCCTTATGTATCTCTGAACCGTCGGTGCCAAAATAGGCAAGCGCCTCGGCGCGCTCCGTGTCGATGTCGCTCTGCGTGCGAGTGCTATCCTCACCAGCATCGCTGTTAAACCAACCAACTACCGTATCGTTATCGTGCGTACCGGTATAGGCGATGCAGTGCTCGTCATAGACCTCCGGCAAAAAAGTTTTCTTCATCTCATCAGATCCAAACGCAAATTGCTCAATCCGAATACCAGGCAATTGAAAGTCGTCCCGCAGCGCAATGACTCCGTCTGTAATCACTCCCAAGTCCTCAGCAATCACCGGCAAGGGCAAGCCCCAGTCTTCCACAAATAAATTAAAGACCTCACGCCCCGGCGCTGCGATCCAACGACCATCTTCCGCAGTCTCCGCACCGCCTAAAATCTCCCAACACGCTTCAAAGCCACGGAAGTGATCTATGCGAACGACATCCACCCAATTCAATATCTTGCGCAAGCGCTTACGCCACCAAGAAAAACCATCCGAACGATGCACATCCCAAGCGTAAAGAGGATTACCCCACAGTTGCCCAGTTTCCGAAAAATAGTCGGGCGGCACACCAGCCACGACCGAAGGGCTGCCGTCATCGTTCAGGCGGAACAACCCACGCTCGCACCAAACATCCGCACTGTCATGCGCCACAAAAATTGGCAAATCCCCCACGATACAGATGTTCAAACGACGTGCTGTGGCACGCACCGAATCCCACTGCTCGCGCAATAAAAATTGCTCGAAACGCACCTGCTCCAACTCCACATCCAAATCGTGCACTGCCTGTGCCAGCGCGCCAGGTTCACGCTGTCGAAGCGGCTCCGGCCAATCCGTCCACGCCACTCCGCCGAAACTCGCCTTGAGTGCACTATACAATGCGAAACCTTCCAGCCAGTCGCTCTCGGCCGTGACAAACGCATCATATTTAAGGCGCAACGGATCACCACTATCCAATTCAAAAAAACGAACTGCCGCACGGGCTGACAATTCTGTCTTATTGCGATAGACCGCAGTAAAATCGACAACCGATCGATTCTCTAATTCGAACGAGCGTAATTCGATTTCGTCAATCAAGCCACGGGCATGCAAATCCTCCGGACTGAGGAACACCGGGTTGGCCGCAAACGCAGACAGCCCTTGATAGGGCGAGTCTCCATAACCAGCAGGATTAAGCGGTAAAATCTGCCAAACAGTCTGCCCATTTTGGGCCAACAGCTCCAACCAAGCAATTGCGGATGGTCCGAAGTCGCCGACGCCATACTGATTCGGCAGTGAGGTCGGATGCACGAGCAAGCCGCAGTCTTTATTAAAAAGTGGTTTTGCTGAAAATGATGGCATTATAACTGCCTCTCCTGCCGTGAAATTTGCAAGGCCCCAAAATAGGCATTACTTTTACCGCCGTTCAGATTAAACAAGGCAAAGCCATTGAGCTGCGGATCCAATGTCACAGTCTCCCCCCCTTTAGGCTCAGCTTGCTTCAGCGTTCGTCCAATGAAGTGATGCACCACATTATCGCTCAAAGTCGTCAGCTGCAAATCATAGCGCCCCGCAGCACCGATCGTTACACCGACCTCAACCCCCTCTGGGTCGAGAAACACTCGTGTATTGAAGCGCGCATCCGCATCCAGAATTTGGTATGTGCTCAGGCCTTCGATCAGCGCGAGCACCACGGCGCGACCCTCTCTCAATTCACTCAAGTCATTGATCGCCGTCTGCAGATGCAACGCGATGCCGACACTGGAGGTTTTCTCCGAATCACGCTCAAACTTGCTGTTAAATCCATCAAATTCAAATCGCAGCGAAAACACATCACCTACATTTAAAGGCTGCTCAAACGAACGAAACGCGACCGTCTCTTCAAAGCCCGTGCCATTCGCAAAGATTCCGAACGCCTTATCCTCACGCGCCGTCTGCGCTAAGTCCGTCTCTTTGCCTGCCTCTGCGATAAAAAAGCCGACATACTGCTCTTCCTCAGCTGCCGCATACTCAGGCGCAAACAAACGCCACTGACCAAATCCACGACCGCTCCAATCCCCCGTACGCCATCCATCGTTATAGGCCTCATAAAACGCCTCATCTTCACCAGCGATAAAACTCTGCGCAGCCACCGAGCTCACACTCAAAGCGAACGCATATGCGAGTACACAGACAAATGTCAGAGTTCTAGGGGTATAAGTCGCCATCAACATTAAGTTAAATATACCTTAGAAGGCCGCTTCGCAGACTGAAAACTTGCTCTCTACTTGACAGTTGAACTGGCCCAAATCCAAAAATACATAATTGATCAGCGGATAATGTAGGCATACGAAATTAATATCAAGATGGCGGTGTTCGTCACAAACGCCGTTTCAGTTTGATCGTCTGGGCTGAACGCAGTCAACCTTTCAACGCATGGCAGTCGGGACCTCTGGCACTTCTAACTAGCCTACTACCCTTCGCCAAATGAAATCGAGCTGATACCGACGGCCTTCAGTGCGTTGAGCACGTTGACTACACTTTGCTGGTAAGTCTCTGGATCGGGTTGCAGGATCACCAGCGTCTTAAGGCCAGCGCGATCGGAGGACAGCTTGAGCTGCATCAAGGTACGCGTCAGATTCGGCAAGGCGCGGTTCCCTGGATTATCGGTCGGCATACCATTTAGCAAGATGGTGCCATCCAAAAGGATATCGATATAGTGTTGCTCCGGCAACGGCGTGCCTGGAGGCGCGGCCATACTGGATGGGAGTTTCACGCCCAGATCGGCCTCTTCTTTGATGATCGATGTGGTGACCATGAAGTAAATCAGCAGCAAGAAAACGATATCGATCATCGGAGTCAGATCGACGTTGTCTTCTGGAATCTGTAGCCTGCGTGCTTTCATGGAAAGTGTTATTTGTCGCTTTGGAAGGTGGCGAATACGACATTGGGCACCCCACCCTCCGCCGCCGCCGCGAAGACTTTACGCACTTCTTTAAACGGCACCATGGCATCGGCGCGAATATACACTTTGAGACCGGATTGAGTGGCGTTGCCTTGAGCGATCAAAGGAGCAATATCTTCGAGTATGACTGCCTGTGGCCCAAAAAAAATGGAGCCATCGTTTTTCAAGGTCACAGTCATTCGTGCGCCACGATCTTCGGGAATCGTCGCGGCTTCGGCAATCGGTACCGAGATCGGCACCATTTGCTGAACCTGCATTTTAGCGACCGTCATGAAGAAGACAATCAGCAGAAAGACGATATCGATCATCGGAGTCAGATCCGGAAGGTCGATGGTGTCTTCTATAGCGCGAGGTTTCATAAATTTGTATTGCGGTATAACGCTATCAATTAAGCAGATTTGTTCGACTCATCGACCATGCCGTGCTTGGCCATCAGTCGGGTCATCGAACCGATCTGTTCATAAATCCCAGACGACGCAGCCATGTATTTGTTTTTAAAATAAAAATAAGCCATCAATGCGGGAATCGCAATCAGTAGGCCCGACGCGGTGGTGACTAGGGCTTCCGAAATATTATTGGCCAACAACTCAGGCTTGCCGAGTCCTTGCGAGGCGATGTTACGGAAGGCTTTTACCATACCACTGACTGTGCCGAGCAGCCCCATCATTGGCGAGACCGAGGCGATCACCTGCAAGTATTGCACAAACACGAGAGGCTTCGCTAGCACCTTACTGGCGCGCTCCTCTAATGCTTCGTTAACCGCCGATGAAGTGACGTGCCCCTCTTGCACGGTTTGAAAACCTAGCTCCAAGATACTTGTCATATAACCTTCGTGCGCAGCGCAAGCCGCAAGCCCAGCGTCGGCATCTCGATTACTGATGGCTACGCGCAGGTCGTCACGAGCTTCTGGTTGCGTGAAACGCGACTCCCGAATTAGTAAGCCACAATACGCAGCGAGCCCGACCAGTGCGACAGAGAACATCAGCAATGGATACATCGCCCAGCCGCCTTGCTGGAACATCGTCCAAAGTGTAATCGCTTCCTCGGCAGGCGCGGCCTCGACTACGATTTCGGTTTGCGCGCTCAGGCATGAAGCCAGGGCGAGAAACGCAATACTCGCAAGCGAACGCGTGCGTAAATTCTTCGTAAGTTGATTCATTAATAGTTTCATAAGGTGGATACTTCAGGGGTTGTGATTTCGAGAGCTTTTAAACTTTGAATCGCCCACGGTGTTTCTGAAAAAAGAATAGAGACTTCGCGGTGCGCGGCAATGGAAGCTTCGTGCAGGGCCATCTCACCATAAAGAACTGCAACCGTGTAGAGCAATTCTGGATACCACGGATCGGTTGTCACAGCATAGGTTTTGCCCTCTGCGGCCGAACGCATCGCAGCAGCGAAGGCTCCTTTGCGAATAGCCAGCCGCGCTTTAATCAATTCGCGCAAAGAATATCCTGCCGTGTTAACATCCATCTCCGGCAATTCATCCAAAAATACTTGCGGCACCAGATCGTGGCCTAGATAGAAACTACAATACGCTACCCACAAACGCGCTTGGATTTGATTCGGCCCTTCGTGTATCTGAACCTTGCGGTAAAGCTCATAGGCTCTGACATACTCGCCTGCCTCGCGCCAATCATTAGCCAATCGTAGATACACCTCAAGATGATCCTGCGACAGATGCCTTGCACTTAACAAATGCCGCTGCAATCGCGACAAAGCGGGGATTTCGTCAGCGGCAAGCAATTCGAGACTCAGTGAACGCAGCTGATCGAGCGTGAGCGCCGGTGCAATTGCCACAGGTATCCGCGTCGCCACATCCGTCGCCGCAGTCCACTGCTTCGCTGCACGTAAGGCCTCTAAATACGAGAGCACAGTGGGCAGCATGTTACCCGGAATTTCACTAAGCGACATGTAATCAAGGAAAGGTGCAACTTCACGTTTCAGAACGGGCAAGGCCTCGCGTGTCTGCCCTGCATCCAAGGCGGCAACCGCATCGTAATAGGATTGCTGAAAGAGAAAATTCAGCACAACTCCCTGCTGCAGTAGATCATCTAGTTTAAGGTAAGCGCGCCCACCTCGATCACGACCTTTCGGGCGAAAGACTACACTGTCCCCGTCGATTCCAGTCAAAATCACATCGTTCACTTGAGTTGGATATTGAATACGAACAGGAAGCTCGGCTGCGTGAAGCGCCCCGTGGTAGCCGCTAATTAATAGCATCGAAGCGAGTGCGCAATAGAATCTGTTAATAAGAGTATTCACGATATTTATAGCGTTTTCATACGTTGACGGGCGACCTCATACAATGGCGACTCTGAGCCTCGGGGTGAATCCACAAAGAACTTATAAGTGCGACGGGCAGACTCGACATCGCCGCTGGCTTCCAGCAACGCAGCACTCTCCATCGCAGCCTTACCTGCCCAAATCGGATAACCACTATAGGCCAAATAAGTGCGTTCGAAGAATCCTTGCGCCTTGCCAAGTTGCTCCTGATCCAGGAAGCATCGACCAATATTAAAAGTCGCTTCCGCCCAGATTTCCCCGCGCCAATCGCGTTGATTCAAGATCAAACTATACGCTTTAATCGCATCATCATAACGACGCGCAAGACGCAGCGCATCACCCCGTCCTCGAGCAGACTGCTGGGCACGCTCACTATCGAAGTGATCATTCAAAATACGCTCATAGTAATCCGCTGCTGAATCGAAAAAGCCGTCCTCTGCCTCTAATTCAGCAAGCATAAACAATGCATCAACCACGGCGGGTCCCGCTGGTGCACGCTCAATCGCCTGCAACAGCAAACCACGTGCTTCGATTGGGTCTTTCTGCGCTTCGATGCCTGCGATCCAGACCAACGTCGCCGGACTCGCCAACTCAACCTCGTCGAAGCCCAGTTCAACAGGACTCACTTCCACATCTGCACGCTGGTTCAATACTCGAAGTAAACGTAGCGCCAAAGCCCACGCACCATCAGCCACCGCTTGTTTGCGCATCTCTTTAAAGACTGCTGCGGGCAACTCGTCAGGCAATTGATCCAGTTGATTGCGCGACTGACGCATCCAATCAGCAAGCTCAGGATAATCGTTGATCTCCAGTGAGCGACCACTGCCTTCGACCGAGGCATCTGTAACATCTTTCAATGCATCGTAGAGCGGCTGACGAATCGTCAACGACTCCTGCAGCGGCACTGGTATAGATGAATTCTCTTGGAAATAACCGATCTGTGCCACGCGGTTATTAAGCATCTCACTACGGAAATCTTCATCTGCGAGCAACTGTCTGATAAACTGATTCGTTGCTTCAAAACCTTCGCGAATGGCTGCATCGGATCGCCACCACGCATCAATCAATAAATCCACATGGTCTGAATCGATTTTATTACCAAATCGGCTGATCCCATCACGGTAAAAATCAAATGCCGCAGCGACTGCACCCCGCTCTAAATTAGCATCCGCCATGCGCATCACAGCTTCTGCACCCGCAGGTGAATCGGGAAAACGATCTAAGTAGCGCTGCAGGCACAGATCATGATTCGCAAAGCGTCGATTCGCTAGCAGCAGTGCTGCAGACTCAAAATATGCATGATCAATTAATGACTGCGCCCCTTGATATGTCTCGACCAACTCGTAGTTCTGCAGCGCAGCCTCCACCGCCGCCTCCATGGCATCCAGATCGCCCAAGAAGACATGCGCTTCGGCTTGTAACGGATGATTCCCAGCGACTGCCACCCATTCCTCGAAAATGGCTCGTGCCTGCGCGTAATCTCCTTTGCCGAAATAAGCGACGCCACAACGAAATCGTGCCTCTTGAAAATACACACTACCGGCATGCGCTTCAATCAACGCCTTAAACGCACGTAGCGCCTGCTCAAAATCGCCCACAAACAAATAAGCCATGCCGGACCAATACTTCACACTGTCGATAAACGCTCCGTCAGGAAACTCTTCACTCCAAATCGGGAAGTCCTCTAAAATCGCCTCGGTATCGCCTTTAACAAACCAAGCATGCCCGAGCGAATGCGTCATCTGCGCCGACACAGGATCAAATGGAAAACGGTGTAAGAACTCATCGGCTAAGACATATAGCTTATCGACCTCACCACCCTGCTTATATAATCGTGCTAGCTGTACCGCGATCGGTTTTTCAAACAGGACAAAAGCAGGTTCGTCCAAATACGCTTCAGCCATCTCAACCGCCTCCGCCTTGTAGCCACACTCCAATCCTTGCAAGATCGCTGCATAACGGAACTGCTCCACCTGTACATGTTGCGGATAGTCCTCGATCAATCGGCGAAACCCAAAATATGCCTCATAGGTGCGCCCCATCAGGCGTAGCACACGCGCCTGTCGCCAGCGTAAATTAGCAGTGTATTTCGGAGCCCCTGCCAGCAATGCACGTTGCTCCCGCAGCTGATCGCGCTCGACGACCAACGCCGATTTCTTGGATGCGATATACTGTCGTTTGAACAGCCGCTCTTCTAGCTCAATTAATCGATCTTCGACCACGAACAACAACTGCTCCACTGGCAGCACCATCGAGAATAACAGCCCCGCCTCTAAATATTGCTCCTCCTCTTCAAAGCGATCGCCGACACTGAGTAGTCTGAGGTTAATCCCAAGATCATAACGAAAACCGCGGTCTGCGTTGATCTCCGCCACGAGCGCCATGAGATCATTCAAATCACTGGTCACGAGTGCACGGTCAAACAATGCATTCAAACAGAACAATCGAATCTCCGAACTATACGTCGGCTCAAGGCACTGCCGCAAGATCGCTTGAATGTCCGCATCACGCTCGGCAGCCGCAGCGGCAACGACCAAGCGATTGAGCAAACCAAGTAAATCATCTGCAGCGATTTGCTGATTATAAATACCAAACACATCCTGATAGCGACTGACCGCACCGTCCCACTGCTCGACACCATAGAGGCAATCCGCCCAATTGAACATCGCCAGCAGATGCCGCTCATCCGACAAAAAGTTTTTCACAAACTCATCCCAATACGGGATCGCTTCGCTTAAATGCGCCGCATCTCCAGACGCTTGAAACCACTTCATGTGAGCGAGGCCCAACATAAATATATTCTCACGATAGATGGCTAAATACTCAGCGCTCGCAGCGCCCGACAGGCGCCCACGAATCTCGATCATATACGGAATCGCTTGATCTGGGTGTGCTTGCAACGCTGCCTGCGCCCGTTGCCCCAGTGTCGGCAAATCCAAATCCGGAAACGCCTGCACCTGTGCCTCTGCGCGGAGCATTGACGTGGGCAAACAGGCCAGACAAAGCGTCAGCCAAACAACACAGCCAGCAATGCCCCGAGAGACCAGCCCCGAGACATATTCCTGGAGGGTTCCGAGCCGCAGGCGACATGACCACAAGAAAACAACGCTCTGTCGTTTCCACACGCCTGTTTTGCACAATGGCAACGACGGGGCGTTGCCCTCCACAAAAAGTGAAGCAAGCTTCGGGGAATCAGCCTCATCGCTAATGGATGCACCACTAGTTCGCATGCGACTCCTGACTATTCGTATAAACTGCAGAAGACATCGGGCTCACAGACACCGTGGCGCTGCCATCACGCACGGAAATTCGAGTGTGACTCAACACATCCAGCAACTCGCCGTTCGTAATTTCTGGATTCAATTCGAGCTCAAAAGTGACCCACTCGTCCGAACGGTTAAACAGCACCAAGGCACGATCATCTGCATAGGCTCGCACATACGCATAGCGATTCGCATCGGCGACCAAAACACGTCGACTGCCCAGATACAGCGACGGATGCGTGCGGCGCGCATGCGCCAACTTTGAGAAATGCTCTCGCACCTTTGCTTCGGCCGACGAGACATCATCACCAAAACGCATCATACGCCGATTATCTGGATCACCCGCTCCAGTCATGCCTATTTCATCGCCATAATAAATCATCGGCACACCATCGATCGTCAGCAAAAACGTCATCGCCTGCTTTAATTTCTCATAGGCCGCCACATCATCGACTTTTAACTGGCGACTCCAGCCGACTTCTTCTTCATCAGCCTCGTCCGGGTCAGGCAAGTCACCATCGGCATACGCCATGAAGCGCGGCTTATCATGATTACCAAGCAGAGCCGACATACGGACACTGCGACCATACACTTCCTCGGACTGACGCAGCGCCGCTTCGAGTTGAACAAAGTCGCCCTGCCCCTGTGCAAAGCACGGCACCAGCACATCGTAGAGCGGAAAGTCGAACTGACCATCGAGCATATTACCACCAACAAAATCAGAGATCACATGACGGTTTTGAAACGTCTCACCGACGAAATAATGATTCGCCTCAGGAAATTGATCGCGCATGCGTGTGCGGAAGCGCCACCAGAAATCAGGTCGGATATGTTTCACCGCATCGAGACGGTAGCCATCCAAATTATACGCCCCCATCCAATGCACCGCATCTTCTAACAGGAACTCAACCGTCTCAGGATTTCGAAAATCGAACGCAGGCAAAAACGGCTCAAACCATGTAGTGTAAGGGTTATCATTCCAGCGGCGTAAATTACGTGAACCATCGCTTAACTTTAATTGCCCAAACAGTTCTGGGTGCTCGGCACGGATCGCGCTGTCTTGGTGCACATGCTTCAACACGAAATCAGCCAACACCTTCATGTCTTGACCATGCACCTCACTCACGAGTTCTTTAAGCGCAGATTCACCACCGAAACGTGTCTCCACGCCATAACGCTCAATTGGCCAATAACCGTGATAGCCAGTGTAAGAGCGGAACGGCTCCAGATACTCAACCCACGCGTCTGAGGGATTTTGATTCAAAGGCGCGAGCCAAATCACATTTACACCGAGGTCTTCAAAATAGCCCGATTCCATTTTTTGAGTAATGCCCTCAAAGTCGCCGCCGTGGTAGTTCGCAGCTGGCAATACTTTAGGGTCATCGACGGACAGGTTGTTCACTGGATTGCCATCATTAAAACGATCTGTAAATGCGTAGTAGATAATATCATCCTGCCAAATATCTTCACTCGGTTCACCGGCATAGGTGATCGCAGGCAACCCGACCTTGCCATCGACATCCTCGACCAACACTCGAAGCATCTCACCTGAAATCGCCGCAGGTAACTGGACGCGCACCATCGCACCGTCGATTGTCGCGGGCAGGCGCACCACTCCACCGGACTTCGGTAGTGCCTCGGCAATCACCGTGCGCAGTGCTTTGTCCGACTGTAAGGTCAGCGTCGCGGCATCGATCGAACTGACAAACAGCGTGGGCGCAGCGGACGTGGCCGAGCCGCCACCGATCGTCACCACACTATTAAAACCGCCATGACCGTCTGCTTCACGATCAGAGTTAGCAGGATCAGTCTCCCAACGGCCATCAATCACATATTTATACAACACACGACCTGCTGGATACGCACCCGAGCGCGCCCAGCCACCCTCGATACGTTGCAGCGGATCAGCAGATGCATTCCATTGATTCAACTCGCCGACCATCGCGACCGACGCAGCATCTTCATAGCCTTGCAAACGAAACGTATGCATCGGCACTGAATCGATTACCAGCGGCAGGCTGCTTTCGAGCGTGCGGCCTTGACCGCTCAAAGGTTCTAGGCCCAGCCGCACAGCATGCAAGCCCGAGGCGGCAACATCTGTCGACACAATCAAGCGATGATTAAGTCGATCAATCGAAACGCTGATTCCATCGCCGCCAGTCGCCGCAAAGCGATGCGTCGCACCGGGATTTCCAAAACGACGCAGATCGAGCGATACAGACTCACCCGCACGCAGGCGAGTGACTGGCGGCGCACCTAGAAATGCCTGCCCAGCATCCACTCTGGGGCTCTCTTGTATGCCCTCACTCAGCGAATCTGCAGTCTGAATCTCCCAGTAATAGGACGCAAGCGGTGCGAGTTGATCCAAATAAATCCCTTCGCGCAGCGCCTCTGACACCCGAATCGCTCGTACGGGTTGACCGTCGAGTGCCAGTTGATCTTTCAACACCAACCACTCGTCCGTCGTCTCAGTTAGGTCGAGCGCAGCAACAGCCGCTTCTGGCAACCGCACACGCACATGCCGCAGCGTTGCGCTGGGGTGAAAGTTACTCGTCACCAAATAGCTCGAATCCTGGCGTCGATCACTGCGCACATAGGCATGCAGCCAATGCCCTGAAGGTCCCACGTCGGCCACTTTGCCGAAATATGGATTCGCCTGATTTGCCGCATTGAGCGGAATCGACACACCCGATGCAAAAGCAGGTTCACCGAGCAAATGCATCAAGCGCACGTACCATGCGCGCAACGCACGTTGAGCGTCCGAAAGCCCCGCACCGTCTGCCGCGCCGTCGTTCCACCATTTGTTCAATTCAGGCAGCGACCAGTAATCGAAAATACTCGTGCGTTGATCGTCACCACCAAAGCCTTCGCGGCCCAGGCCTGGTTCGCCGACTTCCTGACCATGATAGACCATTACAGGCCCACGCGAGAGACCAAACAATGTCGCCGATACAGGACGGCCAACTTCCATGCCTTGCGCGCCCCATGTTTCAGGATGCGCTAAACGAATCTCGTCATGGTTCTCAGCATAGCGCACCGCACAGTCGAAGAAGAACCCGCCGAGCTCAGACTCCACCGCATCCAAATCATTCGCCCAGAGCTCACCTGCAGTCAAATGCTCCAAAGTATCGTATCCAGGATCATCATACACCGCTTGAAATCCGGCATCTAGCAAAGTAAGCATCACACTATCGTTCTCACGGATCGCCGGATCTCGGCTCGGCACTTTCGCCGGATCATCATTATATGCTTCTGCGTAAAAGAACACGTCAGGCGCACGCGTCTGCGCACGATGGATCATCCACTTCCAAAATTCAGGTGGCACCATATGCGCCATATCCACGCGAAAGCCATCCACGCCGAGCTCTTGCCAATATGCGATAATCGCATCCATCTTCTGCCATGTATCAGGCACTCGTTTACGCGGGCTGATCGCACTTGGATAATCCGGCGCACGATCTCGATTCAAGAAATCGAAGCCGTAATTTAATTTCACGGTTTCATACCAGTCACCATTCGACGGGCGCCAGCTCGCCACGTTATTGCCTGTCACGCGCCCATGCACACGCTCTGGGCCGAAATAGCCATCCGCATTGCCCACCAACCGCGCGGTCTCATTGATAATCTTGCCAGTGTGCCGATCGACCGTCGGTAAACGCAACGGCCCACTGCCCTCGGCGACTTCAGGCGTGAGATAGAAAAAGTTGTTGTCCGGATCAAAATATAATCCGGTGCGATCCTTGTTACCAAACACCAGATCCGGGCGAATATCCGACTCGTAGCTGCGCGCTACGTGATTTGGCACAAAGTCGATCACCACCGACAAGCCAGCAGCCTGCATGCGCTCAGTCAGCGCTTGAAACTCTTCAAGGCGCTTGGCCGGTTCGTCCGCAAAGTCTGGCGATACATCAAAATAGTCTCGAATCGCATAAGGGCTACCTGCGATGCCTTTTAATAAATCTGGATCGTCTGGCGCTTGCCCGACGGCACTATAATCGGTCGACGTCGCTTGTTGCAACACGCCGGTCAGCCAGATGTGCGTAAAGCCGTCCACACGGAATCCCGCGAGCACACGCTCATTCAACGCGCTGAACTTGCCTGCACCATTTTCAGCCAGAGTGCCATTCACCTGGCGCGTCTCGTTGGCATTACCAAACAACCGTGGCAGCATTTGGTAGATTCGTGGTTTGGCATCGATGGCACCAAAGCGCCCCTTCAATTCCAACGCGCCTGCCGGACTCACCGAATAATATTCTGGCAAATAAAGATCCTCTGCCGAACGTGCAATCCGCGCCTGGTCCGAAGTAACGATGACATGCTCGTTCAGCGTAAACCACTGCACCGCACGCACACGGTCAAACTCGCGCCCCGGGGCTTTCAATTGCAGCTGTATTGCATCGCCCAGTGCCGTCACCTTGAACGCATCGACCGGAGCGGCTTGCCATTTATAGTTTTGATAGTGACGCGCCTCGAGCACCGCATTGCCTTCAATCTTTAGAATGACATCGGCTTGAAATGCCAGAAATACACGCTGCTCGACAGCAACTTCTACCACGGTCGAACCGAAGCCTGGCCCTGCATCAAGTGCCACCCATAGTGACGACTCCGCAATATCTGACTGCACGGGAATTTTGAGCGAAAGATCGCTGGCATCGAGACAACCTGCCACTGAGCAAGCGCAAAAAAGTGAAGTAAGGCGGAGTAACATTGTATGGGGAGACATGAACACTTATCTTTGTTAATTCCAAGACAACGATTCTGAAGCGAAGCGCACAACTCGCCCCATTTGACAGTTGAACGAATTCATGGTTCCCGCGTAAGACACAACGCACTAGCTTGCTTAAATACCGAATGATCGAATCCCCACAAACCTCACCTACCGTCATACAACGCTTACTCAAGCGCCCGCTATTACTGATCCTAGTTGCCAGCTTAGCACTACACTTGCTGGTGGGCTTGGGGATCGGTAGCTGGAAAATGTTTATTATCCTCACAGAGGACGAAGCAGAAATCGAAGTCGTAATTCCGCCAGAAGCAATCCAACCCAAGCAGCGTGAGTATAAATTAAAGACGATGCGCTCACAGCGCAGCACTGCAATCTCCACTCAAATACCAATCGCGGTCGATCTCCCCTCCGAAATTAACCTACCTAAAGTTGACGTGCCCAAGCCCAGCATCAACAAGAGCGCGATCAAAGCACGCGGCAGTGCCGGCGACCTCGGCGGCGGACTGGGCGGCGGCGGCGGCGAATCTGGCTTCGCCACACTGTTTGGTAATACCTCTCCACTCGCCGGCGCACTCGAAGGCACCTTCATTGACTTCAAGCAAGACCGCTACCGCGAAAACCCACCCAAACAAGGCTGGATGGATGCGGGTAAAGATTTCATGCGCAACTATCGGCTCACTGAATTTCGAAAATTCTTCAGCGCCCCGCAGAAGCTCTACGCCACACACTTCTATATACCACTGATGAGTGCCGACGAAGCGCCGCGCGCCTATGGCGTCGAAAATCTGGTGCAGCCGAGTCAATGGATTGCCGTCTATCAGGGGAAATTCCGCTCTACCAAAGGCGGCACCTTTCGATTTGTAGGCACGGCCGACGACATTTTGATCGTCGGAGTCAAAGGACGCACCGTGCTCTCCGCTGGCTTCACCGAATCGAATCCTGGCAAGTGGACACCAGACGATGAGCCGACCCACAATGCGCCGCCCGTATCGGAGTATTTACCCAAGCTCACCGCGGGCGATTGGTTCAAACTCACTCCCGGCGAGGCCACGGATCTGAGCGTCGTGATCGGCGAAATCCCCGGCGGCGAATTCGGTTGCTACCTATTCATCGAAGAGAAAGGCGTGAGCTACGATAAAGCCGGCGACGGCCGCCCCATCCTGCCCGTGTTTAAGCTCAAAGACTTCTCACAATCCGAGCGCCAGACGATCTCTCAAGATGGCTATGAAAAACGTATGGACGGCCCAGTGTTCGGGTTTTATTGAGCGATGAGGATTTAAAGTCGGTGGCTTCCTTTAAGTGACCGGCCATTGCATTTGGAGTCGAAAACCCAGACAACATTTGCGACGGGGCATCTAAACCCGTCAATTGATTCAAGCCAATCATGCGACTGTTCGAACGCCAGGAGGTGGGACACTCCTGTCCCGCTCATCACGAACTCAACCGAGAGAATAAATGGACAGGAGTGTCCATCCTCCGGGAAGGCAGTCTTAAGGAGCGAGGGCGACTCGCCCTCGTTTGCATCAACATCGGTTCGACGTGGGCGAGTCGCCCACACTCCTGTCCCACGCACTAGCAACGACGGAGCGTTGCCCTCCACAAAAAGCCGAAGCAAGCTTCGGGGGATCAGGCCCATCGCGAATCAAAAAAAGACCACAGCCGAAACTGTGGTCTTTTTTATACGCGAGAACGAAGTGCTGAACTATCCCCGACGACGCTTCGCCACGCAGAGCAAAGCCAAGGTGCCGGCGATCAACGCATAAGTGCCGGGTTCGGGGACTTCAGAGACTTGTAGATTGTTCACGTATAAACTATTCGCAGGAATATCGCTTTCAGTACCTGAAACGTAGAACTTAAAGTTATCAACCGCTCCAGACAATGTGATGTTTGCGAGTTCAAAGCTACGATTTTGAGATGGAGTCGCAGAAGATGTGCGTTGAATTCTAGCAGTCATGAACGTCTCCGTTACAAACTCAAACTCAAGACTGTAGACACCGTCACTCACGTAACCCCAGTCCTGTCCTGCGCCATCACCTAAATTAATACCCGAGCCCGGCTGTCCGAAAAAGTAGCTATCATCCGCAATACTAAAATTAAAAACCGCAGTATTATCGCTTCGGATATCGACCCCTTTCGAACCATTGCGAAAATTCGCTGCAAGGTCGAAAGTAAACACATCCCCTGCGCCCAACGAAGAGGAAAAGGTACGAAACACATCAAATGATTCGCCATTATTTGCCGCGATACGGAAAGCATCAGTTCCGGACGAGTTAATGTCTCCCCCCGGAGAACCCACAGCTGTCGAACTGGATATTTCAGATGTAGTGTTTGCAGTCGAAGTGAAACCCCATCCTGCAAACCCTGTTCCACCATTGTCAAAACCTTCGGTGCCATTTCCAGTCCAGCCATCGCTGTATGCAGCATCAGACGCGTCATCGAAAGCAGTTAAAGCAAACGCGCTGCTCACCAGCACGGACATTGAGGCAATCAGAAGTGTTTTTTTCATAGTGAGTCGAATTGAGTTCAATTGATTACAGATAAATAAAAGCCTTAATCGAATCCGAGAAAATCGCAAGGCTAGTCAACAGTTGATTCGCGGGAAAATTCACCAAGATTGAGTTCTTTCGTGAAAGCGACACTTTTGTCGCTTTGCTTCCACAAGCTCACGCACCGTCAAGCGACAAAAGTGTCGCTTCTACGTTTGGTTAACCAGCACACTTCCGCCGCCCTGGCGAACCTATGCACGGCGTTCGGGACGAACGCCGCTACCCGCTGTAACAATCGCGATACTACGTTTTGTAGGCTCCGACCGCCTCGCAACTAAACTGTTGAATAGAGCGACGGTTTAAAACCACAAAAATAGCATCTTATATTTGTCCCCGAAAATAAGGCACTCCGCACTGCGATCAACACTCATAAAAACAATAAATAGACACGAAACCATGAGCTTTTTATATAGATGAACTTCTGGCATCTTGAAGCCGTTAAACTGTTGAATGCAAAAAGCTTTCAAAAAAATGAAGGATCTGTGAATATTTAGTTATCAATTTAAAACCCCACTCAAATCATACACAAATGTACTTATGAAAAAAATAGCACTATTAATCTCAACCGCATTACTGCTAACATCAGCTTCTAGCTTGAGCGCGGCATCCGGAGCGTTTGGAGCATACGTCGGAGTATCCGTCGATGGTGGCTCCGCGACCATCTATGAGGCCTTTCAAGCAGGCACCGATCTAACCGACTTTGAAGGCGCTGCTCTCGGCTCAGTCAACGTTGGGGGCAATATAAGCTTCAGCACCGCTGAAGTTCTCACCTACAAGAACGGAGGAAGTAATGTAAACGGAGCCCAACTCAACTATCGCATCTACGAGACGACCACTGGCACGCCGAGTGATTTCACGACTACTGGAATCAGCTTTGGCGCCGATGCTACATTCACTAGCCTTGCAGGTTTCGAATACACGAACAGCGGCGATCAGCGTTGGACTGGCCTAACTGATGGCGTGATCAATATCGCTAACGGACTGATTGCTGGAGACTACAGCGTCGAAGTATTTTGGTCAGCTACCACAGATTCTGATGGCACTCATTTCATCAGCGATGGCGGAAACAACTACACTGGAACGTTCTCTGTCACCCCCGTCCCAGAACCAGGCACTTATGCTCTAATCGCAGGACTACTCAGTCTTAGCTACATCGCAGTGCGCCGGCGCAGTTAATACACATTTTCAAAACCACAAAACCGTTGATACATGAATCAACGGTTTTTTTGTGCCTAGTATTAAATTTACCAAATGAAGCATCTCTCACTAAGTTTACTTGTTGGAACTATGGCTTGGCTACAGGTCAGCCTCCCCATACAGGGTTATGCTCAAGCAGGGCTTAGAGAGAAAATTTTACAGTCACACGCAGGCGTGCAATCAATACGGATAAACGCCTTGTTAATCACCGACGAAGGTGAGCGGCAACTTTTTATAGTGAAAAAAGGGCAGTCCATGATCCGATTCAGTGTAAACAATAGTAATGGTCGTAATACCTTTACGTTGTTATTCAACCAAGGCTCAGTCGTGAGCATCTTGGATACTGATGGGCAGTTGAAGGTTGAAACAAAGCAAGCTGATGAAGCCGCCTCTCAACTGTTCGACTTACTCATGCTCAACCCCGAGTATCACTTTAGAGCTGTCGATGGCTTTCCATTATCGCATAAAATATTTAATGATTACCGCATCGAATTCACTTATGAAATCGATAAAACATCGAAAGTGACCTCGGATGTGCAAGGAAAAAGACGCATCATTGGTGCTAATCTCTATCGGTTAGCTAACACAGAAACAAAAGAAGTGCTTTTACGCAGTTTTCAAATTAATAGCTTCAGCAAGTTCTCGAATCAAATTGAAGCGCCACAGGAACTCCAATTTATCGACGAGGAAACTGCTGATATATCACACATTCGAGTCACCACCGTGACCTACAATAGCGGCATACCAAATTTTTTGTTTAAAATACAAGAAGCACAAGACAGCCGTCCTTAATCCGGAAAGCTCCTCAAACTCGGCCCATCGACCCAGATGCTTTCGATCTGCACAACCTTAGGATGCTCCTGTGCGCCGAATTCATTCTTCTGCAATTGGCCGACCACCAAATCGACGCCGGCGCTGCCGACTTCACGATTATTCTGACGCATGCCGGCTAAGTGCGGGATGCCGACGTGCCAATCTAAGTGCACCAGTGCTAGTTCTTTCGGGATCTTCAGACCATCTTCGACCAGCGCGTCATAGAGTTCCAGCTTGTTAGTCAGCACCACATCGGGCTGCTGCTTGCGAATTTCCGCCACTGCCGTAGCAATATCCTCAGTGTCCAAAGCGAGCATATCCAATTTGTCCATCTGTGGCAGATGCCGGGATACACTGAAAAAGCCAGCACTGAACTTTTCATCCAGTAGCGCATCATCTTTTGCAGGCAAAACCAACAGTGGACGTTTATAGCCCATCTCCAGCACTTTCTGAGTCGCTTGGCGAGCGGTCAAATATTGGTCATTCGACGAACAATTCAATTGGTTATTTAAATGCGTCACGCCGATGACCGAACAGGCAAAGTCATACCAAAACTTAGAATAGCTGCCATGGATCGCATCCAAATCTAGCGCTGCAATTAAAATGAGCCCACGAATGCCGCGCGTTTCGACGATCTGTTTTAACCGCTCTGGCCGCATGTCAGGTTGCTGTAACCAAAACTCCTCGATGCCATAGCCGAGTTGTTCACCACGCTGCAGGATGCCCTCACGAAGGCGTTTAAACGTGTGGTTCTGGCTGAGATCCTTGAGCGGCGAACAATTGATCAACGCAAGGTTGGCCTGAAAAGTCGGTTGGCGTCCGGCGCGCAATTGCGTCATTAGCGAATCCACCACCGGATTGCGCCGGTAGCCCATCTCATCGGCGAACCGTTGAATCCGCACACGGGTTGCCTCCGGAATCCGTGGATCGTTGCGCAGAGCTAAGGAAACAGCCGATTTACTCACACCCGCAGCATCCGCGATCTGTTGCATATTGGGGCGTCGTTCAGGGGACTTAGGCATAATTGGACAGTTGAACCGACTTTTAGAAAAGTGTAACGACTCAGACTAGTCGACAGTTGAATGTGCGTATAAAGGACATAAATGGGACTATTTTATGCTCTAATCACTCCAATTGACAGATATGATCGCTCCAATGCACGGACTCACTCGACAGTCAGCCCTCCGCGCGGTTAAACTGTTGAACTATGGAACCTATTACCCTCGCAGCGAAACATAGCTAGTCTGGTTTAGAAAATCCATATTCGGCCAATATTTAAATTAGGTCACTTATTCTGATGCCTCTCTTTAATCATAGACACACCTGCTACGCCAAAGTGGTCCTTTTCGGGCTACTTTGCTTAATTGGCCGAATCAGTCATGGCGAAGCGATGCTGCAGTATTTCAATACGGATTGGGCTGAGATCACCCGTAAGATGCCGGAGCTCGCTGAGGCGGGTTATTCGTCCCTCTGGCTCCCTCCCCCAACCAAGGGCAGCGGCGGCCTCTCGGTCGGCTACGACCTGTGGGACCCGTTTGATCTAGGCGGCAAAGACCAGCGCAACACGGTCCGCACTCGCTACGGCACCGAAGCCGAACTGCTCGAGCTCGTTCGAGTGGCTCACCGCTTTGGCATCCGTATCTATTTTGACAATATCATGAACCACCGTGCCTTTGATATCCCGGGGTTCAATGAAGACACTCCGATCGATGTTTACCCAGGTCTCGTGCCGGAGGACTTCCACCTGCAAACCACGCAAGAAGGCTTTTACCGCAAGTGGGATAACACCCGCGACTGGAACAGCGCTTGGCAGGTGCAACACCTCGGTCTCGCCGACCTGATCGATATCGCACAGGAGCCCGGCACCACTAACTACAACTTTGGCCCAAACGAAGGTGATACCTTCCCTAAGATCAAGTTAATCCGCGACCTCGAACGTCCTGAGCAATACGCGTACGACAAAGACGGCAGCTACATCGGTTTCGGCGGCCTACTGCCTCTTGCTGAAGCACTCCTCATTTCCGAAGGTAATCCGACACCGGAAGATGCACAAATCAAAGCTCGTGCGCAGCTATACCTCACCGACAACTCTGGTGTGTACGAAGAGTATGTCGAAGCCTACCTCAATCGCGCCGCGCGCTGGTTGATGGATCGCACCAAGGCCGATGGCCTACGCCTCGATGCAGTCAAACACATCCGCGCCGATTTTTTCGGTGCCACTTTTGGCGAGGGCAAAGACTTCGACGATTACGGATATTCTGGCCAAGTGCAGCGGCAGTTCAACCTGACACGCGGTTTCAGCGATGCCAACCACCGCGACTCCCTATTTAACACCGAAGCACCCCGCGACGATGCGATGCTCTTCGGCGAGCACCTCGGCGAGCCTCCTGGCTATGGCCCCTATTTCGATTCGGGCATGCGCTTGGTGGACAACCCACTACGCCAACAGTTCAACGATCGCCTCGGCAGTCCTTGGAATGGTCTCAGTGGCTTTGATAGTGCTGGAGCTGGTGGCTTCGACCCCTCGCTTACAGTGATGCACGCGCAGAGCCACGACAACGACTACGCCTCTCGCCGCGAACTGCAGCACGCCATGTATTTCACACGAGCAGGTCTCGGGCTGCTTTACACCGACGGCAACTACCAAGCCGAAACGCTCGGCGAATCCGGCGGCGCTTTTCCACGGCACGCCAACACCTCCTTCCTCGGCCAATGGGATGACCGCCGCGTCCCCAACATCCTTTACATCCACGAACAATTCGCTCGCGGTTACCAAGTCGGCAAATACGCCGACGGCGATGTCATTATCTATGAGCGTATGGATAAACGCGAAAACGGCGGCATGCCTGATAGCGACGGCGTCACCATGCTGTTCATGCTCAATGACGATTACTCGACAGGGCACGGACGCAGCTTCGACACCAGCTATCCAGCAACTGCTGGCGGCAGTGATGCCTACTTATATAACTATTCCGACTATGGCGGGGGGTTTTACAAATACGCTTCCGATCTCACCAACGGCACCACCGCCATCCCTGCTGGCGGCTACTTTGTATTCGGCTGGAAAAACCCCGATCCTTCCACCCTCTGGTCCGCTTCCGGTGGACGCCCCATCACCTTTTACCAAAGCGGCGTCGAAGTCGGCACGGTCGATATCCTCCGTCGCGATGGCCCTAACGGTGATGCTGACTTCCACGGCGACACACTCCCCCCCGAAAGCCAGCCAATCATTAGCAATCCTGACAGCGGTGACTACACTTATACCGCTACCATTCCACGCATCACCGATGGCAGCGACCTCGACATCATTGCCCGCGTCGATGGCTCAGCAGAGAATGTACTGTTCAAACTCGATGGCGGCATTGACCTCAATGGCACACGACCGGCATCGACCAATGTGGGGGTCGCCAATAACGACCCCGTCAACCGCGATCATCCACCAGCACTTTCTTGGGATATGTTCCTTGGTTTCGAGCAGCCGACTTTCATCAATCGTATCCACCCGGAACTGTTTGCGGCACAAGTCACCGGATCCCGCGACATCACCGGTTCCGCCGGCGCAGAGACCTTTTCCACAACAATTGGCCAAGCCGGATTCACCATCATCGAAGGAAGTGGCTCTCGCTTCACTGACGGCGACACGGCCGACTTTCTTTATCACGATCCTGTAGGTGCCGTCGCTGACGATGCAGGAGTTTCCAGCAACATGTTTGATGACGATGGTAGCGCAATCACGCTTTGGGCGAAAACCAACTCCGTCGGTGCAGGCTATAAGATGTACGTCTACTACACCAGCGACGGAAGCTTCCCCGAAGGCGCGGCTGGCAGTGGAAACGGCACGACTCAGGCCGTCGAGCTAAGCTATCAGCACAGCAACGACGCTGACACCACTGATTGGTGGATGTCGGCCACGATACCAACTCCACCCAGCAGCACCACACTACGCTATAAAATATCCATATTTAAAGAACTTGCCTACAGCTGGTTCCCCGGCAACGCCGCCTCAGTTGATCGTAAAACCAAGATGCTGACCCAATACGCAATCAACAACTTTGATGCGACCACCGCCACTTTTTACCCACACTTCGACTATGCCAAAGACCCACAAGGCACTGCGCTCACGGCTACAGGCCTCGAAGAAGGCATGCACGTGCTTCGCGCTCGTGCTTTCCTGAATCGCTCGGGCCAAGCGTCTATCTACAACACTTTCATACAAACCTTCTACTACGATACTGAACGCGCTCAGGGTGAAATCCGCTATCCCGAAAACAATGGTGATACCATCGGCGGCTCCAACTACGGCGTGGTCGTGCGCACCGACAACACCGTCAAGGAAGTATGGTATCGTATCGAAGATTCGGTTACGAGCAATGACGATATTAATACTGGCGGCAGTTATGGCAACGGCTTCGGCTTCGAACCCTTCACCGACACGAATCAAAATGGCACTCGCGACATTGGCGAAACCTTCGAAGACCTCAACGGTAATGAAGCATGGGATACCAATGATAGCAATATGTGGGTACGCGCATCTGAGCTCACCCCGAGCCTCAACATCACTCCCAGCGATCCTTCCTACGCCAAAGAGTGGCGCTTCGATTATATCAATGTCCCAGCCTCTGGAACAGCCGACATAAAGGTGCGCTTGCGTGAGGTATCATCTGCGGGGTTTGAAGATTTCAATCTAAATGACACGACGGGGCACTACACCACTCTAACACGCACCGTAAACACTGCAGGACCAAACGAGCGCATATTTATTGCGTTCCCATCACAAGATGGGCAGATCGTCGATCAGACTTACGTGATGAAAGTCTACTTCAGTAAATTGCTCGCAGATGGACTCTCAGAGCAGCAGCTCATCGATCGTTTTCTCATCAGCATTGGCTCTACTCAAGAAGGCAACGCTGGCGAACCACAAAGCCGCGAAAATTACTCCATCGTTTACAATGAAACCCCCGAGTATCACGCGCTAGCCTTCACGCTGCCGAACCTCTACAACGATTTACCGAGCTACGACCACAAGATCACCGTCACGCACGATCGTCCCTCTCCAGCCACGGACTTCGAGTCCACTCGAATCGTACGCGCCCTCCCAGTCACGACACCACGTGTGCTAATCGTCAATCCACCAGAACTCGATTCCGATGGACGCACTTTTGAAATCGTCTTACCCGACATTCCGACTCCTGCTCCAGAAGACCGTCAATTCACCATCCAAGTCGCCACCAATCTCGATGCGACCAATGTCTCCCTTAACTTTATTGATCTCAAAGGATCCAGCGTTGGCACGCCCACTGCGAGCGAAGAAGGTAACAGTCAGTTTTGGGATTTCCTTTGGTCTGACATCGACCAAGGTACGTATCGCTTCACCGCCACTGTGACTGCTCCAGGAGGCAGTGCCACCGCTGACCGCAACACCACTGTCCTATTCCGAGAGCTCGTCGACGAAGACGACACAGATACTGACGACGATGACGACGGCCTCCTCGACAACGACGAAAACACCGCTCAATTTTTGCCCAACCAAAGCCCAGACGGCGGCATCACCCCGGCTCCTAAGCCGAACCCCGAGCAATGGACCAACGGCGAGGTGCATGCTTACTTCGCTTACGGCAAATCCAGCCCGTTCTCTCCGGACAGCGATGGCGACGGTCTGCCCGATGGGCTCGAAGTCGGCTGGCGCACCATCTCTGGCGACCCGCCGACAGATATTACCACTAACACAGATGGTGATGCTTATCCGAATTTCATCGGTGACCTAGATCCACCCTTTTACAACACGCTCGATAATTATGGCAAAGTCCCGGACGTTGATAGTCAGAGCCTCGGCGGCGACCGCGCCAAGCAAGTCGGCGGCACAGTCACCGACCCCAGCAATCCGGATAGCGATAACGACGGCATATTGGACGGCATTGAAGACGCTAATCGCAATGGTTGGATCGACGGCGACGGTGCCACCATTGACCCGACCTTTGATCCTTGGCTCGCGCGCAGTTGGCCAGACGGCATCTTAGACTCGGCAGATACATGGCTCGAAACCGATCCAAATAATCCCGATACAGACAGCGATGCTGCCAGTGATGGTTATGGCGAAGATACCAATTTCGACGGCATGATCGAAGGTGATAGCAATGACGACCGGAGCTACGACGCCACTGAAGCATGGTCCGAAACCGACCCGCTTAATCGCGATACCGACGGCGACGGCCTGCCCGACGGCTGGGAAAAAAACAATGGCCTCGACCCACTCGACGACGGCGTTGATAGCCTACGCACCGTAACCGCCGCAGATGGCGACATTAATCAAGGCGGCAGCGGTGATCCCGACGGCGACGGCTTTGACAATGCCACCGAACTCGCCAACGGCACCCGGCCACTCGAAGACGACAACGTGCCGCCACCGCCAGCGAACTCGATCATCATCGGCCCCGGTGACGACGACTCAGTCGGCGACGTTGCAAATCTCAACGAATTTACCGATTGGACGATCGACGATCTTCTCGCCCTCGACGAATACGATGGCAATGGCACCAATAACCAAGGCACTGACATTTACAAAGCCTACGATGGATTCGATAGCTCGCGCGATATCGTAGCCTTCTACTTCCGCGACGGCGGCGGCGATGGGAAGCTCTACTTCCGTTTCGACTTCCAAGACCTCCAAGCATTTGCCGAGGAAGGCAATCTCGACGCCTATATCGTCATCGATACGGGCAATACCGCAGTCGGCGAGTCAGCCCTACCCGAAGACGTCGACACACGCACCAACATGCTTTGGGAGGCAGTCGTCGCGATTTATCAAGCAGACAACGGCGCCGTTTATATCGACACCGACTCCGGCGATAACACCACCGCCATCGGTGAAGATCTCTTTGCCAAAGGCGTCGTACGTCGTACGCAGACCAGCGAAAACGGTTTCGGCCAAGCCTACTTCAATTCAGAACTCGATGCACTGGAAGTATCGATCAGCCGCCAAGCCTTGCTCGACGCGGGCTGGAACGGCAACGCCGACAACCTCAACTTCCAAGTCTACACGACACGCGATGGCATCGACAACTCCGGCCCAGGTGCGGGCGATATCGGCGGGCGCAGTGACGTGCGCGATTCCATTCGTAACGACTTCATCGCCTCCTCTTATTACAAAGATCAAAGCAGTCTCGGCGGCGACAAGAGCATCCTCTACAGCTGGTTCAGCCGCACTGGCGACAATGATCGCGGCAAACGCGCAAAGGTCGCACTCATCACTCACGGGAACCAGCCCATCCGCTCGGCCAACGAAATGCACGATCGCATCAACGACGATGCTGGCGCTGGCTACTTCCGCCTAATCGATGCGCACGATGCCTTCGATGTAGCAGTTAATCTGCACATTACACCGACCCTCGCCTCTGCACTGCAATGGGCAGCCGTCGATCCATCCTTAGGCAAAGCCTACCGCGATGGTCCGACCCTCAACTCCCGCATCAGCAGCCTTCTCGTCTCGGGCGATGCCATGCTCTTCGGCACTACCTTTGCCGACCAAGCCGTCCCCTTTGCCACGACAGCATTCACACAAGACAGCGTCGACCTGGCGAATACCGTGCTCACCGAAATCTATAGTGCCGCACCATCCTCCAACATCTTCTGGCCAGCCGAACGTGTCGTCGACGGCGGCGTGCTCGGCACGATCGGTTCGATGGGATTTAGCCATACAGTGGTCGATCAAATGCGCCACTATTTTAAATGGTTCGGCCGCACCAATGCACTCGGCGAAGCAGGCTACCGCATCAACGAGGTCAATGGTATCGAGCTCTTACCCATTCACGACTTTGCCAGTACCTTCCGCTTCCTCAACGAAGACAACGGGCTCAACCTCTCCCTGCGTGAACTGCTCAGCCGCCGCGCACGCAGCGGCACGACCGACCAAGTGCTCTGCCTACTCAACGACTGGGAAGATTTCCGCACTGGCACCAACGCCGATGGCTACGACCTCAATCTGCGCTGGCTTGCCAACCGTCCGTGGATCGAGCTCGTCACACTCGAAGACATCGTCACTGGTCAAGTCGACCTCTCAGAGCCTGCCGACGGCGCAGGTGACAACTGGAGCAAAGTAGATCGCGGTACAGGCCTGAGTTTAGCACCCACTGCGAAGAACTTTATCGATCATGCAACTCAAGAAGACTACGCAAACTGGTATGATGGTCAAAGCGGCCGCGAGGAAGGCCTAGCGGGTAAGGAATTCATTGTGCGCTCTGGCGGCCCACTCACCGCCGCTTTTGGCGAAGTCGGTGTGAGCGGCATCGCAGATGACACATGGGCGAACGTTAATGCCATCAGCAACAATAGCACTGGACAACTCGGGCGCACAGCCGCACACGCCGCCATGTTTGTCACCGCCTTCCACGATCAGCAAAACAACGACCTGAGCAAATTCAGTACCGGGGCCTATATTTATCCCGACACCGATTTTAACAATCTCGCCGACCTCTCCAAGCGCGCTCAATCGCAAATGCGATTTGCCGCACTCTATAAACGCGTCGATACCTGGGCAGCAACTGCTCCCCCCACTGCCACCGCCAGCTCGGAAGACATCGACCTCGACGGCGAAGTCGAATACCTGCTCTACAACGCTAGCTCCTTCGCCGTGTTCGAAGCCATCGGTGGTCGCTGTGTCGCTGCCTTTGCGCGCAACACGTCAACAGGTGCAGTCTACCAAATCATCGGCACCCAGCCCACCTATGCAGGCGGCGAAACCGAAGACGAAGGCACCGCCAACGTTGACGGCAGCGAGATCGGCGCACGTCGCACCTCCGCCTTTAAAGATTGGTTTGCCAATGGTTCCGGCGGAACTACCTCCCAATATGTCAATGAACTCTACGTCGTCACGGCCAGCGGCAGCGACGGATGGACGTTTACTTCGGCGGACAACAATATCGTAAAAACCATCACACTCGACGACACCCTACCAGAGCTAGAAGCCGCCTACACACTCGACGGCACCAACGTCAACAAGCTCTACATCCGCAATGGCCTCTCTCCCAACCTCTGGAATTTGATCAGCCGCGGCCAATACGACCTCGACCCACTCAGTCTATCCGACGGTCGGATACGCCTTGCCAATCGTGGCGGCAGCGAACCCGTCGTGGCACAAATCACCTACGACTCAAATACAGAATTCAGCGGCGGCGCCGTCGACGATGTGGCAGGCGTCACCGAATGGGACGCACTCAACATGCGTAATCAAGCCCTCACTCAACAAGTCGAGCTCACCAATATAGACGGGCAAAACAACTTCTCGATCACCTTAAGCCTCGAAAGCGGCACCACCGATAACGACAGCGACGACCTGCCCAACTGGTGGGAGTTAGACAACGGCCTCGACCCCGAGAGCGATGTCGGCTCTAACGGCACGACTGGCAATGATGACGGCGATGCCTACAGCAACCTCGAAGAATACGTGCTTGGGCTCGACCTCGGAGTAGCAGAATTCAACCGTCTACCTCAGGGGCTCATTGAAAGCGACGGCGACGGCGACTTCACTCTGACCTTCCCCGTCCTCGCAGGCCGCAGCTACCGCGTCTGGTATGTCGATGATCTTACACAGACTTGGCAAACCGCAGGCAGCAGCTTCAGCATCACCGAGGACGATCCAGCCCACGTCTTCACCGACGACGGTACAGCCACTTCACCACACCCCGACTTTGTTGACCATCGTTTCTTCAAGATCGAAATCACACGACCTTAGTTGCATCCAATGAAAGCCACACTCAACATCCCCGCACTCCTGCTCGCGACAGCCAGCCTAGCCCACGCAGTTGGTTATTTAGAAGTGCGTGCGCCTAACTACAACTTCCGAAATGCCGAGTATTCGACCTCGCATGTCTTCATTGATGAAATTGCCAGCACCACTGCCGACATCGAAGTGCTTTGGGATCTTTCAAGCTACAGCAACATCACGGACGTTGAAGTGTTCACCAATATCAATCGTCGAGACCTAGCCCGCATTGATAAAAACACTGATGGCTATGCAGACGGCATTCATCCCGTTGATGGTAATAGCATCAGCGATTCTGCCGCTGATACTAATACTACGACTGGACATTACTACGCACCGATCAATATGACCGATATGGATGCCAACAGTATCTGGGAACTCACGATTCCAGCGTCCAAGACAGGAGCTTATCGTCTAACAGCACGCTTCAAAACATCGGATTCAATTGCAGAAAACAGCAACGATCCAAACAATTGGATCTGGTATGGCCTACGCGACCACGCCGTCGTCGTCGCTCCAGTCGATTCACGCAACGTGCAGCTCTACGTAATGAACGTGTTCAATGTCGAAGCTGATGGTGACACGTTTGCAACACGTTCCACACTGGAAGATCTGCACGACGACACGAACGCACCACACAATTTCACCGACGGTGGCGGCAACTACACTGGCAGCCGATGGAACCTAGACTACTTGAAAGACCTCGGAATGAACTGGCTTTGGTTCCAACCGATCCATCCGAATGGCATTGATGGACGCGAACCAGTCGATGGCTATGGTAGTGGCAGTGCACTTTACGAGCCAGGCAGCCCCTACGCCGTGAAGAATTTCTTCGCAGTCAATGAACTGATGAGTGCCAACTACGACAGCAATGTAACTCTCGAGGCAAATCGCGCAGCTGCAATGGTTGCCTTTCAAGACTTTGCCGCAGCAGCCGATAGTAAAGGCGTAGGCATCATGCTCGACGCTCCGTTTAATCATACCGCTTTCGATATCGAACTCGCTCAAATCGGAGTCGATCTATTCCAACGCGATGGCGAAGCCGCATGGTCGACTTTTGATGAAATCCGTAATCGAGACGCACGCTTCTTCTCAAGAGATTACAATCCATCTGTTGTTGGCGGAATCAACCCATTCGTAGATGGAGGTGAAAACTATGGTGATCGTGCCACCAGCGCCTCTGATATTGCACCTGGCCCTGACCGTTTCGACTTTGGCAAGTGGAACGATGTAAAAGATGTTTACTTCGGCCGTTACGACGCCCTCGTCGAATACAATGACGATAATGGAACTGAAGGAAGTAGTCACAAAAGCGAGGGTGATTGGTTCGATTTCACAGATGCCGAATGGATTGTCAGTGACTTCACTCAAAACGGCGCATCCGTGAACACGACACGCCGCGTCTGGGACTACTTTGCCGAATACGCAGTGCATTGGCTCAATGAAACCCGTCCAACTGGACAGAATCGCAATTCCATCTCCTCGGATGGCGACGACGCGACTCGCTACGCATGGGATGCGAAAGGCATCGATGGCCTACGCTGCGACTTCGGCCAAGGCCTACCACCGCAAGCATGGGAATATATCATCAACGTAGCTCGCAGCCACAAGTGGAACTTCGTAATGATGAGTGAATCACTCGATGGCGGAGAAGTGACCTATCGCTCTAGTCGTCACTTTGAAATTCTCAATGAGAACATCGTCTTTCCCTTAAAATCGGCAGGCAATGCGCAGGACTACAAAAATATTTTCGAAGACCGCCGCAACTCCTACGGACAAGCACTCGTTCTCGCCAACACAACCTCACATGATGAAGAAAACTACGCCGACCCTTGGCAAGCACTCGTGCGAAATGCTGCAGTCGGAATGATGGGCTCAGCGTCACTCATCTTTCCCGGTCAAGAGCTAGGTATTGTGACCGATAATAAAGGCAATGATGACGCCAACGACAATTTTAACTATGGCTATGAGCATTATGAAACTAACTTTGGAAAAACTATTCCTCACTTTAAACGATGGAATTCAATGATGCCGATTTGGAATGACTCCGACGTAGGCAACGATCAGCTCTACCCAGTCTATTCCGGCATCCAAACCGCGCGCCGTAACAGTCCAGCTCTACGCAGTTCGAATCGCTGGTTCCTTGACGGCGATGGATTTAACAATCAAATCTTTGCCGCAGCCAAATACGAAACAGCAAATAACTCCCCTGCAACTTCAGACGTCGTCTTAGCATTTTCAAATCTAGATCGTAATAACGATCAAAGTGACAACTTTAAGTTGCCCACAGGCCTCACTCCACTTTTAGGTCTCGAAGACGGACGCAGCTATAACGTCAAAAATATCGCAGCCTACAATACCCAGGACTCAAGCCGCCGCGACGTCTGGCTATGGCCGAGCAACTACACAAAAACGCAGATTGAATCGAACGGTTTCTTTGTTGGACTCAAAAAGGTACCATCTGTAGCTGACGATCTCGGGACTCCGAGTTTCAATGAGGCGCTAGACGCATGGGCAAGTGCACCCTACGAAGCTCAATACCTCAAAGTCTACGACGTCACCCCACCACCTGCTCCAACACAGCCAACCAATAGCACAGGCAAGAGCTACGTAATGGGCAATGCAGTAACCTTCACTTGGGCAGCCTCCCCTGCCAATACCCTAGACGATAACATCATTTCCTACAAACTGGTGATCAAACGTAATGGCACCGACGAGACTCAGTTCAACCAAAACGTCGGCAACGTTACCAGTTATACTTATACTGGTGCGTATGGCGACAACCTCTACGCCTTTGTGATACCGATCAGCGTCGCTAGTATCGAAGGTGTAGCTAGCAACTCGAGCCCATCCGTCGAACTGATCGACCCCGCCGGCGACCTCGACGGCGACGGCATGAATAACGCCGACGAAGCAACCGCTGGCACCGACTTCAACGACAACAGCTCTAAACTCGAGGTCATCGAAAACTCAATTAATCTCAGCAACAAATTCACCCTATCATGGTATGGCGTCAGCAGCATTTCTTACGGCGTCGAATCCAAAGAAGACCTGACTGCCATTAGCTGGGATAATGAAGACACAGGAATCCCTGGAACCAACGCAGTCATCAACTGGATCGACACCGAAACGCTCGACCCCGAGAGCATATCGAAAAAATTCTATCGAGTTATTGTTGAGTAATAAAAACAAACATGAGCATGCTAATCGCTCAATTAGATGCTAGGCGGGCAATCCAAATGTCCGCCATTATTTTGCCTGAATCCACGACAGTCTCCCCCATTTCATTTTGCTCATTCGATTGCCCTCATGGGCACCTATCTCATTCACCCCTAAATGGGCTACGCCATCTCCGTGCTGCCCGCGCTTCGTGTGCTTAAAAAAACTCTCACAACACTCACGCTATTCTTTTTAAGTATCAGCCTCCACGGTGCCTCCTTCACTCCCGATTGGGCGAAGGACATCGTCTGGTATCAAATCTTCCCCGAGCGTTTTGCAAATGGTGATTCGAGTAACGACCCCACCCGTGCCTCACTGAGTGAGCCGCAAAAAGTCCCTCACTCCTGGCAGGTCATGGATTGGGATGCTGATTGGAATCAACGCGCCCCGTGGGAGCAGGCAGTCAGCCCACACTTTCAAGACACGCTGCTCGATCGACGCTACGGCGGCGACCTTCAAGGCGTGATCGACAAACTCGACACACTCCAAGAGCTCGGCATCAACGGGATTTACTTCAACCCGATCTTCTACGCCGACTCCCTGCATAAATACGACGGCAACAGCTTTCACCATATCGACCCGTACTTTGGTCCCGATCCACAGGGTGATCTGGCACTCATCGCATCAGAGACCAGCAGTCCCCGCTCTTGGCAATGGACAGCTGCCGATAAGCTGTTTCTCAAACTTCTGCAAGAAACCAAAGCCCGTGATATTCGCGTGATCATTGATGGTGTATGGAATCATACCGGGCGCGACTTCTTTGCCTTTGACGACATCCGCACCAAATTTCAAAAGTCCCGCTACGCACGTTGGTATGACATCACCACCTTCGATGATCCCCGCACGGCGCGCAATGAATTCGATTACAATGGGTGGTCTGGATTCATGAGCCTACCGGAATTCGCCAACGACCCATCCGGCCAGAACTTAGCGCCTGGCCCAAAGCGCTATATCTTCAATGCCAGCAAGCGTTGGATGGACCCGAACGACGATGGCAATCCCTCCGACGGCATCGACGGCTGGCGCCTCGACGTAGCCGAAGAAGTGCCGCACGGGTTCTGGCAAGAGTGGCACGCCTTCATACGCCAGCTGAAACCGGAGGCATTCACCTCCGCTGAGATCTGGGGCAGTTCCGCCGACTTCCTTAGAGACACACATTTCGGCTCTGCGATGAACTACCGCGGCTTTGCCATCCCCGTCAAAGGCTGGTTGATCGATGGTAAAATCAATGCCAGTGCATTTGCACAGCGCCTCGAAGCAGAGCGCCAAACGCATTCAGCCGACACGCAACACATCTTGCAAAATCTGATCGATTCACACGACACGCAGCGCGTGGCCTCTGCCATTGCGAATCGCCATAGTTTTGCAGCATACAAGAACGACGACTGGTTCGACTACGACGACGGCGAACGTGTCAACGCCCGCACGCATGGCTACAATAACGAAGCTCCCGACGCCGACGGACGCCGCATCTGGAAAATGCTCGCCCTGTTTCAAGCCACCTATGTCGGCGCACCGATGATTTACTATGGTACTGAAATCGGCATGTGGGGCGCGGACGATCCCGAAGACCGCATGCCCACGGCATGGAACCGAATTGATTCTGAGATACGCGATAGCTACCAAAGCGCCCTTGCCTTGCGCCACAAATACGCCGCCCTACGCCGCGGCGATTTCAAAGTCCTCGACACCCGCGATGGCTCACAGGTCTTCACCTTCGAACGTAGCCTCGGCGACGAGCGCCTCGTGATCATTCTCAACCGAGGTAACGGCGACGCGACGCTCGGCAATGATTATCTCGATGGACTGAGCCTCGTCTACGCCACCGATGGTCGCGCATCAAGCACACGACTCCCCGCACTCAGCGGCGCAGTCTTTGCGAAGTGAATAAGACCGTTGGTGCGTCCTCCTGCCTCTCGACTGTCCGTTGAAAATGACGAAGCCATACGTACCGGTCGGCATCCCATCCATAACTAAAAAGTGAACAATGCCGAGAGCTCGAAATATGAGCTACTATTTCGCTTCGCTATACCATACCTCAACCAACTTTTTGATCGCATCGGCAGACTCAGCGGCTTCGAAATTTAATGATGCGGAATTGATGCAGTAACGAAGTCCCGTAGGCTCTGGACCATCAGAGAAGACGTGGCCTTGATGCGAACCGCAGACCGCGCAATGCACTTCGACGCGGGTCATGCCATAGCTCACGTCACGCGTTTCACCTATTGTGCGTTTATCAATTGGCGTAAAGAAGCTCGGCCAACCAGTGCCAGAATCAAACTTTGTGGTGCTACTGAAAAGCGGCGTATCACAGCCGACACAGCGATACAATCCAGTCTCCTTATTGTCGTTGTATGGATTGGCAAAGGGCCGCTCGGTGCCTTGTTTACGGGCGACCTCATACTGAATGTCTGTCAGGCGCTCCTGCCACTCGGCATCGCTGCGTAAGACCGGAAAGCGATCACCGCCTAGATCCACATGCGAAGGCAGCCCACAGGCGCTCGCACATTCGCTCACAGTTTCATCAATTGATTCGGGAAGAGTATTTGGTTCGTCGGCCATGCTGAATTGAATTAAAAAGCCCCCCACAATCAAACTAAGCAGGGCAGTAATGGAGATAGTGGTGCGGGATAAGTGGTTCATTTAAAAGATAAGATAACATTCATGCTGCATTTATTCCCGTGAAGTGCAAGTAGCTCTGCTAAAACAGCATATCGTCCTCATCCGGATAGCGAATCTCTGTGAGACTGCCGTTGAATTTAGCTGCCAAGGCTGCCATAATTTCAGCACCGATGCGCGATGCCGCGACCTCTTCGGTTATGAGTGACTCACCAGAGTGTACAACTGCTGGTGCTGCCTTTACTGTAGAAAAACTCCCAGCCGACTCTTGCGCCTGTAGATCTGCGGCAGCATCTATTGCTGCGTGCTCTGGATCCACGTCTGGCAGCTCCACATCGAGCAATGCATCGACCACACTATCCGGCGCATCCAGTGCGACTTTTACTGGTGTATCAACAACCAGTGTCGCTTCGACCTCGATCGCCTCAGGCGTTGACGGGACTAGGGCTTTTTTTTTTCGGGTAGCGTCGCCCCTGCGCCTGCCAATTGCTTGATCAAGCTGTCGATCGCACGCGAGCGGGACTCTTCGGCTGCTTTCAATAGCACCACCTCAAAATTTACTTTTTCTGACAGTCCGCGTTGCACCGATGCTTCACCACGATTCAAGGCATCGAGCATACGCATAATCGACTCGGTTGTCAGTGCGACGCCGAGTTGATCGCTGGAACCACCCTTCTGAATCGCGTCTAGAAGTGCTTCACGAACATACACTTCGAGATCCTGCAAAATGCGGAATAAATCGCGCCCTTCTTCAGCATAGAGATCGACCGCGGCAATGATCGCTGGATAATCAAGTGAACCGAGCGCTTTAGCGAGTTCGGCAATACGCTCGCCTGAAACCAAGCCATACACATCGAGCACGTCGCTATCGGCGATTTTACTGCCGCAGAATGAAATCATTTGATCGAGAATCGACTGCGCATCACGCATGCCGCCATTGGCGAGACGGGCAATCGATGCAATGGCCTCAGCTTCGACTTCGATACCTTCAGCCTTTGAAATCTCGGTTAGCTTATCAGCAATGACGTTGTCCGAAATGGGCCGAAATTCAAAACGCTGGCAACGCGAGACGATGGTCGGCAACACTTTATGCGCTTCGGTCGTCGCGAAGAAAAATTTAACGTGCCCAGGAGGTTCTTCGAGTGTCTTCAGCAGCGCATTAAACGCAGCAGTCGAGAGCATGTGTACTTCATCAATGATGTAGATTTTGTAGGTGCACTGCGTTGGCGCGTATTGACAGTCGTCGCGCAGTTCACGTACTTGATCGACGCTGTTGTTCGAAGCACCATCGATCTCGATCACATCCATGCAGGAACCACCCATGATGGCTTGGCTGATCTCGGAATCGTTGTCAGGGGTAGCACTCGGTCCGCCTTCAGCATTAAGCGCTTTGGCAAACAAGCGCGCGGTGCTGGTTTTACCCGTGCCGCGCGGCCCGACAAACAGATAGGCATGTGCTATACGCTTAGTATCAATCGCATTGCGTAGGGTGCGCACGATATGATCCTGCCCCACCAGTTCATCAAACTGTTTAGGGCGCCAGCGGCGTGCGATTACTTGATAACCTTTTTCCATCGAGGCTTTAAAAAAAGCTCTGATTTGAGGGAAGTTGCAAGGGGCTTTTTCAAGAACTTTGCTCTTTTCGAAAATCCAGTAAAGTGAGACTGAAGATAGCTCCGGATTCGAGCCAATTCATATCTGCAGACACAAAAGTGGCCAGGCACCCTACGGCACATGAGGATTAGGTGTTCGCTGCTTCCTTCCGGATCTGACGAGGTCAACCTGTCCAACATTGCATAGGACCCGGCCACCGACAGAAGACATCCACTCTCCCCCTTCGATCAACACTAAAATGAACTATTTTTCAGCCAATTAAGGGAAAATCACGCCCCGACTCCTTTCAGGTTCGACCTTCGCGGCTGAATCTTCGATCTTCTGACACATGCAGCCAGCCGTCACCCAACAGCGAAAGCAATTCTTCCCAATTAACAACCTCTTCCGAGAATACCTCAGCATCTTCCACCGCAGCCTAGAGCTACCCGTTAGCTACGAAGATTTACTCAAATACGACGACTCCTTTCCGCTGATCAACAAGGAGGGCAACGACACGCTATGGCAGACTTTGATCTATGAGCAACAATTCGGCCGTGATGTCTATGAAGGCCTGAAACGCATCTACGTCCAGCTCCGCTCGGGTGGCGACGAATCGATCCTAGGCAATCTCTACATTGATCGCGTCGATTTTTGTACCTTCGGTAATACCAAACCAATGCGCGTACGCATTGTGAATCAATACAACGATAACCACGACTATTTCTACGTCAAAAAAGCCGATGCGTCGCGTGTCTACGGGCTTGAACTCGAAGAGCTACTCTCTCCGAATCATATCAACTTTCTGGTCCATGGCGACACCTTGATCGAGGAGCACATTATCGGCGTGCCCGGCGACGACTTCATTCGCGACTACCTGCCGCGTTCCGACTTGCACGAAGTCCGCCTTGCCAAGGAGTTCATTAAATTTAACGAGCGCTGCTTCGTGCGCCTGCTCGGCGACATGCGCGCCTATAACTATGTGGTGGAAGTGACTCCTGACTTTGAGCAAAACCAATACCGTGTGCGCGCGATCGACTTCGACCAACAAAGCTACGAGGGCCGCCGCAGCCTCTACTTACCGCAGTTTTTCAAAAACAACCTGCCGGTGGTCAAGCTCTGCACCGACCTGATCAATCTAGAGACGAGTCAACAATATCAACGCGAAGAGCGCTCTTTAATACGACGACGCCTGAAATTTGCACTGCACCGTATGGAGCACTTGCGTAACTGCATGTGCGCCGACCAAATTTCCAGTACTGAAAAGACTTACCAGTTACGCAAAGAACTGGCGCAAATGCACAACGACCATCGCTTTATGCTCTGCCATTCGATGGGCGAACTCACCTTCCTCAATATCACTCTCACACTCGGACTCGAAGGCGACGCTGCCTACTTCCCCGAAGGCGCTGGTAGATTCATCTAAGTCGAATCGGACAGAAAATTCGGTTGCGCCTGAGCGCGGAAGCCAACCTACTAGCCAAAGTTTTATCAAAACACGTAAACATCAAATAATTATGTCAGAAAATCTCATTATCGAAACCACACAGGGCAGTATCGAATTCAAGCTGTTCGACGATATCGCACCTAAAACTTGCGAAAACTTCCGTACTCACGCCAAAAACGGCTACTACAACGGCATCATTTTTCACCGTATTATCGAGGAGTTCATGATTCAAGGTGGCGACCCAACTGGCACTGGCCGGGGTGGCGAGTCGATCTGGGGCAAAAACTTTGAAGACGAGTGTGTCAGCTCACACTCCTTTGACCGCCCGGGTCTATTGGCAATGGCAAATGCAGGTCCAGGCACCAACGGCAGCCAGTTCTTCATTACTACCGTCGCAACTCCTTGGCTCAACATGCGCCACACTATTTTTGGTGAAGTCGTCAACGGCATGGATGTCGTTGATGCGCTCGAAGGCGTGAAAAAAGGCGCTGGCGACAGACCAGTCGAAGATCAAAAAATCATCAGCATCAAAACTGCTGAATAAACAGGCACAGATTCTTGCCCTGCATGGGTTTACCGGATGTGGCGAGGACTTTGCGGAGTTCTCGCCACTTTGCGGTGCGGCCAACACATGGACCTGCCCGAACCTCCCTGGCCATGGCCCAGAGCCTTCGCTTGATTGCAGCCCCAAGGCTACGGTTGATCTGGTGCAGACACATGCGGCTACGCTGCAGGCGAAGGGATCAAACGACGTAGCAGCGACACTCCTGTCGCTTGACCTAAAAAGCGACAAGAGTGTCGCTTCTACAACGCCCAAGATATTGCTCGGCTATTCGATGGGAGCACGTGCTGCGCTCCTTCATGCTATCTCCAATCCCAAGCACTGGGATGCCTTAATTCTAATCAGCCCGAACCCTGGCATCGAATCAGCAGCCGAACGCAGCGCCCGTGCCGCCAGCGATGCTGTTTTAGCCGAACGAATCATACGCGTAGGCGTGCCCGCTTTCCTTGATTTTTGGCAACAAAGCCCGATCATTGGCAGCCAGCAAAACATACGCGCAGATTGGCGAGCGACCATGCAGCAACATCGACTGCTACATACCGCCGCAGGGCTCGCGGCAAGCGTCGAGCAATTTGGCCAAGCAGCTTGCCCCGACCTCTGGCCGCAGCTCAGTGAACTGCAGTGCCCGATCCTAATAATCAGCGGCGAGCACGACGTAAAGTACTGTACGATCGCCAAGCGTATGCAGCGTGCACTGCCACAGGCGCAGTGGATCAAAATACCAGATGCTGGCCACATGCCACACTTAGAAGCCCCCGAGGCTACGGCCGCCGCGATCCGCCGCTTCCTCGATCAGCTCTAGACCCTGTTACTCGATATTTGGCAAGTTCGGATCTTTCTCGATACGTTCTGGGAATTGTTGAATCGACCGACTTAACGATTGCACCACACGCGCCTCCGAATGCTGAATCGCATCAAAAATATTGGGTAGCTCTGCACGCCAGAAAATTTCGTTGGTGGTCGAATCATAGATCTCCACAGTGAGCGAGACACGAACCGCAGTTGACGCACTGCCATAGTTACGCCGATGCATCGTCGAAGTGGCACCATCGACAGAGTCAAACAGGCCAGCGTAAGTACTGATCTGCTTATGCCACTTTGCGACGACATAGAAATCACCATTCGATTCAACCGACTCAAAACCTCGTGCACGCAGTTCTTGTGTCAGCACCTGCTCGGACAATGTGTTAAGCTCTGCCTCGTCAAAAACTCTATAGGTCATGCCCGACACGTCAGTCCGATCGTAATTAAACGTATCGAGTGGCGAAAAATAAATCGATCGCACAAAGTCCCCTGAAGTACGCGTCGGCTTCAACGCAGCGCACCCAGTCATGAATACGGCAGATAACAACACGATATTAAGCAGTGGATAGAACGATTTCATAAGGACAATGTTAGTCGGGAATTGGTAACTCGGAGACCTTTGGTGTGTGATCAGGGAAATTCTGAATTGCCAGTCGCAATGTCTGCGAAACGCGTGCATCAGACCACTGTAAGGCATTAAAAATGTAAGGCAATTCAGCGCGCCAGAACAAGGATTTATTGGCCGCATCATAAAGCTCCACGATTAGAGAAAAACGCACCGCTTCGGCTGCACTCAGGTTAATTTCCTTACGCCACTTCGATACAATATAAAAATCGGCCTCCTGCCCTGCCGAAGCATAGCCACGCTGACTAAGTTCCTCGGTTAGCACATTCTCCGACAATTTCTTTATGACCATTGCTTGGGTGCTTCTTAGACCAACCGTACCGGAAACCATCGTATGCTCATACCTAAAACTATCTAATGAAGACATGTCAGTTGGTTTAACAAAACCACCAATAAGAGTGGTCGATTCAAAAGATGCGCAGCCTGAGAGCAAAGCGACAAAGAAGAATGTAACCACACAGGGTCTAAAATAAAATCTCACAGGCGTATTAAACCTGATTCGCTGCAAAATTCAAACCTTGTCCTACATTCAGCAATATAATCATATGCTTACATGCGTTTGACCCAACAAGAACGATATAGCTTATCGGTGGTATCACTAATTCTAGTGCTAGCCTTGATCGGCTACATCATCTTTTAACTTAGCAGCGTGCCAGTATGCTTTTATTTGAGTAGAGACAGCGTAGCACCCTCTCAGCGTGCAGCGCCGCTGTACTCGCGGGCCCTGTTCAAGCTGGGAGGCGACTCCAGACACGCATGGGTGAGCACCGAAATGAATTCACCACGCAGCCGTACTCGGTTCTAATTCTAGGTTGACAAGGTAGCAGCCCTCCTTCTTTTCTGACGTCCTTCCTTAGGGGTGACCTAGTCTGGGTCTGAGATGTTTCCTTGCAACTGCACAGAAATGATCCCTTCGAACCTGATCCGGTTGACACCGGCGTAGGAAAAGGAAGGGAGCGTACTTTATTGCACGATCCCACTTTTCGCCGCCAGAGGCCGGATCTCAAACAAACACTGATTGAGATCCAAATGAAATACATACCAACAATACTTGCATTCGCTGCCAGCTCGGCTGGCTTACATGCGCAATCCGCCACGGAGGCTCCTGCAAACAGCCAGCCAGAAGCCAACCAACTGCCGACCACCATCGTCACTGGTAGCCTGTGGGAATCCGAACTCGAACGCACCACCGCCAGTGTGACGGTGATCGATCAAGCCCGCCTCGAGACGAATGGCACCCAGCACTTTGAGGACATCGTGAATGCGATCCCGAATCTCACATGGACCGGCGGCAGCTCTCGCCCACGCTACATTCAAATCCGCGGCATTGGCGAAAACTCCCAATTCGAAGGCGAAACACCCGACTCTGCGGTGCGCTTTTTAATCGATGACCTCGATCTCACGGGCTTGGGCACGGTCGGCAATCTATTCGACGTGCAACAAGTCGAAGTGCTTCGCGGCCCACAAGCGGGCGCGTTCGGTGCCAATGCCGCGGGCGGCGTGATTCGCATCGTCACCAATGAGCCGACGCCATACTGGACTGGCCAAGTCGAAGGCACTGTCGGTGAAGATAGTCTCGTCGCAGGCGGACTCGCCGTCGGTGGACCCATTATCGAGAGTGATCCCGAAAAACTAACCTTCCGACTCGCGCTCCATCAGCTCAACCAAGATGGCTTTCGGGACAATAAGTTCCTCGGTAAGGACGATACCAATCGGCGCGACGAGCTCACCACCCGCTTCAAGCTCCGTTGGTTGGCCAATGACGACTGGCAATGGGATGGCACCCTCCTCTATGCTGACGCCGACAACGGCTACGACGAATTCTCTCTAGACAACACCGAATTCGACACATTCTCCGATCAGCCCGGTCGCGATGAACAGAAAACAGTTGCTGGAAGCATTCGCGGCATATGGACCGGACTCGACAATGTCGATTTCACTACAATTACAAGCTACACAGATACTGATTCACTTTATAGTTACGACTCAGACTGGGGTGCCGGATTTGGCGCACCCATACCAGCAGATAGCGGCTACTCTGGCATGCTCTCCCTTGACCGTGAGCGTGATGTTTTTTCAGAAGAGCTTCGTTTCGACTCCAAAGATAAGTCAGATGCCTTAGGCTTCATCGACCGCTGGACTGTTGGCCTCTACTACCATCAAGTTGAGGAGGACAGCCATATCCTCTATGAGGATTTCGATTTCGCTGACAATGCCGAGGTCACATCCGACTATGACTCGAGAACCTATGCAATTTATGGACAATTCGCACACGATTTTTCCGAGCGCACACGCTTCATTGTCGGGCTGCGCTATGAACGCCATGAAGTTGATTTCAAGTCACTCACACTCGACAACTCTGACCTGGACTTTAACACAATACCAGACCTTCTAGATTCCGGAAATGATGGAATCGAAGACAATTTATGGGGCGGTAAAATAACCCTCGAACATGACTTAACAGATGAGCAAATGCTCTTCGCCAGTGTCACACGTGGGTATAAAGCAGGCGGAGCCAATACTGGCGCCTTCCGTGCCGTGGACGACCCCTCCACCTATGACAGCGAAACCTTATGGAACTACGAAATCGGTCTTAACAGCCAGTGGTTCGAAGGCAAAGTCGAAACTAAGCTGACACTTTTCTATCTGGACCGCAGCGATGCTCAACTTCGCGACTCCGACGGTGCCGGTGGCTTTTTCCGCTACTTCACGGATAATCAAGGTAATGCAGATCACTATGGCCTAGAAGCAGAAGCATACTGGTATGTTAGTAACAATATCACCGTGAGTGGCGGGTTGGGTCTACTTGAATCAAAATCAGACTATACCGACCGCGAACTCTCGAATACGCCCAGCTTCACCTTCAATGCCCGCATCGACTACGAGATTGGAAACGGTTTTTTCGCCAATCTAGAAGCTGTCGGTAGCGGCGAATACTACGAATCGAATAGCCACCGGGAAAAGCGCAATGCATTCGCCGTTTTCAATGGTGCGATCGGCTATCGCCATGAAGGCTGGACGCTGACCTTGTGGGGGAAAAACCTTTTCGATGAAGCCTACGAAAAACGCGTCTTTTTCTTCGATAACTTTCACCCTGATGACGGATTCGTTCTGGGCAGCAACCGTCGCTTCGAAAATCCAGCCGATCCACAGCAGTTTGGCATCACCGCCAACTACCGCTGGTAACTTCTGCCTTCATTTTCAGAATAGAAAACCAGATCACGATCTAGGCGTTTGCAGCCTGTACAAAAAATTTGAGACGTGTCTGCGCGCTAATAAGCGCGACCATCTTTGTTCTCGAAGTAATTGATGAAGGCTTTGTTCAACATCGCATAGCCACCTGGAGTCGGATAATTACCGGTAAAATACCAGTCTCCATTATTGTTCGGCAGCGCAGCACGCATCTTCTCAACGGGCAAAAATACCACATCTAAATCACCCTGCCATGGGATATTTTTGGGATAAACAAGATCGCCGATTTTTTTCGAAATTTGCTCGGCGGTGTAACGATCATACAAACGCTTGACGTGGTTGACTTGCTCGACTGCTGGAAGATCCACTTGCTCCAAGCAATCGCGATAGACTTCCTTCAATAGCTCAGATTGGCCATCGTCTTTAATCAGTTGGACCGTCGCCTTAAATGCGATGAACTTACTGAGCTCCGACATATCGATGCCATAGCAATCAGGGTAGCGAATCTGTGGCGCAGTCGATGCGACAACGATCTTGCGCGGATTAGTGCGACTAAGAATCTTCAAAATTGACTCTTTCAGGGTGGTGCCGCGGACGATCGAATCGTCGATGCAGACAAGGCTATCATTGGGCTTAACGACCCCGTAAGTGATATCGTAAACGTGTGAGACGAGCTGCGCACGGCCCTCTTCTTGGGCAATGAAGGTGCGGAGCTTAACATCCTTATGAGCAATTTTTTCGCCTCGTGGCCAGTTGCCCATGATCAATTTGTCGATCAGTTGCTCATCCAACGTACCTTCGGCATTTGCTTTAAGTAGAGCGTCCTTTACTTCCGTGCGACGATGTAAGCGCAGCGCATCGAGTAACCCATAGTACGCGGTCTCGGCGGTGTTAGGCACGAAGCTGAATACGCTGTTGGCAAAGTCATTATCGATACACTTAACTACCTGTTCCAACAATGCGCCACCGAGAGCCTTACGCTCGCGATAAATGTCAGCATCGTTGCCTCTAGAGAAATAGATACGCTCAAACGAGCAAGGCGTGATCGGACGCTCTGCTGTGAAGCGATCTGAGTAGATCGTGCCGTCGGCCTTGATCACCATCGCGGTGCCAGGCTCGAGCTCGCAGACATTCTCGATCGGCTGATCAAAAATCGTCATCAATGCCACGCGCTCGGAGGCATATGCCACAACTTCATCATTCTGAAAATAGAAACATGGGCGGATGCCTTGCGGATCGCGCATCACAAACGAATCACCATTACCGATCATGCCAGCGATGGTATAGCCACCGTCCCAAGTTGCCGCAGCTTTTTTTAGGATTCTAATGGGGTCGAGATCTTTGCTGATAATCTTAGGAATGAGCTTCCCTTCGACATTCTGATCGCGCATCTGGTGGTAAATCGCGTCGTGTGCTTCATCGAGATGGAAGCCGACGTCTTCCAGCACAGCCTGCGTATCGGTACCGAATATTGGGTGTTGGCCACGGTTGATCAGGTCGTTGTTGATGTCTTTCTCATTGGTAATGGTAAAATTACCAGCGAGCATCAGGTTCTTGGTCGGCCAGTTCGACTGGCGCACGAAGGGGTGACAATTCGACGATGAATACACGCCTGAAGTGCCGTAGCGCAAATGCCCGAGCAGCACTTCACCCGCATAATCGAAGTGTTTCTTAACCGTATCGGGAAATTCTGGGTGAATCACACCCGCATCGATCTTGCTCTGATAGTCCTTCAGTTGCCCTTGGAAAATACGCGACAACGGATTGGTCCTAATGCTACGCTCACGCGCCATGTACGCCTGCCCCGGATCAACATTAAGCTTCACACAGCCGATACCCGCGCCGTCTTGGCCACGATTGTGCTGCTTCTCCATCAGGAGGAACAACTGGTTAAAGCCATACAGCGGTGTGCCGTATTTTTCTTGATAGTAAGCCAGTGGCTTGAGGAGACGGATCATTGCGATGCCGCATTCGTGCTTAAGAAAGTCGCTCATAGATGGGAAAAGACAAGCGGAGGGTAAAAGGCTTTTTTCCGCCGTGGCGATGCTAACTTACAACTTTTTGCAATTCGCTGCTCAAGCCAGTCATAGAGAGGCACTTCGAGCGTCATGTCTTATCTGGATACAACACCACACCAGCATCGGAAATACCGCGCTTTAACAGATGCTCGGCATTTGCGGGTTCTACATGTACCAGCACCTTGGAAACTTCCGGATGTTGCTCACGTAGACGCAGCTTCACTTCCCGCGCGATTTGATGCCCCATCTCGACCGTGATCCTAGGGTCCACTTGCAGGTGAAGATCGATTTCATAAACGTCGCCGACCTGCCGCACCCTAAAGTCGTGATACGCAAGCGCACCGGGCGTCGGTAAAATATGTTCGCGTAAATCCTCGATCACTTCGCGCTCTGGTGCGGTGTCGAGCAGGTCTGAGCACGCCCTCAGAAAAATCTTCGCCGCCTCAAACACTAAATAACAGCCCAACACCAACGTGACCGCGCCATCCAAAAATGCCCAATCCGCGCCGCCAAGCCAAACGCCCAACAACGCCACCGCCACCCCGACCGATGAGATACTATCCATTCGGTGGTGCCATGCATTTGCCATCAACAAGTCCGAGTGCAAGCCTTTCGCCACCGCCCGCGTCCACCAAAACAGTGCCTCCTTAATCAGTATCGAAACAATCGCGACACAGGCCGCACTTCCCGCAACAGGTGCCACACGAACCCCCGAGCGAAAATCTAACAACGACGAAACCACCAACGAAATCGAAAAGAAGACCAAAATCCCGCCAATGAAGAATTTCGCCAAACTCACAAATTTGTGATGCCCAAAGTGGTGATTCTCATCCTCTGGACGACGTGCCATTGATAGTCCTAACAGCACTGCAATATCGCTCAACAGGTCCAACAGACTATGCATACCATCAGCAATCAAAGCCTTCGAACCGAGCGACCATCCCGCCAGTGTCTTAATCAGCCCTAACAACAGATTCACCCATAAGCCAATCCATGTGATCCGCATGCCATCTTCTGATTTTCGCATCGCACTGATTGCTATCAAAGTCGTTTCAAAATGTCGCGATTATTCCACCTCGCTACAAATAAACCTAATTTTCGGAAGTCGGCTTATGTTCTGTCTTAGAAACCACGAATAGACACTAATTTGCACGAATTCAGAGCGTCGCCAATTTGGCGAAGAAGTAATCTCATGGACTGGGCTTTTAATGCACAATTCCAACGATGCCTGAGTATAATGGTGGAAATATATTCGTGTGGGTTCGTGTCCATTAGTGGCTCCAACTGCTCTTTTCAGGATAAAGCGTGAAAATATTGAAGCAATCATGGTAGGGACGATTGCCCCGCAGGAATAACGCACCCAATCGATTAATGAAACGCCACTATCTGATTGCCAGTAATCCAGTGAACCACCAGAAATGTCGCCTTATTTGTGCCTACTCTTAGTAAAGAACCCTACGGTCTACGAGCGACTCTTGATCGCCTCGTCTATTTTCGTGACCCCGAGCGGCACGAAACTGATGCGCCGCACGCGTTTATCTACTTCATCACGATCGCCAATCTCTCTAATACCACGATCACTCTCAACGGACGTCGCTGGGTGATTCGGGGCGAAGATGGCCATCAAAACGTGTTTGAGGGCCAAGGCATTGTCGGTAAAGAGCCCACCCTAGCTCCCGGCGAATCATTCTCCTATAATAGCCATCACGCAGCGCAGGGCAACTGTAGCGCCAACGGCTCCTTTCACGGCATTGACAGCGCCGGCGAACCCATCCATGTCCGTATTCCACCTTTTGAAATGAGGGTGCCTCCTGAATCCCCACATGGACAGACAGAGATCGACCTCAAACAATAGCCATGAAACTTATCGACCTCAATCGCCTCGGCGGAATCGGAGCCAACTCCACCTACGTCCAAATCGGCAGCTTCAATATCCTTATCGATGCCGGCCTCAATCCCAAAGAGCTCGGCTATCAAGCGATGCCCGACTTCGCGCCAATCGAAAACGTGGAAATGGATCTAATCATCCTCACCCACTGCCACCTCGATCATCTCGGCTCTCTGCCTGTCGCATCCGCGCATAATCCTGAGGCCCCCGTCATCACTTCGGTGCCAAATATCGAACTTGCGCCACGCATGCTGCGCAACTCGATCAACGTCATGAAAAGACAACGCGAAGAGCACGGCATCAGCGACTATCCTCTCTTTCTACACCGTGACGTAGTAGAACTAAGCAAGCGACTCGTCGCTCAACGGTATGAACGCGGGGAGATCTACACCAAGGGTGACGATAAGATCGAGGTCATTCTACACAGCTCTGGCCACGTTGCTGGTGCTGCATCGGTTGAACTCATCCACGCAGGCCGCCGAATCGTCTTTTCTGGTGATGTATTGTTCGAACATCAACGCACACTCCCAGGCGCGAAGCTGCCAACTGGCGACATCGACTCGCTGATTCTAGAAACCACCCGCGGCGCCAAAGCCCGCGTCGACGGCGTGTCACGCAAGAGCGAAGTCGACCGTCTGATTGGGCAGATCGATACGATTCTTCAGCGCGGCGGCAGTTGCCTCATCCCGGTATTTGCACTCGGACGTATGCAAGAACTGTTCAAGATTATTTACGAAGCGCGTAATAGTAACCGCATCCCGAAGGCGCCGATCTACGCAGCTGGGCTGGGTATGGATATTTGCAATTATTTCCATAAGATCCACGAACGCACCAAACTGATCGATTTCAGCTTCAAGATGATGGAGAAGCTCAACGTGCGCGCCCTCGACCCAAACATGCGCCCAGGTCGCGATCTCCCGCGCAAAGGCATTTACATAGTGAGCAGTGGTATGATGGTGCAACACACACCCTCCTACAAAGTCGCCGCCTCACTGCTCCCGCATGCCGACAACGGCCTATGCTTCGTCGGCTATTGCGATGGAGAGACTCCGGGCGGAAAACTCCTCGCTGAAAAAGACGCCGACAGTTTCTTTTTTGAGACCCTCGACTACCTCGCGCCGATCCGCGCCTCGATTGATCAATTTGATCTCAGTGGTCACGCCGACCGCGAGCAACTTTCCGACTACGCCATTCAAAGCAAGGCTCGGTCGATCGTGCTCACGCACGGCGATCCCGATGCCCGTACTTGGTTTGAGGAAACACTGAACGAACGCATGCCCAACAGCACAGTGCTCGATCCAGAACCTCTGGTCGAATATACAGTCTAGCCCTTTTAGCGCTGAAAAAACCTGGTCCGTTTGCGGAGTCACCAAACCTAAATTGGAGCTAAAACCAAGCGGAGCATGAGATGCACCTGCCAGATGATTTCTGAGCAATTACTGGACATCGAAAAGAGCAGTGGCAAAATCCCGCTCGATTGAATTATCTGCAGAACGAACAGCGCTGTGGATTTCCATTGACTTCCTAGAATCGTCTGCGCGTTATCGCGCGCTGAAAAACACCCCGCCGCAGATAACCACGGCGGGTTTTTCATTTTTTCTCATGAACGCTAAAAATATCCGTAATATCGCCATCATCGCACACGTTGATCATGGCAAGACCACACTCGTCGACTGCCTACTACAGCAGAGCGGCACCTACCGCGAAAACCAGCAAGTGCAAGAGCGCGCGATGGACTCGATGGATCTCGAACGCGAAAAAGGCATTACTATTAAGGCCAAGAACCTCGGAGTGAAATGGACCAACCCGAAAGACGGTGAAGAATACACCATCAATATCGTCGACACTCCAGGTCACGCCGACTTCGGTGCCGAAGTCGAACGTGTGATGAAAATGGTCGACGGTGTACTCTTACTAACTGACGCCGTCGGTGGCCCCCAAGCACAGACACGCTGGGTCCTGCGCAAAGCACTCGATCAAGGCCTCAAAACAATTTGCGTCATCAACAAGGTCGACCGCGATACCTCTCGTCCTGAGTGGGTACACGACAAAGTGCTCGAACTTTTCCTCGACCTCGAAGCCGACGAAGACCAATTCAACGCCCCATTCCTCTATGCATCTGCTAAGATGGGCTTCGCCGACCGCGAAGTGGAAGGCCCACGCGAAAATATGATCGATCTGTTCGAGACCATCGTTGAGCGTATCCCGCCACCAGTCATTGAAGAAGGCGAATTCCGGATGCTCGCGAGTAACATCGATTGGGATAACTATGTCGGCCGTATGGCGATTGGTCGGGTTCTGTCTGGTGAGATCAAAGTTGGTCAAACAATTTACGCACTCCGCAAGGATGGCAAAAAAGACCGCGTTAAGGTCACTAAGATGAAGAGTTTCTCTGGCGCAGGTGATACCGACGACGTGACTGAAGCTGTTGCAGGCGATATTGTCGGCCTCGCAGGCTTCGACGATGTCGACATTGGCGATACACTTGCTGCCAATCCAGACGCAGAAGCCCTGCCTTTCGTTGAAATCGATCCTGCGACCGTGCAGATGGAGTTCTCCGTCAACAACGGCCCACTCGCTGGTAAAGATGGCAAGAAGGTCACTTCCCGCCAGATCCGTGAGCGCCTGATCCGCGAAACACAGTCCAACATCTCCATTAGCGTCGAAGACACTGACGACGGCACACGCTTCCTCGTCAACGCACGTGGCTCCATGCAGATTGCCGTACTCGTCGAGACCATGCGCCGCGAAGGTTTCGAGCTCCTCGTTTCCCGCCCGACCGTTCTTTACAAAACAGTCGACGGCAAGCAGCACGAGCCATTCGAGCAAGTTTGGGTCGAAGTACCCGAAGAGCAACTCGGTGGCGTCATGGAAAACCTCAGCAAGCGTAAAGGTAAGGTCACCAACATGGAGCACCACAACTCCGGCGTAACCGTCGAAGCTGAAATCTCGACACGTGGTCTGATTGGTTTTGAGAGTGATCTTGTTACAATGACCAGTGGTCACGGCGTAATGAGCCACTCTTTCCTCGATTACCGGCCGTTCTGTGGCGAGATCGTCACACGCTTGACAGGAACACTCGTCAGCATGGAGCAAGGCAAGACAATGCCATACGCACTCGAAATGATTCAAAGCCGCGGAAAACTCCTAGTCGGTCCCGGCGAAGAAGTCTATGCTGGTATGATCGTCGGCGAAAACCCTCGCAAGGAAGACATGCCCGTCAACCCTGCCAAGGCCAAGCAGCTTGATAACATGCGCTCCTCTGGCACCGACAAGAGCATCCAGCTTTCGCCACCGCTCAAGTTCTCTCTTGAGCGCGCAATCGAATACATCTCCCCTGATGAGCTCGTCGAAGTCACGCCTCAATTCCTGCGTATGCGTAAGCGCATCCTCGACGAAACCGTTCGTCGCAAGATGGCCAAAGCTGGCAAAAAATAACCGGCGCTAGCACTCATTTCCAAAGCCCTCGGAGACTATCAGTGCCGAGGGCTTTTTTGTACCTTTGATCAGCACGTCAAGCGTGGCCTCCGTCGTGAGACGGGGGTTGTGTTAATCACGAACACCGACACCCAGCAATCAAACCACCTCAGCAGTCTTAGAAGGCGAATCTTGATTTAACAGCCATCCCACCCATACTGCTAATACTATGAAACCAAGGAGCCTACGTCACCGTCTCGAAAAAGCTGCCAAAGCACTCGTCGTAATCCACAAACACACACCCAATGTCGACTGCTTACTCGACGAAGACAAAGGCGAACACGGCCACTTGATCCTCAAATTTGACGACGGCGACATCAGCAAGATGGCCACCCTAGGCAAAGATCTCGAAAATAAAGGCTACCGCTTTCGAGTGAAAAATAGCCCGTGGCTCGGTCAGGTCACTTACCTAGGCAAAGCCGACGACAGACCCTCGATTGTCATCACTCGACCAATCGCCAAAGACCGGATCGCTATTAACGAAGATTCCCCAGAGCTGCCTTATTCGTTCAAGTAGAAGCGACACATTTTTTAATTTCGACACACACCGCACACACATGGCTAACATCGGCAAATTTAATACACTCCGCATCGTAGAACCGTCCGATCACGGACTCTACCTCGATGGCGGTGAACACGATACCATCCTCCTCCCTACTCGCTACGTCACGCCCGACATGAAGATCGGCGATGAGATCGGGGTCTTCATTTACAACGACTCGGAAGATCGCCTAGTCGCGACCACCGAAACGCCATTCGCACAGGTCGGTGAATTTGCCTACCTAGAGGTGATCAGCGTCAACGAACGAGTCGGTGCATTCCTCGATTGGGGCCTGAGTAAAGACCTTTTCCTGCCCTTCCGCGAGCAAGGCGACCTCTCTTTCACCGTCGGCGATGGCGCCATAGTCGCCGTCTATGTGGATGAATACACTAATCGTATCGTCGCATCGACCCGCCTGCATCGCCACCTTTCAAACACCACCCCTCACTATGAGCCGAATTCACCGGTGCATGTACTGATCTACGGCGAGTCTCCGCTCGGCTTCAAAGCCATTATCGATAAGCAACACCGCGGGCTACTCTACTACGCTGAGACCTCCGATAAGCTTGAGCCAGGCGATCAATTTACCGGCTACATCAAAAAAGTACATGCCAACGGCAACATCGATCTACGTCGTGATCCGGCTGGTCGTCAGCGCGCCCAAACGTTCTCTGCAGTCATCATGGAGAAACTCGTGGCAGCAGACGGTTGCTTGCCGTTTAACGAGAAGAGCACATCAGAATCCATCCGCGAAACCTTCGGCATGAGCAAGAAAGCATTTAAGCAAGCGTGGGCCTTATTGATCAAAGCTGGAGAAGTGACAGATCGCTTTGAAACAGAACACCTGACCTTGCGCTCAAAATGGAATGGTCAGATGTTTATTGAAAAAATTCCAGATCACTCATCGAAACAGCAACACCATAAAGGCTGAACCCTTACCCAATCCTAAAAAATGCTTTCTTTTAATCTATTCGGTATTCCCGTCCGCATCCTCCCCTGGTTCTGGATCACTATGGCGCTGATCGGCGGCGGCTTACGCGCCAATGATTCACTCAGTATACTACTGGTGTTGGTGTTCATTCTCGCAGGCCTCATCTCCATCTTGGTGCACGAACTCGGCCATGCGCTGACTGTGCGTAAATTCGGTCTACCCACCGCGATCACACTTCAAGCTTTCGGCGGCTACGCCTCTTTTCCCGCGGGACAATTAAATCGCAAACAATCCTTCCTCGTCACCGCCGCAGGTCCTGCTCTGCAACTCGCACTCGGCCTCGGCCTATTGATTGTTTATCGATTGGTTCCGATACCCGCCGAGTCGCTATTAAAGGCACTCCTATTTGATCTGATCAGCATCAGCATTATTTGGGCAGTGCTCAACTGCCTACCCGTCTACCCAATGGATGGCGGTCAGATGATGGCAGCCGTGCTCGGACCGCAACGGGCCCATTTCGTTCACCTAATCAGCGCAACTGCTGCGCTGCTCATCGGTTTAGCTGCTTACTTCTTGTTGAATTCTATCCTGCTACCCTTGTTTATGGCATTTTTTGCCTGGCAAAACTGGCAATCCTTTCAGGCGCGAACGAGTAAGCCGTAGGGGCCACAGAATGATAGATGCGTCGCCGCTTGCAACGACGCAACAATCAGAACTGGCTAAGCCATTTCACCCGCAGAGCCCAACAAAATCATCTACCCACGCCAATGCGCGATACGTGCGGCGACTTGCTTCGGCCCAGGCATGCCGGGCTTCTCACGGGCATCGAGCGCACGCTTCAGATCAAACACACAGGCCCAATCCTCTCCTAATTTCGGGTGAATCGAAGCCACTTGATCATAAGGTAACTCATTAAGCGGTGTCTCCAGCTTTTCTGAAAGTCCAACCAGAGCACCGACCACATGATGCGCCTCACGAAATGGCACCGCGCGCTCGACCAAATAATCGACCACGTCCGTCGCCAACAGCGCAGGATCAGCCACGGCTTTCGCACACCGCTCTGCGTCCGCTTCGACACCGACTATACACGCTGCCAAGCAGTCGAGCATCAGTTGCGTCTGATCAAACGAATCAAACACTGGCGGCTTATCTTCCTGTAAATCACGGTTATACGTCAGCGGCAGACCTTTGACCATGGTCAGCAGCATCTGTAAGTTACCAGTCAAACGCGCCGACTTACCGCGGATCAGCTCAAAGGCATCTGGGTTCTTTTTCTGCGGCATCAAGCTGGAACCGGTGGTAAACGCATCTGGCAAGCGCACGAAGCTGAACTCCGCACTGCTCCACAAAATGAAATCCTCCGACAGTCGCGAGAGGTGCACTCCGATCGTCGCACATGCCGAAGCAAAACTAATAAAGGTATCGCGATCACTGACCGCATCCATGCTGTTTTGCGTGATCATCGGATTGCCATCGGCATCAACAAAATTCAACTCACGAGCCACGAACTCACGATCGATCGGCAACGTCGTCCCGGCAATTGCACCCGATCCGAGCGGACACACATTGGCCTCTTCAAACACGTCAGCGATCCGCTTGCGATCACGGTCAAACATTTCCACATAAGCGAGCAAGTGGTGCGCCATCGATACTGGCTGCGCGCGTTGCAAATGCGTATAGCCCGGAATAATCACCGCCTGGGTGCGATCCGCTAGATCCACCATCGCCGCGATCACTGCAGCGAGCGATGCATCCAACTTAGTGCAGGCATCTTTAAACCAGAGACGCATATCTGTGGCGACTTGGTCATTGCGACTGCGCGCGGTGTGCAGCTTGGCCGCAGCAGGCACACGCACCGTCAGTGCTTGCTCGATATTCATGTGCACATCTTCCAGCGCCATGTCCCAATTAAACTCTCCCGCTTGGACTTCGACCAAGATCGCGTCCAACCCAGCATGGATCGCATCGCGCTCCTCAGCAGTGAGGATGCCAACATGCGCGAGCATCGAGGCCTGCGCCTTGCTGCCCTGTACATCAAATATAGCCAGACGATAATCAAACGAAACCGATTCGCCGATGCGTAGCATCAATTCCGCAGGTCCCTCTGAAAATCGCCCACCCCATGTCGCTTGTGATTGTCCGTTTGCCATATGAGGTAAGACTGTTCCCTCTCCTCTCGCATTTGGCAAATCTAAAGCATTGCTCGATCTGCGATGCGCTTCAACGCACATGCCAATTATGCGGCGTATCATCTCGATGCCCAGTATCGGCCGAGAATCCGAATCACGCAAAGCCTCAAAGCCCAAAGAGCTAGCTCGACCTACCTTTGGGAATGAAGCGCCGTAGCATTCGGGCAAGTGTATCCAACTCTTCGAACTTCAACAGATATAACAGACCGAAATAAAGTGCCGCGCCGCTGGGCACCAACACACCGACGATGACCGCAGCGTTTAATTTATCGGCCAGATCAAAACTCAGTACGAGCGCGTGGCCCAACACACAATACAAGCCCATCACCACGCCTGCACAGAGGACTTTAGCAAAGGCACCGCGCAGCTGCGAAAAACCGACCTCGCTGCGGCGCTTGGATAAGGCGCGCCAGAGACAGGCCGACTGCACCACCGCAGCGAGTACATTGGCAGCTGCCAAGCCGCCCGCTCCGTAGAACTGCATCAACACTACGCCGCAAATTAAATTCACTAGTAGGCACAGTCCTGCCACACGAACAGGCGTCTTCATATCTTTACAGGCATGCAATCCGCGAGTGGCAAACGTCGCCGCGGAGTAAAATGGTAGGCCTAAGCCATAGATCGCAATCAGTGGTATCGTTTGCGCCACGTTCTGCGTGTTAAATGCACCCCATCGAAACAGGAGCTCCAAGATCGGCCCACCAAGAACCATTAATCCAATACCTGCTGGCAGGGAAATTCCTACCACTAGACGCATGCCTTGAGTCAAGGCACCAGCGAAGGAATGGTCATCTCTATCTGACACTGCCCGTGCCAATAGTGGAAAGAACACGGTGGCTACAGCGACCGTAAAGATGCCCAACGGCAACTCCATTAAGCGACTGGCGAGGTAGAGCACCGATACTGCCGACTCATCGAGCGAATACGCCAACAGACGCGACACCAAAATATTAACCTGTAAGATTGCCGCCCCCATAAGGCCGGGTAAAAACAATCGCCACAGCTCACTCATTTCTGTTGAGCCGCGCGACTCCATGCGAGGACGCCAGCCTTGACGCGCCAAATCCCACGCGGGCAACAGCAACTGCAACAATCCGCCAAACAATACACCACCACAAAGCCAGTACACGATCCGCGCCTGATCATGACTCAACCATATCCCCGCAGCTAAGGCAGTAATCATCGCGAGGTTAAGCAGTATAGGTGTGCTGGCGGCAATAGCGAAGCGTCCGAGCAGATTGAGGCCAGCCGAAACAATCGCCGCGAGGCAAATGAAGATCATATACGGCAGCAACACGACCGCCAGTTCTGCGCCCAGCGCCCAACGGTCGGACAGCATTCCGCTATGAACCAGCGAACCAAATAACACCATTCCACTGACAACGAGAGCCGACAATATAATCAACAGTCGCAGCAGCACTTGATTTAAAAAGGCAAAGGCTTCGGAACGTCCGGCGCGATGCAGCACATCCGAGAAGATCGGTACCATGGCCGAAGTCAGCGCGCCTTCACCGAGTAATCGGCGAAACAGATTGGGCAAAGTAAAGGCTAGGATAAACGCATCATTCCAAGCGCTTGCTCCCAGAGCCGCAAAAATAAGAATATCACGCACCAAGCCCAGCACGCGCGAGCCAACAGTCGAAAGGCTGACAACTACGATATTTTTAAGATTTTTGAACATAACTGGGCGTTGGCGACTAACAAAACCAACCAAGCACAAGAAACTACCTCAGAAAAAACTTTGGCAATTGTATATTTCATGCTCTACCAAGAAGGTGTTTTTAACTTTCATCTCCCTTTTAGGGTCAATTGCCCTATTTAATTTAATAATAACCCATCTCATTAAATACGATGCCACTTATCGCTAAACTAGCCGAACGCCTCAAACGCCATCCAAAACGAGTGGTCTTCCCCGAAGGGGCCGACCCCCGCATCCTACAAGCCGCCCGCAAATTTGCCACACGCGGACTGGGGATCCCCATCCTCCTGGGTGATCGCGCACAAATTAAGTCCAACGCCGAGAAGCTGGATATCAGCCTTGAACACATCCGCATCATCGAGCCCCGTCGCAGCAGCGAATGGGATAACTTCGTGAGCAAATTCCAAGGGCTGCGTCGCTTCAAAAACATGAATGACAAAGAAGCGGAGGATTATTTGGATAACACCAACTACTTCGCGACCCTTATGCTCGCGACCGGACAGGCAGACGCCATCGTATCCGGTGCGACCAGCAAAGCATCCAGCTCGTTGCGTCCATTGTTGCAGATTATCCCACTGCACGAAAACGTCGCCAACATGTCGTCGCTCAACATTTTTGATCTCGAAGACCCTGAGACCGGTAAAGATCGTGAACTCTTCCTCGCCGACTGTGCCGTCATTCCAGATCCCACCGCCGCGCAACTCTGTGACATTGCGGTCACCACTGCAGCGCTAAGCTACCACTTGACCAACACCAAGCCGCGCGTCGCGCTGCTCAGCTACACCAGTAAGAGCGTATCTAGTAAAAATCCGACAGTGGCCAAGATGAAGGCCGCCACTGAGATGGCCCGCAAAAAAGCCAAGGAACTCGGTATCCCGATGGACATCGAAGGCGAACTGCAGGTTGATGCCGCCCTCGACCCAATCGTGGCGAGTAGTAAGAATATCGAAGGTACTGTCGCTGGCCATGCCAACGTGCTAATTTTTCCAGATCTACACTCAGCTAACATCGCTTCCAAACTCGTCCACGTTTTGACTCGCGCACGTAACTATGGTCCGATCCTCACTGGCCTAAGTAAGCCCGCTGCTGAAATCAGTCGCGGTGCCACAGCCAGTGATATCTTTGGTACTGCCGTCATGATCGCCTCTCAGGCGATCGATCACAAACTACTCTACCCGATTGGAAGTGACGAATTGAACGAAGACATGACCATCATCGACTAATTTCGCTCATACCTCGAATACTTCGATCTCCGCAAACCCACCAACCGATGCCTAAGTCAGACGACACCGAACTCCTCACCGCTCCTAGGAATACGACCACCAAGCGTATTTTCATTGCCGCGACACGGATGAATGATGGTAAGACGACTACCAGCTTAGCGCTATTTGCCGCGTTACGTAGTTTTACGCCGAAGGTTGGATTTATTAAGCCAGTCGGGCAACGCTTTGTAGAAGTTGAGGGGCACCAAATCGACGAAGACTCAGTACTGCTGGACAAGATCTTTGACGTCAAAGTACCGATCGGTGCAATGAGCCCGATCGCGATTCATTCCACCTTCACGCGCGATTTCTTGGACGACCCGTGCAAGAACCATGCGACCGTCGTCGATAAAATGTGTCGCGCATTCGATCGTGCCGCTTTTGAAAAAGACTATATTATAATCGAAGGCTCTGGACATGCGGGTGTGGGCTCGGTGTTTAATTTGTCCAACGCAGACGTCGCCAAGCGACTCAAAGCCAAAGTCATCATCGTCGCGCGCGGCGGCATCGGTCGTCCAATTGATGAAATAGCCTTAAACAAAGCCCTGTTTGCGCAAGCAGGCGTGGAAGTCATTGGCGTGATTATAAACAAAGTCGAAGCCGATAAATTGGCAACGATCGAGAAATATAGCCAAATCGCACTAGAGCGGATGGGCATCCCTCTGCTTGGCTGTATTCCGGTGGAAAAGAAACTAACCGTACCGAAGCTTAATCAAGTGGTCGATGAGGTGAATGGCCGCTGGTTGAACGGCCGCGAGCACGGTGCCACAGAGCGAGTCGACCAAGTCTTGATTGGTGCAATGGCCGCCAAAGGACTCGTCGACCTACTGGAACGTGGTTCACTGATTATCACTCCGGGCGACCGCGAAGACATTCTGCTCGGCGCAATCGCTGCAGAGAGTATCGCCGGCGAAAAAGTTGTTTCAGGTATTATTCTCACGCGCAATGTGCTCCCTCATCCGAAGCTCATGGAGATGATTACAAAAACCAACATTCCCGTGATCATCTGTCAGGACGATAGCTATGCCGTAGCATCAAAGATCAATCTAATGACCGTCAAGACTCAGCCCAGCGATACAGATAAAATTCCGATCATTAAGGACCTAATTTCAAAAAACATCGATCTCGATGTGATTCGTAACGCCTTCCAAACCGAAAGCAGCTCTACGGAGAATGCCTAGTCCGCTCAGCCACCATTATTATGAACGGGGGCAAAACTTCTAGCATCTTTGCTCGACCTATCAGACCTGACCTAATAAAGCTCTCGCTTTCCTTTTAAACATGCCAAAGAAAAATAACACACTCACCTTTGAAGATGCCCTTGAGCGCCTTGAAGCCATCCTCGAATCCATGGAAAGTGGTGACACGCCGCTTGCTGATCTAGTTGCTAAATTTGAAGAAGGCTCAAACCTCTTGAAAAACTGCCAGCAAAAGCTCAAAGAAGCGGAACTGAAGATCGAAAAGCTCAATATTAAGACCGGCGAGGTCGAGCCCTTTGAAGACGATACCACCGAGGCCTAGACTCAAAGCGCATACATCGCGCATCGCACACACCAGTAATTTTTAAGAGTATGGGCCTACTAGAGCGGATTCAATCCCCCGAGGATGTAAAACAGTTATCCGAGCCTGAGCTATCAGTGCTCGCCGCTGAGATACGTGAACGTATTATCTCAGCCACTTCGCTAAACGGTGGACATGTGGGGCCCAATCTCGGCGTCGTTGAGCTGACCATCGGTCTGCACCGCGTCTTCAATACTCCAAAAGACCGCTTCGTTTTCGACGTGTCTCACCAAGGCTATGTGCACAAGCTGCTAACTGGTCGCAACGGTGTAGCCTTCGACAAGATTCGCCAATGCGACGGCCTCAGTGGCTTTTTGAACCGGAGCGAAAGCGAACACGATGCCTTTGGCGCAGGCCATGCCGGCACCGCTCTTTCAGCCGCACTCGGCATGGCCACTGCACGCGACAAGCGCGGCTCAGACGAACATGTCGTCGCACTTTGTGGAGATGCCGCTTTCACCTGTGGCATCACCATGGAAGCGCTCAACAACGTCGCCACCTCGACCAAGCGCCTGATCATCATTCTTAACGACAACAAATGGTCGATCGCCAAGAATGTCGGCGCGCTGCCCCGCTACTTTAACGAGCTGATCACTAACCCACTCTACAATCGACTGAATGACGATTTCGAGTCGCTGTTGCAAAAAGTTCCAGGCGGCGAAACTATCATTCAGTTCGGCTCAAAGTGGAAGAAAGAGACCAAGGACTTCTTCGTGCCGTCCTCACTTTTTGAGAAATTCAACGTGCGCTACATTGGTCCCATCGATGGTCACGACCAGAAGCAGGTCGAGCACTACCTCGAATTTGCCAAACAATCCGAGCAGCCAGTATTACTGCATATTTTGACAACCAAGGGCAAAGGCTACGACGTCGCGATCCAAAACCCAGAGCGCTTCCACGGCGCAAGCCCCTTTGACGTCAAAACTGGCAAAGGCGCACCATCGGCCGTCGGTACTGCACCAAAATATCAAGACGTAATGGGCCGAACTCTAGTCAAGCTCGCCAAGAAAGATAAAAGCATCGTCGGCATCACCGCAGCGATGCCAGCCGGCACTGGGCTAAATATTCTAGAGAAAGAACTACCGGATCAATTCATCGATGTCGGTATCGCCGAAGAGCACGCGGTGCTCTCTGCAGCCGGTATGGCCACTTCCGGATTTCATCCAGTTTGCGCGATCTACTCGACCTTTTTGCAGCGCGCCTTCGACCAACTTATCCACGACGTTGCCCTGCAAAACCTACCAGTGATGTTCTGTATGGACCGTGCGGGCCTCTCGCCCAACGACGGCGCCACGCACCACGGTCTATTTGACCTCGCTTATTTGCGTAACATTCCAGGTGTAGTCGTCATGGCGCCTTCGAACGAAGACGAGCTTGCCGATATGATGGCCACCGGCATCGCCTATCAAGGCCCGAGCTTTGTGCGCTACCCACGCGGCGAAGCCATTGGCACGCCGATCAAAGAGATGCCCAAAGCCCTCGAAATCGGCAAAGCCGAACGCCTACAAGAACAAGGCGAAATCGAGATATGGGCAATCGGCTCCATGATCGCCGATGCAGAGCAACTCGCCCAACAACTTCACGCAAACGGCATTCAAGCCGGTGTGGTCAATGCACGCTTCGTTAAACCACTCGACACCAAGCTACTCCTGTCATCCGCACAAGGCAGTCAGTTAATCGTCACGATGGAAGACAACGTCATCAGCGGCGGCTTCGGTAGCGCAATAATGGAAGCGCTGCAAGACGGCCAATGCCTATGCCCAGTCGAGCGTATTGGCTGGCCCGATGTATTTGTCGAACACGGCAACTCGGTGACTGCCCTGCGCAAGCGCGTCGGCATCGACCCCGAGTCAATTCTACAAAAAGTGCTCAAGCGCTACCGCGCACTAAGCGACTGACGCGGCCTGAGGGAAGTGACGGTGAGACGTGGCGAAGTAGTTCGTCACGCAGATCACAATTGGAATTGGCGGCATGGCTTTCGTGTTATGTTTTGCTGCCATGCAGCTTGTACCGTCAAAATTCGTGCACTAGCGATAGGACTGAGTAACGAATCACCGACCCAAGCATCCGAGAAGTAAAAGTGAGCGATTCAACTGGAGTCTTAGTCTACAAATTCAAGCTCAACAAACATTTGACGCTACTCTTATACTCCTACGATTCGTCTGAAATAAATCGACTCACTTTTGGTAGTCATGAAAATTTTACAGGGACTTAAAGAAATACAAAAGAGCCTAACAAATCAGGATAGCCAATGACTTTCGCTGACGCTCATTCATTGCGACCTTAGACATTCGAGAAAATTCAAAATTAAGCGATCATTCTGTAAGTGAGCAAAGGCGATAGCATGCCACACCTAGATTCGGCTAGATCGCTTGGCTAATCTAGCCGTATAGCACCGCACTCGGTCTTCATCCAGAATACCCCATAAAGAGCACTACGCTACAACGAATCGCTCCCTGATCGCTTGCGCATCAGACAGACCTCTTCACTGCCGACAGGCCGGGCTGGGTAGCAATCCTGTGGTACCACGCGATCGATCGTCTCAAACGCCTCTCCGAACAACGTTTCGATTTCTTCGGCTGTGATTGGATGCGGCGGGCCATCGCCATCGTAGTCAGAAACGACGCGAAAGAAGACCGCAAGATACATACCGCCGGGCTTGAGCGCCTGCAGCACCGCTCTGACATAGGCCAAGCGTTGCGCAGGATCCAACGCACAGAGACACGTATGCTCTACCACCGCATCAAATTGCCCATGGAAGTTATCTGGTAAATTCAAAAAGTCCGCCACCTCGAAGCGCTCGTCTCCAACTGCAGTAACGGCCAGCGCCTGTCGCACCGCCTTCGGCACAATATCCAGGCCGACCACCGAAGCACCCTGCTCCGCAAGCAAACGTACATCATGCCCTAAGCCACAGCCAGGCACTAACACCCGCCCACGAATCGGATGTTTCGCTAAAAACGCCCGCAGCGGCGGCGCAGCAATACCCTTATCCCATGGCGTATCATCATCTTCGTAAGCAGCATTCCAATCTTTAGGCATACTGGCATTCATAGCAAAAACACCACGCCGACAAAGTAATTCGCACATCAGAATCAGAAGTTCTAATGCATTCGCAATATAATGGAGCGAGGGCGACCCGCCCTCGTTGTAAATTGACCTAGGCGAGTCGCCCACACTCCGTTAACTGTTCATGACGGCGGAGCGTTTTTTCTGATGGCACCATTGCTGGTAAAACTCAATCGCTACATTCACCTGTAAATAAACCTCGCTTGCACACTTAACTAAAAAGCATTCAACTCTGCGCATGGAATCGGAATCGCTCACACGCACCTTGCGTCAAGAAATACTCTTTGCCCGCCGTCGTGTCTACGAAGTCGGACAAGCGACACCACTCGAATTGATTGAACTCGATGACCTATCTATCTTTGTCAAGCGAGAGGATTTATCGCCGATCCATGCCTACAAATGGCGCGGCGCCTACAATCGCATGGCCCAACTCACTGCCGACGAGCTCAAGGCAGGCGTTGTCACTGCATCTGCAGGTAATCACGCTCAGGGCGTCGCACTCGCCGCCCAAAAGCTAAGCACCAACGCAACGATCTTTATGCCTCTGGCGACTCCGCGTATGAAACAATTTGCAGTCAAGCAGCACGGCGGGGACAATGTCGAAATCCGCTTGACTGGCGACACCTACGATGTCGCCAGTCAAGCTGCGCATACCTATGCCAAAGAGCAAAACTTAACCTACATCCACGCCTACGACGATCTCGCTGTGATTGCTGGACAAGGCACTCTTGCTGACGAAATCGTGATGTCCGGCAAAGGTCCCTTCGACATCGCTTTTTTACAAGTGGGCGGTGGAGGTATGGCCGCAGCCACCGCGACTTGGCTGAAAATAAATTCGCCAGATATCCACATCGTCGGAGTCGAAGGCGTCGAACAAGCCTCTATGGCCGCTGCGATCAAAGCAGGCCATCCCGTCGCTCTAGATAAGGTAGATATTTTTTGTGATGGCACAGCCGTGCGCCAAGTCGGCAAACTCACCCATGAAATCTGCGCCGAAATGATCGATGAATGGATGACTGTCAGTAACGATGAGGTGTCCGCGGCGATTCAATTCTTATGGGAAAATCTACGCTGCATCCCTGAGCCCTCTGGCGCAATGGGTGTCGCCGCTATACTCAAACGCCGACAGTCCCTTGCAGGCAAGCGCGTGCTGTGTGTACTTTGCGGTGCCAATATGGACTTTGAACAACTCGCCAGTATCGCACGGCGATCGGCAGTCGGAGCCTCCCGCCGCCGTTTCTTACAAGTTCAGATCAAGGAAACCGCGGGCGCTATGTATGGACTCCTCGAAGCGCTGCCCGACACCGTCAATATCGTTGATTTTCAATACGGTAAAACCGATGCTGCAGCGGCCACCCCAGTGATCGGATTCGACGTCTCGACGATGCAGTTTGAAGTACTAAAAAACTCACTATGCGACGCTGACTTTCTATTCACTGAAGTTACTTCAGAGCCGGACGTGGCGTTCCGCCTGATACACTATGAATCGAAGCTACTACTCACACCTTACTTCATTACGCTGGAGTTCCATGAGCGCCCAGGCGCATTAGCCGACTTTTTGCGCGCTGTTAGCCCACATGCGAATTTATGCTATTTCAATTACGTCTATTCAGGCGAACGCGTCGGCCGCGCACTGCTCGGATTCGAATTCGACAGTACAGAGCAGCACAATCAATTTACTCAAGTGCTCGACTCAGCCAAAGACGCCTACCGATCTTATGAGCGCGTCACCGATGCAACACTAACACGCATTCTCGGGTAAGAATAACGACCACAAGAATGAATACCACACAACTCGTCTTCTCGGCAGTCCTACCTATCTTTTTTGTAATCGGAGCAGGCGCTCTGGCACGTCGACTCGGTTGGCTCGATACCGAAGCCGACCGCAGCCTAATGACTGTGGTCGTCAACCTGCTCTACCCTGCACTCATTTTTAGTTTCATTCTAGGCAACGATGCACTGCGCCAACCTTCGAATTTAATCCTACCACCACTCGTTGGCCTGACCACCGTGATCGGCGGATTTGCGCTGGCGATGCTAGTCGCGCGCAAGTTTAAGATCGGCAACCAGAAAGAGTGCCGCACCTTTGCCTTTACCACTGGCATCTACAACTACGGCTACTTCCCCGTACCGATTATCGCGCTGCTATTCGATCGTGAAACCACTGGAGTGCTCCTAGTACATAATCTCGGCGTCGAAGTCGCGATGTGGGTACTCGGCGTCGGCTTCATACTCTCGCGTAACGATCCTAAATCCATTTGGAAACGCGTCTTTAGCGGCCCAGTGATTGCTATACTCATCGCGGTGCCAATGAACTATTTCAAAATCGATCAACATCTCCCAAACTCCGCCCTAGAGACGGTCAACCTGCTCGGACAATGCGCGATCCCGCTCGGACTGCTCTTGATCGGCGCGACTTTCGTGGATTTGGCAAAAGAGATGAAGATCAGCAGTCGCCTAAAGATCCCAATCACCGCATCGGTGTTGCGGCTCGGCATCCTCCCCGCTGCCTTTCTGTTTATCGCATTCATACTACCACTCTCAACAGAGCTCAAATGCGTGATCGCCGTGCAAGCTGCGATGCCTTGCGGTGTCTTTCCGATTGTACTTGCCCGCCACTTCGACGGCTCCGCGGAAGTCGCACTGAAAGTCGTACTCGGCACCACTATGATCAGTTTTCTGACGATTCCACTCTGGATCGCAATTGGCATAAAGCTGCTCGACCTTTAAATTGTTCACGCCGTTACACAGACATTCTTGTCTGTCTTGGTTAACTCAGACCTCAAGTCTCCCACCTCCCACCTCTTAGTCAAATGAGCCTCTCAGATTATTTTTTCGAAACCAGCAACGCGCTCCAAGCAAAAGTACGCCACAGTAATGCCAAGACACTTCGCACAGTCGGTAAACTCATTGCCGACTCCATCGCCGCCGACGGCGTGCTGCACACTTTCGGCAGTGGACACTCACAAATTCTCGCCGCTGAAATCGAACGCCGCGCTGGTGGACTCGTGCCCGTTAGTAGCATCATTGATCCCGCCGATGGTTGGCCCGAACAAATCCCTGGCTATGGCGCGCGCCTGTTCCAACGTTATGCATTTCAATATGCTGTGCAACCAGCAGATGTCGTGATCGTCATTTCGAATTCAGGTCGCAATGCCAGTCCGATCGAAGTCGCGATGGAAGCCAAGGCCGCAGGGCTACACGTGGTCGTGCTCACATCTTTGGAGATGTCGAAAGTGACAACCTCCCGCCACCCCTCTGGCAAAAAGCTCTACGAACTCGGCGACTACGTCTTGGACAACGGTGGCGAACCAGGCGATGCGGCACTCGATGCCCCTGGCTTTGCCTACAAAGTCGGTCCCACTTCTACAATGAGTGGCGCACTGTTACTCAATCTACTCTCAATGGAAATTATCGAGCAACTCATCGCCAATGGCGTCACACCACCGACCTACGTCAGCCAAAATGCCGATGGCGGCGCAGAGCACAACGAAACCTTGGCACAGAAATATCGCCACCGCATTCGTCGACCGATTTAGAAGCGCAGGGTCATTGATTTTTCGTAAGGGACTTGCTTGTTATTCTGCCCTTGG